>ENA-ORTT01002905-ORTT01002905.1-human-gut-metagenome-genome-assembly--contig:-NODE-2905-length-12087-cov-2.393368_pt1 | contig 12087 bp, 7 predicted proteins | sample MGYA00242074_ERZ509197 | MGnify/ENA primary metagenome ERZ509197 (study PRJEB26280, sample SAMEA2338789) | human gut metagenome | biome: human gut; feature: human-associated habitat; material: faeces...
CGGCATATCAGATCCTTCCAACGCCGCATCAAGTGCCTGTGCCGTTCCGCACTCCGGACAGATCAGCGTTTCGTTATCTATCCGAGACAGAGCCGGTACCCCTTCATATTCTCGGTTGCAGATCGGGCATACCTGCCTCCCCTCTGGAATTATTTCTCCGCACGCTATGCAATGTTCTTCCATCAGTTTAACAATCCTCCTCTCTCTTTTCTTCTCCAAACATGCCGAGTTTGAATCCAAGCTCCACACATCCTTGCACGATGGCTTCGAGTTCTATCCCCCCCACATGGCACATGATAAACTCTAAAACCATTTGTCCGTTTTCTTCTTTCATGTTACAGAAGAATCCCTTCTCAACAATTTTCTCCTCTCCATCATCATAGTGTATCGTAATTTTATCCACTTCACGCTCTGCCTCATCAGCAAGACGCTCACGGTCGCTGCATCGCTTTGCAACTCCCGGCAAAATGGATTCATAATGGGCAATTCTCTTTGGGGAATGTCCATACCGCAGATTCTCTTTAATAATTCGATGAATCTGCAAATCCGGATAACGGCGGATTGGTGAAGTAAAGTGACAGTAATACTGAGTCGCCAGACCAAAATGTCCGGTGTTTACCGTTGTATATTGTGCCCGCTTCATCGCACGCAAAGTCAGACGGCTCAAAAAAGCCTCTTCCTTAGTTCCTTCGATTTCCTCAATTAATTTTTGAATTTCCCGCGGATGAATCTCTCCCTGGCTCAGTTTGATATGATGTCCAAAGCCAGCCGTCATGCGCGCTAAATCCTGAATTTTCTCCGCATCCGGATATTCATGGGTACGGTATACAAACGGAATATCCATCCAAAAATATTCTTCTGCCACTACCTGATTTGCCGCCAGCATAAATTCTTCAATTATTTTGGTTGCAATATTTCTGTCGTAGGGTTCAATGGCAATCGGATGTCCTTTGTCATCTAATTTTATTTTACACTCCGGAAAGTCAAAGTCAATGGAACCTTTCTTCTTTCTCTTTTTTCGAAGAATCAAAGCCAGTTCCTTCATTGCCTCAAACATCGGTACGAGTTTCTCGTACCGCTCGCAGGTTTCTTTTTTGTGATTGGTAACGATGTCATTCACATCCGTATAACTCATCCGCTCATTCACACGAATCACCGTCTCAGCAATACGATGGGATTTCACCTGTCCCTTTTTATCAATTGTCATCATACAGCTTAACGCCAGACGATCAACACCCGCATTTAACGAGCAGATTCCGTTACTAAGTGCAAACGGAAGCATTGGTATTACGCGGTCGACTAAATAAACACTTGTCCCACGATTGAGTGCTTCTTTATCAAGCGGCGAATGTTCCGTAACATAATGGGATACATCCGCAATGTGAACACCAAGTTCATACTCGCCCTCTGCTGTCTTATTTAGTGTAATCGCATCATCCAAATCTTTGGCGTCTTCCCCGTCAATGGTGACAGTGTCCTGATTTCTTAAATCCACACGTCCACCAATCTCAGACAACTCCACAACAAGTGGAATTTTTGCCACCTGTGCCATCACTTCATCCGAAAATGAATCCAGCAGACCAAACCCTTTCACAATCGACATAATATCTACACCCGGATCGCTTGGACGACCTAATATCTGTGTCACATAACCTTCCGGACTTTTTTTGTCATCTCCGTAATCCGTAATTTCCACAACTACTTTATGTCCATTTTCCGCCTCTAAAGTTGCTCCCTTTGGAATATAAATATCCTGATTCCATTTCAAATTATCCGGCAGGACAAATGTGATTTTCCCTTTTCTCTGAAACGTTCCAACAACTGTATGAATGGCACGTTTCACAATTTGAATTACTTCACCTTCCGGTCGTCTTCCCGACATCCCGGCACTCTTTTTCAAAAGAACTTTTACTAAATCACCATGAAAGGCATGGTTGCAATAAGGTTCCGGAATAAAAATATCCTCTTTCTGTCCTTCCACTCTTACAAAACCAAATCCTTTCTGGGTTGCCATAAATTCTCCAACAACAATATTTTCCTCCGGTAGTCCGACGAGCCCCCTGCGGTTTATCGCAATTTTCCCTTTTGCAATAAGGCGGTCAAGAACCTCATGAAATTCTCCTCTCTGTTTCTTCGGAACATTCATAAGTGCTGCCATTTCTTTTATTTTCATCGGACGGTAATGTTCATCTTCCACAAAAGATAAAATCATGTGTTCCCGCTCGTGCATTCTTTCTTCCTGCATTTTATTTCTCCTCATATCTCTATTTCCAAAGATAAAACAAAACACCTCCTCAAACTGCTGTGAGGAAGTGTCTTACTTTGTTATCGTATGCCTGATTCACAAACAAATCTTTTTTAGTCTAACCATGAAGTACAAAGAACTACCGATAATACAACAAATAATATGGCAAGTACTCTGGTGATTTTAACAAGCATTCCCTCCTGGGAACGACCCTTGTTTTTTGACCAATAACTGTCTGCAGCACCGCTCAAAGCGCCAAGACCTGATGTTTTACCTTCCTGCATTAATACTACAATTACGAGTGCAATACAAATAATGATATATGCTACTGTCGCAATCATCTTCAATGTTGACATTTTTTAGTCCTCCTGTTTCTTATTGGTAAGGAATGTAGGAATCTTAATATCATCCATTCCCTGTTTGTCATTTGACATTGGATTTGCAATTCCACGGCTCACTACCGGCATCTCTTCTTTTACCGCCTGACGTTCTGTAGCTCTTGTCGGGGAAACTCCGGAAACCGGGCTTTTCTTTGCCTGACTGTTAAATCCATCTAAAAAACTCAAACCACTTTTCTGCGGAGTCGTTTGACGATTTTTCAAAAAACTTGGTGTACCGGATGCACCAAAATTGGAACTGAAAGCGGAAGCAGGTTTTGATTCCTGATCAAGTCCGGTTGCAATTACTGTAATCATAACAGAATCCGAACTTGTCTCATCGTACATAGCACCGAAAATAATTGTTGCATCTTCTCCTGCCAGTTCCTGAACATAAGTAGCAGCCTCATTGGCTTCAATCAGACTAACCTCACCGGACACATTGATAATAACATGTGTTGCGCCGTCAATGGATGTCTCCAGAAGCGGACTGGTGATTGCCTGTTTCACAGCATCGATGCACTTCTCATCGCCTTTACCTTCACCGATACCAATATGTGCAATTCCTTTATCTTTCATTACTGTTACAACATCAGCAAAGTCAAGATTAATCAGTGCCGGTGTGTTAATCAAATCGGTAATACCCTGAACACCCTGCTGTAATACTTCATCTGCTTTTTTCAATGCCTCCGGCATCGTCGTTCTGCGGTCGCAGATTGCAAGCAGTTTATCGTTTGGAATTACAATCAGTGTATCCACGCACTCTTTGAGTTTCTCAATTCCACCGAGTGCATTTTTCATACGTATTTTACCTTCAAAATTAAATGGCTTTGTGACGATACCTACCGTCAATTTACCCATATCTTTTGCAATTTTAGCAACAACAGGTGCTGCACCGGTTCCGGTTCCACCACCCATACCGCAAGTAACAAATACCATATCGGCATCTTTTACAATCTCAGCTAATTCATCACGGCTCTCTTCTGCAGCCTTCTCACCGATTTCAGGCTTTGCTCCGGCACCGAGTCCCTTTGTCAGTTTTTCCCCAATCTGCATACAAATCGGTGCCTTGCAGCGTTTCAAAACCTGCTTGTCCGTGTTAATACATACAAACTCGACACCTTTGATGCCCTCATCTATCATTCGATTCACGGCATTATTCCCAGCTCCACCAACACCAATTACAAGTAGATTCGCTGTTTCATTCTCTGCCTCACTCGTCATAATCTCTAACACAACAGTTCCTCCTTCTATATTCAATAGAAATCATTATGCACAGTCACATATAATTATATAATACGTTTTTTTGCATGAATAATCAAGTACAAATTTACAAAAATAGCAACTTATTCATTTTTTTGGCTGTTTTAAAATGACATCACCGCCAACTTTATAATTTCTCAAATCAATTTCGCCGGTCTGTCCGTTTTTCTCAACCTTGGCAAGCACGCTCGACAGCGCAGAAATTTCTTCGTCATAATTCTCTTTTTTACCTAGAGACACCTGAATTTCACCGGCGTACAGATAAGCTTCGTTCTTACTGTCAAATATAACTTTATCCCAGTTCACATTATAGTGCTTAAAAAGATTTGCCAAATTTAAAATCTGGCTCAAAAGGGAATCATCTTCCATCTGCACTTTTGAATATAACGTAAAAGTCGTCAGATTCTTCGTCTCAAACAAAGGAATCCCCTTTACGGCTTTGTCCGAGCTTTGCAGTACAATACCATCTTTATCAAAGTAAATATACTGGTTCGAATACGCAATTCCTGCCACAATGCTTTTCTCATACAGTTTAATATGAATCTCATTCGTAGACGGATAATTCACTTCATATTCACGTACAAATGGCAAATCCGGAGTTAACGATAACTTCTGCATAAGCCAGAATGTCAAAATATTTTTCTCAAATATATTTGACTGGAATTTTTCTTCCATTTCACGGCTGCTGTAATAGGTATTTCCCTCAATCGATACTTTTTTCACACGAAAGAAAAAAGCACAGAATAAGAGTATCACAACAACCGCTCCGATTACCCAAAGTCCTTTATGACTTTTCCTTTGTTCTTCCATTGAAGCCATCCTTTCTCACAAACATTTTTTTGCCCGGATTCCAATCTCACTGACACGGGAAACTAAATTTTCATAACCGCGCTCAATCAGATTTTCCTGCTCAATCCGGGTTTTTCCATCTGCCATTGCTGCCGCAACCACAAGCCCCGCTCCGCTTCGCAAATCCCATGCTACGACATTTGCCCCGTGAAGCTTTGTCACGCCAATAATTCTTGCTCGGTTACTTACAAAATCAATGTTAGCCCCCATTTTATGAAGTTGCCCAATCAGACGGAAACGGTTTTCAAACACTTTTTCCTCTATCGTACTTACCCCGTTTGCTTTTGCCAAAACCGGAAGAAGCAATGACTGGTCATCCGTAGGAAATGCAGGATATGGTCCGGTAGCAACGTAAGAAATAGCTTTTGCCGGTCTTTTTTTCTCTAACCGGACATAGTGCTTTTCTCTTGTCTCCTCGCCACCCAGACAATGCCAGATTTCTCTTTCCTTTTCGCCAAACAAATCCTCAGACCTTAAGGTAAGACTGCCGCCGCAGCCCGCCACTAACATGGCAAAGGAAAAAAACACAATCCGGTCACCGCATACAGTCCACGGAACACCGCAGAGTTTCTTCTGTCCCACAATTCGGATTCGTCTGGTTCCCTCACCAAAAATCTTTGCTCCTGCCACTTTTAAAAAGCGGCACAGTTCTACAATTTCCGGTTCACGTGCAGCATTTCCAATGATGGTCTCTCCCTCTGCCAAAGAAGCCGCTAAAATAATATTTTCCGTTGCTCCTACACTCGGAAATGGAAGTTGAATATGTGCACCATGAAGTGGTGTTATACACCGGCAAATCATCTTATCTTCCTCTTCCACAATCTCTGCTCCCATTTTCTGAAAGGCGTGAATGTGAAAATCAATCGGACGCTTTCCAATCGAACAGCCTCCCGGATAAGAAATTGTCACCTCACCAAATTTTGCAAGACATGCCCCCATTAACAAGACAGAAGCTCGCAGTTCTTTTACGGCATCCTGACAAATCACCGTCTTGTCGAACGTATGCGAATCAATCATCACCTGGTGTCCTTCAACCAAAACGCTGCCCCCTAATTCTTCCACTAGAGACAGCATCACTTCTACATCATGAATTTGGGGACAATTTGTGAGCATCGTCTGTTCACCGCATAAAAGCGCAGCCGCAATCAGCGGCAGGGCTGCATTTTTACTACCCTGTACCACGCTTTCTCCATGTACGCATTGTCCGCCCCATATTTCAATCGCCATAAAGTCACCACATCAATACGTTCTCAAACTTATTGTATGCCTGCTCGTGCCTTACGTGCTTTTACATTTTGTGGAAATTCCGAGAATCAGGCCCATTTCCGCCATCAAAATCATGACTGATGTACCACCATAACTAATAAACGGAAGCGGAATTCCGGTTGATGGCATAGAGTTCGTAACAACGGCAATATTAATGACAACCTGGGCCGCAATGTGAATCATGACGCCGGTGCAGATAAGACCGGAGAACAAATCCGGTGATGTCATGGCAGAATTCAAAATACGCCACATCATAATGACAAACATTATGATGACAATTCCGGCACCAATCATGCCAAGTTCCTCACATATAATAGAAAAAATCATATCGTTATGCGATTCCGGAATAAATCCGAGTTTCTGCATACTTTCACCAAGTCCGGTTCCAAATAAACCGCCGGAAGCAATGGCGTATAATCCCTGTAAAATCTGATATCCTTTTTCGGTTCCTTCTACATTCCGCCACACTTCAATACGGTCGGAACGAAATCCCGCACCAAAAGATATGTAAATCGCCACCAGTGCGGCAGCGGCAAGAAATACACCAACATACCACCATTTTTTCTTTGCTGAAACAAAACACATCCCAAACCAGATAATAAAAATAACAATCGCGGTACTTAGGTTTTCCATGGCTACTAAAACTGCCAAAAATCCAATCGGAAGAAATACGCGGATAATTCCAATTGGTTTACTCATATCCTGTGGTCTCTTTTGAATCAAATAAGCCGTTATCAAAATAACAACGATTTTAGTTATCTCGGATGGCTGAATGGAAATCGGTCCGATAAACAGCCATCGTTTCGCACCATTTAATTCTGCCCCTACAAACAATACTGCCAATTGAAGGACAACGGCAACCAGATACAAAAAAGTCACAAACCGCATCCGCAGTAAAGGCAGTCGTTTCGTAAACAGCCGGTAATCAAATTTCGCAACAATTAACATCGCCACGACACCAACAATAACACCAACTGCCTGTTTTTTAAGAAAATAAGCAGAATCCCCATATTTTACCTGCGACGTATAGGAACTGGCACTGTAAATCATCAGCATACCAAATCCAACCAGACACAGCGTAATCAACAGCAGACTGTAATCAAATGAACTCTGTTCTGTTTTGCCGACTCTTGCCCTTTTCTTATTCACAGCAGTCCCTCCTGACTCCCTTTATAAATTTCGAACATACTCTTTAAACAAAGTTCCTCTCTGCTCGTACGAATCAAACATATCCCAGCTCGCACAAGCCGGAGATAACAGCACCGCATCACCTTCGGATGCAAGTTCTGCACCACGTGATACCGCCTCCTGCAAAGATTCGACAAACTCGTAATCGGTAAATCCAAGTTTCTCAGCAGTCTTTGCAATTTTATCTTTGGTTTCACCCATAAGCAAAAGTTTTTTTACTCTGCCGCCAAAACTTTGAATCCACTCATCGAATTCGCCGCCTTTATCATAGCCGCCGCCAATCAGGACCGTCGGTTTGCTCATCGACTGAATTCCCTTAATCGCAGCATCCGGATTCGTTCCTTTCGAATCGTTATAATAATCAACACCTCTTACCGTTTTGACAAATTCAACACGGTGCTCCACCGCCTGAAATTTCTTTACAACAGAAAGAATCGTATCCATCGGAACGCCTAATTTTCTTGTAATTAAAATAGCCGCCATAATATTTTCGCAATTGTGGTCACCCGGCAGATTGCACTCCGACATATTCATCAGAACCTCACCTGTTTTGGCGTCCACAATATCTTTGTTGTCATTCTGGTACAAACCATTTGCTATCTTTTGTTTACTGCTAAAGAATGTCACTTCACAAGGCATTTCTTTCGCACTGTCACGTAAAACGTCATCCTCATAATTAAGTACACACAAATCCTCTTTTGTCTGATTTTTCGTAATGGATAATTTTACCCGTATGTACTCTTCCATTGTTTTATGCCGGTTTAAGTGGTCCGGTGTAATATTTAAAACCGCACTCACAACCGGATGGAACGTATCAATCGTCTCCAACTGGAAACTACTGATTTCTGCCACCGTAACCGAATCGGCAGCGCTTTTCTCCACTTCTTTCGTATACGGATTACCAATATTTCCGACAACAAAAACTTTTTCTTTGTAAGCTTTCATAATCTCACCAACAAGCGTTGTTGTCGTTGTTTTACCATTTGTTCCGGTAATTCCTGCCACAACTCCTTTTTCACATAGAAAAGCAAGTTCAATCTCACCAATGATTGGAATGTTTAATTCACGCAGTTCACTTGCCAAATCAATATCCAACGGAACACCCGGACTAAACACCGCACAGGCAAAACCGGCAAGTTCCTCTTTTGTCATTTTGCCAAGAAAAACCGGTGCGTCATAACCGGACACATCCAAATCTTTTTTTCCGTCAAATAAACTGACCTTGGCGCCCATATTTTTCAGCAGTTCATATGCTGCCATGCCACTTTTTCCTAGTCCGGCAACTAATACTTTTTGATTCTCTAAATCCATTTTATTCATCCCTTCTCCGGTAAATTACAATGCCATAATACCAACCAGACATAATAATGCTGTAACAATACTAAATGCTGCTACAACCTGTGTCTCTGAATAACCGCACAACTCAAAATGATGATGAATTGGCGCCATTTTGAAAATTCTCTTTCCGTGAGTCAGTTTAAAATAACCAACCTGCAAAATAACAGAAAGGACTTCTACCAGATAAATCAAGCCGATAATCACAATAAATAACGGCATATGAAGCATCAGCGCAATGGAGGACACAAAACCACCAAGGGCTAACGAACCGGTATCACCCATGAAAACTCTCGCGGGATATGTGTTAAACAGTAAAAATCCCAAAAGACTTCCTACCACGGCTCCTGTAATCGGTGTCATTGATGGATTCAGACTCAGTGCAGCAATCGTAAAGAATGTTGCTACAATTACGGTTACACCGGATGCCAGACCATCTAAGCCATCGGTAAAGTTTACACCATTTACCGTACCAAGTACGACAATAAAAACAAAAATGATAAACAGCCATGTTGGCATAACGAATCCATCTCCGCTTACAAACGGAATTTTAATGGATGTATCCAAACCGGCAATTTTGAAGTAATAGTAAATAAATACACCGGTCACAATAAACTGCAATGCCATCTTCTGCAAAGGAGTCAACCCAAGCGAACGTTTTTTTACCACCTTGATGTAGTCATCCAGAAAACCAATCAGACCAAAACCAAGTGTCATAAATAAAACGGGAAGAATTTCCGTAAATTTGCCAATATAAATTAAGGAGGTCAGCAAAATACTTGCCAAAATCACAAGACCACCCATTGTCGGTGTTCCATTCTTTTTCAAATGAGACTGTGGTCCTTCTTCACGCTCGGTCTGTCCAAACTTTAATTTCCTCAGAAAAGGAATCAAAATCGGGCAAAATACCACGCTGATTAAAAAAGAAATTATAACCGGCATAAACACACTAAGACTTAGATTATTCATTCATATCCACCTCTTCTTATCTTATTAAGTACGTCAACGCACGTGTCTATTTTATACCATTACGAGCCTTACCGCAAGCACTTATTCAGCAAATCAGTTTTTGCATAAATAAGGGAGAATGTTTTCAAACAGCGCAGCAATTGCCGGTGCTGCCACAGTACCTCCATAGTATAGGCCCTGCGGTTCATCAATCCGCACAAGTGCAATAACTTTTGGATTCTCGACCGGAGCAAAACCAATGGTTGACGCAATATATTTTCCATTGCCGCGCGGAAGTTTCTCACTTGTTCCGGTTTTTGCGCCAACGGAAAACCCTTTCACAGAAGCCTTATGTCCGGTTCCTTCTGAAACAACCTTGCCAAGTGCCATCCGAATCAAATCCGAAGTTTCTTTTGAGACAACACGCTCTTTCTTTCCGTATGAAAAATGTTTCATAAGACCGCCATCGGCACTAACTGCGCTGACACCGAAATGCGGTGTAATGGAATACCCTCCGTTTATCATGGAACCTGCAAGGCTTACAAGTCTTATCGGCGAGAGCTGGAAGGACTGGCCAAAAGACATCGTTGCCAGTTCAACGGCTCCTACATTTTTTTCTTTATGTATAATGGTCGACGCCTCCCCCGGCACATCAATCCCCGTCCGATTCATCAATCCAAAATCTGACATCTTGCGGAAAAAGTCAGATACACCGACTCTTGCGCCCACTTCAATGAAAACCGGATTGCAGGAATTCTGGGCACCTTCCACAAAGCTCTGAGAACCGTGTCCTGTTCTCCTTGCACAGTGAATCCGCCTGTCCACTATTTTATAACCGGGGCAGTGAAAACGGTCCGTCATCTTCACAACACCTTTTTCGAGTGCTGCCGCCGTTGTCAATATCTTAAATGTGGAACCCGGTTCATAAGTATCCGACACACAAGAGTTCCGCCACATGGCATTTCTCTTTTCACTCTTTTCCTTTGCCGACATTTTACTCAAATCTCCGGAAATCCGGTATGGATCATTTAAGTTAAATTCCGGTGCCGATGCCATTGCATAAATCTCTCCATTCTGAGGATTCATAACAATAATATCCACGCTTTTCGCCTGTTTCTTTTTCAGCAGATAATTGGCTAACTGGTCCGTGTATTCCATCACCGGTAAATCAAGACTGGTATTTAATGTCCAGCCTGCCACCGGCTCAATGCGGTCTTCGGCTCCATTTTCAATTTCCGTACCATAAGCGGTCGTCATTGTCAAAATCGAGCCATCCAATCCTTTTAAATATTTTTCATAAGATACTTCCAAACCGATAATTCCCTGATTATCACCGCCGGTAAAACCAAGCACCTTTGATGCCAGCGAGTCATAGCGGTACTCTCTTTTATAGTCCTCATCGACGGTAACACCCGCCAATTTGTAATTTCGTATTCGATCCGAAGTCTCCTTATCCACGTTCGATTTAATTTTTTCACGCAGAGAAACCTTCTCCACTTTTTTCCGGACCTCTTTCTCGTCTAACATCAATTCCTTCGACAAAAGGGTTATCACTCGTTCCGGCTCCTTCATCTGACTGTGGATTACGGATATAGTCGATACGGACCGATTTGCCGCTAATACATTGCCGTGACAGTCCTTGATTTCTCCTCGTTCCGCCTTAATCTTTCGCTCACGCTCATGAAGTTCCTTCGCCTGTACTCCATAATAATCCGCTTTTCCTATCATGAGATAAAAAAGCCTGCCAAGCAGTGTTAAAAGTACAAGCACAAAGAGAAAAAATACCAACCCCATTGACTGACGTTGGTATGTTCGATGTCGGTTTTCCATAAACAAGCTCCCGATTTTCTCATTATTACAGTGTATTGTATGGAGAGCTCAGATATGCCCCATCATCGTTCCTAATCTTGTTTCGCATCCTGCTTTGTTTGAGACGAAGAAGCATACTGTCCCAAAAACGGAAGAACACGTTTCATTACTTTCGATGAAAATTCGGTCGCATAGGTAGAGTGCGCCTGGTCTTTTACATGAGGCTCATCAATAATCACATAATAAGCCACTTCCGGGTCTTCTGCCGGCTCACAGCCGATGAAGGAAACTAAGTACTTCTTTGCCGATACCGGTCGTTTTTCCGCCGTACCGGTCTTTCCGCCAATGGAATATCCTTTTACCTGTGCCGGTGCCGCAGTTCCTTCTTCTACCGTTGATTTTAAGTAACTTCTTAATTTCGAACTGGTATCCTCACTCGTTGTTCGTTTCACAATAACCGGATCAATCGTTTTTACCACATCACCGTTACTGTTCTGAATTTCTTTTACCAAATGCGGCTGATAATAATTTCCGCCATTAATCAGGGATGAAAAACCACTGAGCATCTGAACCATCGTAACCGTCTGCGTCTGTCCAAAACTACTTGTCGCTAATTCTACCGGATTCAATTCTTCTTTCGTGTGAATCAAACCGGAAGTTTCACCCGGCAGATCTACACCGGTGCGCTGTCCAAATCCATACAATTTGTTATACTTACTAAATTTATTTCGTCCCAATCCAAGTCCGATATCCATAAGGGCTGCATTGCAGGATTCCATCAGAGCATGACGCAAATCAAGCATGCCA
>ENA-ORTT01002911-ORTT01002911.1-human-gut-metagenome-genome-assembly--contig:-NODE-2911-length-12054-cov-14.247854_pt1 | contig 12054 bp, 13 predicted proteins | sample MGYA00242074_ERZ509197 | MGnify/ENA primary metagenome ERZ509197 (study PRJEB26280, sample SAMEA2338789) | human gut metagenome | biome: human gut; feature: human-associated habitat; material: faeces...
AGCATAAATTCTGTGCATCGCGAAGCGTGTTACTGAGAACGGAGTGAACAGTAACACTAATTAATCACTATCCGTGAAATGTTTTGGAATGAATATGCTAAAATCCAGAGATATACAAGCTCTAAAGTTCCATTGCTGCAGACAATTTATATCATCATATTATTTTATGAAAGGATTTATTTCTATGGATATTAATCTGGAATTATACAAAGTATTCTACTATGTTGCCACCACCCTCAGCTTCTCAGAGGCTTCCCGACAGCTTTTTATCTCCCAGTCAGCAGTCAGCCAGTCCATTAAAACTCTGGAAAAGAAGCTAAATCATCCTCTTTTTATCCGCAGTACCAAGAAAGTATTGTTAACTCCTGAAGGAGAACTTCTGCTCCAACATGTAAAACCGGCTCTCCAGCTTCTGGACGAAGGGGAATCTCTCCTGTCCGGAGACAATCTGCTGAAAGGCCAGTTGCGTATTGCTGCCAGCGATACGATCTGCCGGTATTTTCTCATTGATTATCTGCAGAAATTCCATCAGACCTATCCTGATGTCCGCATTAAAGTCACAAACAGTACCTCCATCGGCTGTGCAGAGCTTCTGGAAAAGGGTCAGGCAGATCTGATTGTATGCAACTGTCCCAATTCCAGGCTTGGCAGTCATTTTCAGACACGTGTGCTAAAAGAATTCCACGATGTATTCGTTGCCAATACGGATTACTTTCCTGTACACACTGTTCAGACCGAACTGCAGGAGCTTCTGAACTATCCAATCCTGATGCTTTCCCCCAAAAGTACCACCAGTGAATATCTGCGAGAGGCATTCACAGCCCATAATCTCAAGCTTCTTCCTGAAGTAGAGTTAAACAGTAATGACCTGCTTCTGGATCTGGCACGGATCGGACTGGGGATTGCCTGCGTTCCTGATTATATGTTAAAAGAAAATGATCAGCTGACACCACTCATGTTAAAAGAGCCTCTTCCCGGACGTCAGCTTATACTTGCCCAGCATGACAGTCTTACTGTCTCTCAGGCTGCTGAACGCTTTATTGAAATGTTTACTTCCATATGATCATCATACTCATCAAAAAATTTCCTTCAAAAATACTACAGATAATTTTTTACAGGATTTTCATACTATAAAATTTCCATACTATGAAATTTCTATGCTGCAGTTACAAAGCCTTTGTACAATAAAAGAAGTCCTCACTCAGTACTGAAACAACAATTTTTATAATCGCGTTTCTTACTGAATGAGAACTTCTTATTATTTTCTATTCTGTTTTTCAGTCTGAAGTCCGGCAGATATTCACAATCCGCTTCGCTATTTGGTCAACTTTCTTATTTCGGCATTACAGCCAGTGCATCAGTAATATACTGATTATCGATTGCTGCAAAGAATCCGCCGTCTGCCTTGGTTGCATAATCCATATCGATCGGCATTTTTCCAAGTACAGGAACCTTCAGCTCTGCTGCGATCTCATCAATATGGCTCTCACCGAAGACTTTGATCTCTTTTCCGCAGTCCGAACATTTCACATAGCTGTAGTTCTCTACGATTCCAAGTACCGGTATCTTCATCATCTCAGCCATATTAAAGGCTTTCTTAACGATCATCTTAACCAGATCCTGAGGTGATGTTACGATCACGATTCCTTCGATCGGAAGAGACTGGAATGCTGTAAGCGGAACATCACCTGTTCCAGGAGGCATATCCACAAACAGATAGTCTACGTCGCCCCAGATAACATCTGTCCAGAACTGTTTTACCATATTTGCAAGAACCGGACCTCTCCAGATTACAGGAGTATCCTCTGTAGGAAGCAGAAGGTTGATGGACATTACCTTGATCCCGTTTTTTGTGATCATCGGGTAGATACCTTCATCATTTGCCATTGCTGCACCCTTTAATCCATACATTTTCGGAATGGACGGTCCTGTGATATCCGCATCCAGGATACCGACTTTGTATCCCTGTGCTGCCATCATGTTTGCCAGAGAGCCTGTTACGAAGGATTTACCAACTCCACCTTTTCCGCTGACAACCCCGATCACATGTTTTACATTTGACTGAGCATTCATTTCTGCCTGAAAGCTCTGCTGTTTCTTGCTGCTTGAACAACCTTCGCAGCTTGCTTTGTCGCATGAAGTGTTGTTACATTCTTTTGCCATAATTAATCTTCTCCTTTATATTTACGCACTGCTGTACTGACAAAATATTGTTACTGTTCACTCCGTTCACAGTAACGTAGCCAAAATTCATTCCAGATTGCCTGCGGCAATGGAATTTTGGCTTGTATGTCTCGGGATTTTGGCATATTCATGCCAAAACACCTCGCGGGATAGTGGTGTGTGAACAATAACAAAATATTCTCTATTGCCAGTGTGGAGTACGCATATTACTTTACAAATCTGTCAATTGCTACCTCAAGTTCTTTAATTGCCTCTTTATCACCATGTTCCACTGCATCTACGATACAGTGTTCGATATGATCCTGCAGAATGATCTTACCTGTATTATTGATAGCAGATTTCACTGCTGAAAGCTGTATCAGAACTTCCGCACAGTCTCTTCCGTCCTCTATCATACGTTTGATAGATTCCATATGTCCGATTGCTCTGGACATACGATTCAGCACTGCCTTTGTATGTGCATGACTGTGATGATGCCCATGCTCCCCATGAGAATGTTCAACTACCGTCCCATCCTCCAGTACATGCGTATGTGTCTTTTGTTCCTCGGCCATAACATTCCCCTTTCTCTTTCAGAATATCCGATTCTTTACCGCTTATCTGTCCTTATATCCTCACACGCTGTCTGTGGCTTTCCTGCTTACAGCACTTCCGTACAGCGTAAATGATATTATACCACATTTGTCAAATTTCTGTAAAGGAGCAACGCTGTTTTATTTGTGAAGTCGTAATATCAAAAATAATGGTTCCATCCTCCAGGACAGTTTTCTCATAGGAAACTTCTTTTCCTTTGAATTTATTTCTGATATATTCTTCCGGATCCTCAAGTTCCAGCTCTTCCACAAAAACATCACGCATCTGATTCCGCGGACATTTATTAAAAATTTCCCATATCAGTTCATATTCTTTCATATTCCATCTCCAGTCCGTAAGACGGATATTCACAATCCGTTTCACTATTTAGCCCTCTTCGGCTGATTTACGGCAATCTGCACAGATTGTCCTGCGGTTTTTCCCAACCAGTCTGAGACTATTATAATTATTTTTAGATTTTTTGTCAAAAATAATTGCATGAAGACGAATTATAGCGTATCATAGTTTATAATTATCAAAACAGCAATGTTACTGTTCATTTTGCAGCCTGATGTTTTTTTGAATTCTGCATATTCACAGTAACTGTAACTATTCAGTACTTTCGGGAAGCAGTGTACCGGATAGTTACCGACAGCTACAAACTAATTACATATATAAAGGAGAGAAATCTATGAAGCTTTTAAAAGACCGAATTCTTAAGGATGGAGTTGTAAAACCGGGAAATATTTTAAAAGTAGACAGTTTCTTAAATCATCAGATGGATATTACCCTCATCAATGAAATCGGCAAAGAATTCAAACGCCGCTTCTCCGACTGTCCAATCACTAAAATCCTTACAATTGAAGCATCCGGTATCGGTATCGCCTGTATTGCTGCACAGTACTTTGATGTACCTGTAGTTTTTGCCAAGAAAGCACAGAGCGTGAATCTGGATGGAGAAATGTATACAACTAAAGTAGAATCTTTCACTCATAAGAAAGTATATGATGTGATCCTTTCCAGGAAGTTTCTCGGACCTGAAGATCATGTACTTTTGATTGATGATTTCCTTGCTAACGGATGTGCACTTCTCGGCCTGATCGATATTGTTAAGAAGTCAGGGGCAACTCTTGAAGGAGCCGGTATTGTTATTGAGAAAGGCTTCCAGCATGGCGGTCAGGAGATCCGCGATATGGGAATACGTCTTGAATCTCTTGCCATTGTTGATTCCATGACAGACGATTCCTTAACCTTCAGAGATTAACTATAAAAGGATGGGAAAACCCATCCTTTTTTGTTCTATGAATTCTTTATTTTTTCTGATCTGATGTTTTCTCCACTTTTGAGTTATCTTCGGAATCATAGATCAGATTTTCTCTCGTTTCACCTTCTGATTTATCTTCTGTTTCGGGAGTTGGTGTCACTTCTTTTGAATCTTCCTCTGAGGCTGTCTTTAATGTCACTTTCGGCACAGGTGTTGCCTCTGGCGCAGGTGTCACCTCCGGTGTCGGTGTGGGATCAGGAGCGATCTCATCTTCCGTATAAGTTCCGTTATCCACAAGAATCTGATAATTATCCTTGTCGATCATCTGTGCTCCACATGTAAAAGTTCCCACAATCTTTACTCCGTTATCATACTGTGAATAATCTTTTACGTCAACTTTCTCTCCTGTCAGATAGTCAATGGCCATCTGTGCTCCGCCCTTAGCCAGTTCCTTACGGTCCATAAACATGGTAAATGACATTTTACCTGCTGCAATATCCTTTACTGCCTGTGCCTCACTGCCATATCCTGTGATCATCGGCCATTCATCACTTCCCGGTTCCAGACCACTGTCACTTAAAATTTCCTCTGCAGCATAAGCAAATCCGTCATATGCAGTACAGATAATATCCGGAGCCTTCTCCTCTGCATAAAACTCACTTATAATCGAATCAAGTTTTGTCTTTGCAGATGTCTCGCTCCATCTCATGATTCCTGTATCATCAAATGACGTATTTCCGGATTTACATACAAGTGTTCCATCATCCAGATATTCCTGAAGCCCTTCCTGGATTCCATTACACAGAAACAGTGCAGCATTGTCATCCGGAGATCCCATGAGAAATTCTATTGTATAAGACTTCTTATCCTCTCTGGCTTTATCCAGATCCATTTTTTTGATAATTTCTTTGGCAATATCCTTTCCTATTGCTCTGGTATCATAAGTTGCATAATAATTGATATCCGCAGTATCCCGGATCAGACTGTCATAAGAAATAACCGGTATTTCCTGCTCATTGGCAGTTTTCAGGATATCCGTCAGGCCATAGGGATCTACCGGATCAATGATCAGGGCAGAAACCTGCTCATCAATAAATTCCTGAATCTGGGAAATCTGAAGCGCAGGATCGCCGCCGGCATTCTTCACATCTGCCTCATATCCTCCATCTTCAATCTGCGAAGTCATCTCTTCGCTGTCAATTTTTGCATCCTCATCGTCATCAGAAAGAAGCACACCTATCTTTCCGGCAGAAGCTTCCGTTACCTCAGCATCTTCCTCTGATTCATCATCTGAATCTTTTCCTGAAGAATCTCCGTCTTCTTCCTCCTTCACTGATGTCTCTTTATTGTCTTCGTCTGATTTTGCACTGTCTCCTGCCTTGCTGCTGTCATCGGCATCAGAAGCATTTTTATTTTCTGCCTCTACTTTTTCACCTTCCTCAGTTACTTCGCCTACGCCCTCTTCTTCTACCTGGGCGCTTTCATTTGCTGCTTCTTTTGCCTCATTCTTCCCGCAGGCAGACAGGAACATGGAGGATACCATTATTCCAAGCAGAATAGCTGTTGCTCTTCTTTTCATAATACGATCCTTTCTGATATCATATTTATTTATCAATTCCCTTATAATCTTTTGCAATGTTCTTCAGATAATCCCGATAGGCAACGGCTGCTTTCTTTGGTTTCAGAATATGTACATTTCTTCCCATAGAAGTCAACCATCCAAAAAATGCCTTATCAACCACAACCTCAACAGTTACAATAAAATTATCCTCCCCCTTTATTTTGCAGAAAATCTCCGAGCCAAAGGTACGCTGGATTTTTTTCTTTGTAGAATTCTGACATACAAGCCTGATTTCTTTTATATTCTCTCCTGTTTGGGAGGGTGTCGGAGCACTGATCTTTGCAGGTGCTTCAGATTCTTTTCCAATCTGTTCCTGCACATTTTCAGATTTCTCTCCTGTTTCGCCATCTGGCTGATGTATTATCGTATTATCCGCTTCTGTTTTATCTGAAGCGGATTTTTCCTCATAATATCCTCCTTCCCGTCCTCTTCTGTAATGTATATCCATTCCAAAATCACGCAGGGTTTCCATATCATCATAAATACTCTTTCGCTCAGCTCGAATCCCCTGTTCTTCCAGTTTTGCCAGAATCTCCTGCATGGTGACAGGCTTTTGGCTGGTTGTCTCAGACAGCATTTTCTGCAGATACAGTATTTTTCCTTTTTGATTACATGATTTCGCCATAATTATCCTCTTACAAATCTGTGGTATATATAGTCATTTGCTTCTTTTTCCTGACTGTCATCTAACGGTGTAAGTTCTGTTTCTTTTCCATACTTTCTTTCCAGCGCATGTTGAATGAGCCAGTCTGCAAGCTGCGGATTCTTCGGAAGTAACGGTCCATGCAGATAAGTCCCTATCACATTCTTATATACTACGCCTTCATAGTCTGACTTACCGTCATTTCCTGCACCGTAAAGTACTTTTCCCAGTGGTTTGTTATTATTAATGCAGGTTCTTCCTCCATGATTCTCAAATCCAACGATCGGCATATCAAACAGCTCACTCTGCAGAACGATATTCTGGATCAGACGGCCTTCGCCCTGCTCTGTATACAAGTCTACCAGGTCCAGTCCTTTCATGTTTCCCTGATCTGTTTTGTAATACTTCCCAAGTAACTGATAGCCACCGCAGATTGCAATGACAACGCCGTTATCTTCCACATAAGCCTTAAAATCCGGTTGGATTTTCTGTAGCTTCTCACATACGATCATCTGTTCTCTGTCCGAACCGCCACCCAGAAGTACGATATCAAGCTTCGAGAAATCTATTTTATCATCCAGCTCAAACGGTATGGTCTCAGCCTCAATCCCACGCCACTGGCATCTCTTCATCAGACACTGGATATTACCTCTGTCACCGTAAAGATTCAGAAGATCCGGATATAAATGTCCTATTGTAATTTTCATTATTTCTCGCCCTCCAGTCTCTTCAGAATATTTCTGGTACTGAATAATGCTGTATAGTTTACCAGCACATACAGATTCCCCACTCCGTCCTCTACTCTGTCGCGGATTGCTTTCTCAACATCGCCCTCGAGGACAGACGGGATATCCACATATTTCAGCCGCAGACGCATATCCTGACAGCGGATACCGCTTACAGTAATAGATTTCACTGAATCATTTCCGAGAAGATCAAAGTCAACATCCCAGAGCCAGGAAATATCTGTTCCATCCTGAGCATTATCATTAATCGCAATAATGATGTCCTTCGGTGCCTGATCCTGCATCACTGCGGAAATATTCTGATTAAATCCCGCCGGATTCTTGGCAAGATTTAAGGTTACTCCTGTTCTCTTAATGCGAAACTGCTCCATACGTCCGTTTTCCGGATTAAATCTGCGGAGCATATCCCCGAAATGCTCTCCCGCAAATCCCGCAGTCCTCACTCCTGCATAAGCTGCCAGTATATTATACACATTATAAAATCCCTTATAATTTGCTACAATGTGTTTTCCTTCTACACAAAAGCTAAGCTGGTCGCCTACCTTTACATCCTCCGCATCAAAATCCGGCTTCGGTCTTGCAAATCCGCATTTTGGACAATAATAATCTCCCAGCTGGCTGTAATGATAGAAACGATATTCCAGTTTTTCACCGCATCGCTTACAGAAACGTCCTTCCCTGATTTCATTTGCCGCAGATTTGATCACCGGTTTACTGATACCATAAGTTACATATGGATTCCCGGAATCCATGGCAAGATATGCGGATAATGCATCATCACCGTTTACAATAATCTGCATCTTCGGAACCTTGCGCATCATTTCTTCCAGAATGTTCATAGTGATATCAATCTCTCCGTATCTGTCAAGCTGGTCGCGGAAAAGATTTGTCAGAAGCATATAGTCCGGTTTGATTCTCGGAAAAATATGTCTGGTGGATGCTTCATCGGCCTCAATGCATGCATAGTCCGCATCAATTTTACCATTCCATTTCGAAGCCAGCACAAATGCGGCAACAACTCCATTGAGCATATTGGAACCTGTATGGTTACAGATTACTTTCTGTCCTTCCGCTTCCAGTGCCGCACAGAGCATATTGTTGGTAGTTGTCTTTCCATTTGTACCGCAGGTTGCAAAAATAGCCTTTCGTACCTGTGAGGAAAGCTGTTCCAGAATGTCCGGACAGATCTTAATCGCCACTTTTCCTGCCCAGGTCACACCCTGTCTTCCCATTTTCTTACATACGTATCCTACAAATTTTGCTGCACAGACAGCAATCATTACTCTTATTTTCATTGTGTATGATAATTTCCTTTATAATATAATCTTTGTTATTGCCGCTTATTTAAAATTCTTTTTGCTCCTGATATCTTTGCCCTTATTCAACCCGGAACAGCTACAGCTATAATACCTCTATGACCATTTCATAATGCCGACAGGACAGATCAGTTAAACATAGTATCCTGCAGATAGTCTGAGCATACACCTGCCGCACCCTCTTGCATATAATATTGTGCTTCCTTCAGGTCATTCACAGTATAAATATATAACCTGATTCCTTTTTTGTCAAAAATCTTCTGCACATCCTCTGACCAGTATTTATAGTAGACTGTAGCTGCCTGAATATTCTTTTCTCTGCAAAATGCCGCAATTTCAGTCAGTTCTTTAATAGAGTATTCCTGCCATAAAGAATAAATATATCCTGGAAAATCGTACAGCAGTGCTGTTCCGGCAAACATTGCCTGGTTATAAATTTCCGGTATGACCTGCCGCATCACATCCGGGACACCGGCAGCCTCTGCCAGTTCAATATAGTCTGCATAATCTTCCACTGTTTTCTGATAATTACGGAGAGAATACTGTTTGGAATCCAGCATCACAAAAGCGTCCGGATAATCACTCAGCAGAACCAGCAGATCTTCAAATGTTATAGGCGTATATTTTCCATAAATGGGCCGGGATAAGAATTCCTCTGAGGACAGAACTTTCTTTTCATCGCCCTCCCATTGTCCAAGAGACTGATACCAGCTATGGCGGCACACCCATACATTGTCAGATGTCTTCACAAGATCAACTTCAAACAACCTGCACCCCATCTGATAGCCTGCCAGAAAACTCTCTTTTGAATTCAGATAGGTTTTATCACCAATCCCTCCCAGTGCATGTGCGATCGTTTTATAATTTTCCCACTTAAATTCAGGTGTGGTGGCAGATATGGAATAAGCATCATTTCCCCACAGAAACAGTGTAACAGCCAGTAATTCCACCAACAACAAAAACATCCTGATGAAATAACCAAATCCTGATCGTTTCTTTTTCGTATTCTGCCTCAATTTTTCAATCTCCTGCCGGTCATTTGTATTCCTCGCTTATCTTTTGCTCTCGTATTTTGTAACATTCCAATGTCTTATTTAACACTTCTTCATCAATATGGTTTTTATATACTCTACGATTTTACGCTATCTGGCTCAAATAATCAAGGGTAATAAACGGTTATGTTACAAGGAAGTGATTTCCTATAGCATAACAAAAAAACTGCATATATACGGCATGAACACCATACATATGCAGTCTTATCATCGTCTGGACAAATATAAAATCGAAAATCTGGCTGGATTATACTAATTCGATCAGTACTTCCATTGCAGCATCGCCTTTACGCGGTCCGATCTTAACGATTCTTGTGTAACCACCGTTACGGTCAGCGTATTTTGGAGCGATCTCATCGAACATCTTAGCAACCATATCTACGTCTTTAGTGTTTTTCTTTCTTCCGGCACCCTTTGCAGGTACTTCTTTAACCGGGTAGAAAACTTTCATCATCTGACGACGAGCGTGAAGTCTGGAAGGAGCATCTTTCTTGATCTCTTTCTGTACTTCATCGTATACAGTTTTCTTCTTTCCGTCAACAACTTCTTTTACTCTCTTGCCTTCAGCATCTTTACGAGCAACTTTAGCAGTTACAGTAACAGTTTCGAAGTTATCTTTTTCACGAACAGCCATAGCTACAAGGCCTTCTGCGATTTTACGGATTTCTTTTGCTTTAGCTTCTGTAGTAACAATTTTTCCATGATATAAAAGGCTTGTTACCTGGCTTCTCAGTAATGCTTTTCTCTGGTCAGAAGTTCTGCTTAATTTTCTATATTTTGCCATTTAATTTTCCTCCATCTGTGGGACAGCCGGGCACGCTTGTTCGGTCTTACTGTCCGACTGCTTAGGCATCCCCACCGTATAATATCTCTTTGCTAACTGGTTATTGTTCCCTTAGAGAACCAATAACCTGATCAATTCTTACTCTTCTGCAGGCTGAAGCTGTAAGCCCAGCTCTTTCAGTTTCGCAAGAACTTCTTCTAATGATTTACGTCCAAGGTTACGAACCTTCATCATATCATCAGAAGTCTTGTTACATAATTCTTCAACTGTATTAATGCCGGCTCTCTTCAAGCAGTTATAGGAACGAACAGATAACTCAAGTTCATCAATGCTCATTTCCAGGACTTTTTCTTTCTCATTGTCTTCTTTCTCAATCATAACCTCAGCGGTCTTTGCATTCTCGGAAAGGTCAATGAAAAGGCTCAAGTGCTCGCTTAATACTTTTGCTGCAAGGCTTACCGCCTCATCCGGATCAAGTGTACCGTTTGTATACACATCCAGTGTCAGCTTATCATAATCGGTTACCTGACCAACACGTGTATTCTCTACAGTCATGTTGACTCTGTCTACCGGTGTATAGATAGCATCAACTGCAAGTACACCGATTGGCATATCATCAGATTTACCTTTATCAGCACTGATATATCCGCGGCCTTTTGTAATAGTAAGCTCCATAGCAAGTCTGCAGTCCTTGCCACCGTTTAAAGTAGCGATCACTTGATCCGGATTCATGATCTCGATATCCTGATCAGCCTGGATATCAGCTGCAGTTACAACACCTTTTCCTTCACATTCGATGTATGCGGTTTTCGGCTCATTGTCTGTGCTGTGGTTCTTAATAGCAAGGCTCTTCAGATTCATGATAATATCGCTCACGTCTTCTTTTACGCCCGGAATGGAGCTGAATTCGTGAAGCACACCATCAATTTTAACCTGGCTTACAGCTGCACCCGGCAGGGAAGACAGCATAATTCTTCTTAAAGAATTTCCAAGTGTAGTTCCATATCCTCTTTCCAGAGGCTCAACTACGAATCTGCCAAATTTTTTATCTTCAGATAATTCGGTAATCTCGATCTTAGGTTTATTAAAATCAAACACTATAGGGTTCCCTCCTTCTGGGTTAATAAAAGTTTGAGGGGTATTCATTCAAATACTACAATTCAGCGGAAGATAATAATCAACCACTGAATCGTATAAATAATAGAAATATTACCAGGTAATTTTCTATGATATAATCCTATGGATTATTTGGAGTACAACTCGACGATAAGCATCTCGTTTACAGGAACATCGATCTGCTCTCTTGTAGGAAGCTCTTTAACTACACCCTTCAGGTTCTCCTGATCAACGTCGATCCACTCCGGAACAAGTCTGCCGCCAGTGATCTCAAGGATTCCTTTATATCTCTCAGAGCCTTTGCTCTTCTCTCTGATCTCAATTGTGTCTCCTGCTTTACACAGGTAGGACGGAATGTTTACACATTTTCCGTTAACAAGTACGTGCTTGTGATCTACGATCTGACGAGCCTCTCTTCTTGTTCTGGCAAATCCCATACGGAAAACGATGTTGTCAAGTCTGCTCTCAAGCATAACCATAAGGTTCTCACCTGTCTGGCCCTGCATTCTGTCGGCTTTCTTGTAGTAGTTACGGAAAGGTTTCTCCAGAACGCCATAAATGAATTTTGCTTTCTGTTTTTCTCTTAACTGAAGACCATACTCAGAGATCTTCTTGTTTGCTCTTTTTGACTGTCTATTTGATTTTTTATCAATTCCTAAATAAATCGGATCCATACCAAGGGATCTGCATCTTTTAAGAACAGGTACTCTATTTACTGCCATCTCAGACTACACCTCCTAATTAGACTCTTCTAC
>ENA-ORTT01002912-ORTT01002912.1-human-gut-metagenome-genome-assembly--contig:-NODE-2912-length-12045-cov-20.318015_pt1 | contig 12045 bp, 8 predicted proteins | sample MGYA00242074_ERZ509197 | MGnify/ENA primary metagenome ERZ509197 (study PRJEB26280, sample SAMEA2338789) | human gut metagenome | biome: human gut; feature: human-associated habitat; material: faeces...
CTTTGTTTGCAGAAATGGTCTTGTAACTTAAAGTATCCACTCTTAATTGTTTTTTTAAATGTTACTACTAAATTTTTGCTTCACCACGAATCAACCGCCTCGGACAAAGGGAGATTAATCCGCTATGAATTAAATGCTTATCCTTATGAGATAATAATCGGCTTGCAAAGGTACGGATTTTCTTATAACTGGCAAACGTTTTCTTCTTTTTTTTGATTTGCACTTGGCTGATATACAACAAAAAGAAATTCTCTTCCGAGGAAATCTGTATTTCCTCGGAAGAGAATTTTAAAAGTTCCCGCCCGCACACGCAAACACTTATAAACAGAAAATTTTCCGGATTTGCGCAAGGGACATAAAACAACATTCGTTTTATACTACCGAACAATGTCTACCGGAAACGCGGATGGCATATTTACCCGTTTCCATGTTTCATGGAACCATGTATTCAGTTCATTTCCGTTTAAATCTTTCGCGATAAAATATTTCAGGTACATCACACCTCCCTCACCCATTTCAAATTCAAGGATATTGTCCTTATTATCCAACATAGGCAGATGGATGTTCCTCTCGATACTTTCCTTATAGGCTGTGCCCGATATTTGCCGATAGGTACCATACCCCGTAATAATGGCATCTGCACCGGGCCGTATCGTGAAGTTAACAATGCGACCGTCATCGCTCAGTACCTTAAATGTATTACTCGGTTTCAATGTTCCGGGAATTTCCGGATTTTCAGACACATAATGACACAACTGCCAAATACCTTCCAGATGCGCCGGCTCAAAAGCAGCCTTATCCTGCGCCCGGACTCCTGTTACCGCAAGCAGCACCACTGCCAGCATGGTAAAGAAATAATTCTTTTTCATATTCGTATGATATTGGTTAACGCTATGCCATTCCTATTGACACAAATATAAAGATTTATTTCGAGAAAATAACAGTTTATCCGATAAAAAAGCCCGCATAAACCAAAGTTTATGCGGGCTTATCCATCAAGGATATTTTATTTCGTTCTCCGGCGGTTAGAACTCCGCATTGCGCGGAGTACGCGGGAACGGTATCACGTCACGAATATTAGTCATACCGGTTACAAACAGCAACAGACGTTCAAAGCCCAATCCGAAGCCTGAGTGCGGGCACGTACCGAACTTGCGGGTATCAAGATACCACCACATATCTTTCATCGGAATATGAAGTTCTTCGATGCGGTTCATCAGTTTAGCATAATCGGACTCACGCTCGGAGCCGCCGATTATCTCGCCAATCTTCGGGAAGAGCACATCCATAGCACGTACCGTTTTACCATCGTCGTTCTGCTTCATATAGAACGCCTTGATTTCTTTCGGATAATCCGTTAGGATAACCGGACGCTTGAAGTGGTCTTCTACCAAATAGCGTTCGTGCTCGGAAGCCAGGTCGACCCCCCAGTATACGGGGAATTCAAACTTATGCCCCTGTGCTACGGCTTCTTCCAGAATCTTGATACCTTCCGTATAAGGCAGACGAACGAAGTTTTCTTTCAGTACACCTTGCAAGCGCTCTATCAAACCCTTGTCAAACATATCATTCAAGAACTTCACATCATCGGCGCAGTTATCCAAAGCCCACTGTACGCAGAACTTGATGAATTCTTCCGCCAAGTCCATGTTATCGGTAATGTCATTGAACGCAACTTCCGGCTCCACCATCCAGAACTCAGCCAAGTGACGGGGGGTATTGGAGTTTTCCGCACGGAACGTAGGCCCGAACGTATAGATAGCGCCCAACGCCGTAGCGGCAAGTTCACCTTCCAACTGACCGGAAACCGTCAGACTCGCCTGCTTTCCGAAAAAATCGTCATCGTAGATAATAGAACCGTTTTCGTCTTTCTTCAAATCATAAAGGTTCATCGTAGTAACCTGAAACATCTGTCCGGCTCCTTCGCAGTCGGAAGCCGTAATGATAGGCGTATGAAAATAGAAGAACCCTTTCTTATGGAAGAATTCATGAATGGCAATAGCCATATTGTGACGGATACGGAACACAGCACCGAATGTATTCGTACGAGGACGCAGATGGGCTATCTCGCGAAGGAACTCCATAGAGTGCCCTTTTTTCTGCAAAGGATACGTATTGTCGCAAGTACCCAACACTTCAATTTCACGTGCCTGGATTTCAGCTTTCTGACCGGAGCCTACCGATTCCGTCAGCACACCGTTCACGCTCAAACAAGCTCCTGTGGTAATTTCTTTCAGCATCTGCTCATCGAAGTTTGCCAAATCCACCACAATCTGCACATTATTTATTGTAGAACCGTCGTTCAGCGCGATAAAATTAACTTGCTTACTACCTCTGCGGGTACGAACCCAACCTTTCACGTTGACCATAGCGCCAAAATCCTCGCGCTTCAGCAGGTCAACAATCTTTGTTCTACTAATCTTTTCCATAAAACAGTTATTATAACTTGATTATATATATTATTCGAAAGAGCCCATGCGCAGGAAGTTCACCTCTTGTTCCGTGAGGTAACGCCACTCGCCGCGACGCAAGCCTTTCTTGGTTAAGCCGGCAAAGAATACACGATCCAGTTTCACAACCTTGTATCCCAGCGATTCGAAAATACGACGCACGATACGGTTCTTGCCGGAGTGGATTTCTATGCCCACTTCATCTTTTTTGAAATCATCCGTATAGCTGATAGCATCTGCCTGGATTTCACCATCGTCCAACTGAATACCGGCTGCAATCTGCTCCATATCGGCTTTAGTCAGATTCTTATCCAAATGCACATGATATATTTTCTTTTTCAGATACTTGGGATGGGTCAGCTTGGAAGCCAGGTCGCCATCGTTCGTCAGCAATAATACCCCCGTAGTATTACGGTCCAGACGACCTACCGGATAGATACGTTCGTCACAAGCACCTTTCACCAAGTCCATTACAGTACGACGCGCCTGCGGGTCATCGGAAGTTGTCACCGTATCTTTCGGCTTGTTCAACAGGACATATATCTTACGTTCGATGCTGACCGTCTGGTCGTGAAACTTCACTTCATCGCCACGCTTAATCTTAGTACCCAATTCCGTAACCACTTCTCCGTTTACAGACACTACGCCTGCCGTAATAAACTCATCCGCTTCACGACGCGAGCATACACCGGCATTAGCCAGAAACTTATTCAAACGAATCGGTTCGTTCGGATCGACAAATTGTTCTTTATACTCTATCTGTTTCTTCTTACTGTACTTGGCATTGGGATCGTAATCTCCCGTACGGCGAATCGGGCGACTGTAGCTGTCTCTGTTGCCATAAGGGCGTTGAGGACGGTCACCGTTCGAGTTATAGCGCGGACGGAAAGGGCGGTCACCACCGGCATTGTTACCATAAGGACGCTGAGAACGGTCGCCACCTTCACTGTTATAACGGGGACGATAAGGACGATCACCGCCGGCATTGTTACCGTAAGGACGCTGAGGACGGTCGCCACCTTCACTGTTATAACGGGGACGGTAAGGACGGTCACCGCCGGCATTGTTACCGTAAGAGCGTTGAGGACGGTCGCCACCTTCACTATTATAGCGAGGACGGTAAGAACGGTCGTTGTTATAGGAACGCTGAGGACGGTCGCCATTTTCCGCATTCGGATTAAAGCGCTGACGGTAAGGACGGTCACTGCTATAAGAACGTTGCGGACGATCTCCATTTTCACTATTAAATCTCGGACGATAAGGGCGGTCACCATTTTCACGGTTATAAGACGGGCGACTATAGCTTCCCTCTCTGTTAAATTGGTTACCATCACGGCCGGCGCCTGAATTCTCCTCTGAAGAAGAAGCATCACGCCAAGTTTCATTTTCTGTACTCATTGTTTTATTCGAATAAAATTAAACCTACTGGCCTCACGGCCATTCTTTCTTTATCTCTAATTACCTTTATTTTAGCTTATAACAAATTCCGGATTAAAAAAGTTGAAATCTCCGGTTTCCCTTGTCGCTTCTTAAAGCCCCGTATATGTATGGGGAGTAATTGCACGTAATTCTTTCTTTATATCTTCGCTTACATTCAATTCTTCTATGAATTCCTTGATAGAATTCTCTGTGATAGCCTGATTGGTACGTGTCAATGCTTTCAGCGCTTCGTAAGGATGCGGATATGCCTCACGGCGCAGGATTGTTTGAATAGCCTCGGCCACAACACTCCAGCAGTTATCCAAATCGCGATAGATAGCAGTTTCGTTCAACAGCAGCTTGCGCAATCCTTTCAATGAACTCTGAATGGCTATTATGATATGTCCGAACGGAACGCCCACATTACGCAATACGGTAGAATCCGTCAGGTCGCGCTGCAAACGTGACACCGGCAACTTCACAGCCAGATGTTCAAGGATAGCGTTTGCTATGCCCAGATTACCTTCGGCATTTTCAAAATCAATCGGATTCACTTTATGCGGCATTGCACTCGAACCAACCTCACCAGCCTTAATCTTCTGCTTGAAATATTCCATGGAGATATACTGCCAGAAGTCACGGTTCATATCAATCATCACCGTATTAATTCGCTTCATCACATCGAAGATAGCAGACAGATTATCATAATTGGAAATCTGAGTCGTATATTCTTCGCGCTCCAATCCCAGTTTCTCTGCAACGAACTTAGTACCGAAAGCTTTCCAGTCATATTCCGGATAAGCCACATGATGTGCATTGTAATTTCCCGTAGCACCGCCAAACTTAGCAGTAACCGGACAAGCCTTCAATGCAGCCAGTTGGCGTTCCAAACGATATACAAACACCATTATCTCTTTTCCCAGACGAGTAGGAGAAGCCGGCTGTCCGTGCGTTTTGGCGAGCATAGGAATATTCGCCCACTCTTCGGCATAAGCACGGAGTTGCGCTATCAATTCCTCTATCTGCGGATAATACACCTGTTCCAATGCCTCTTTTACAGACAAAGGAATAGAAGTATTGTTAATATCCTGTGAAGTCAGCCCGAAGTGGATAAACTCTTTATAGTCGTCCATTCCGCCTAACTTATCAAATTCTTCTTTCAAAAAATATTCAACAGCCTTCACATCATGGTTAGTCACGCTTTCAATATCCTTGATACGTCCGGCATCGGCTTCTGAAAAATTACGGTAAATATTTCTCAAAGTTTCGAATACATCCTTATTCACCCCTCTCAACTGAGGCAAAGGCAGTTCACATAAGGTTATAAAATATTCCACTTCAACCTGTACACGGTATTTTATCAGTGCGAATTCCGAGAAATAGGCAGCCAAAGCATCTGTCTTGCCCCTGTAGCGACCGTCAATCGGGGAGATTGCGGTAAGTAAATCAAGTTCCATACGTCGTATTTATGATAATTATCGGATTGCAAAATTACGGCTTTTTTCCGAGTAATCAGGTATAATGGGGAAATAAATTAAAAAAATGAAGTTTCAGAATAAAAAAATAGCTTTGCATATAATATGCAAAGCTAAAGTTCGTAACAATCGTGTGGGCGTTGACGGATTCGAACCGCCGACCCTCTGCTTGTAAGGCAGATGCTCTGAACCAGCTGAGCTAAACGCCCTTTTGATGAACGAAAGTGCTTGGATTTTGTGTGGGCGTTGACGGATTCGAACCGCCGACCCTCTGCTTGTAAGGCAGATGCTCTGAACCAGCTGAGCTAAACGCCCGTACACTTCCGTTTCAAAAGCGATGCAAAGGTACAGCTTATTTTGAAATTACCAAAACTTTCGCCATTTATTTTTCAAGTTTTTTTTCACACAACATCAACTACTATTGAATTTCAACCAATTAGCTTCATCACTTTTTTATATCATTTTTGCGGATTACCTTTGCCGGATTCCCAACAGCCACACAATCGGACGGAATATCCTTGGTCACTACACTTCCCGCACCTATAATGCAACGGTCGCCAATAGTTACCCCGGGACAAATAACAGCGCCACCGCCAATCCAGCAATCTTCACCTATCGTCACCGGATAGGCATACTCCTGCTCTACACGCCTCTCCAGATAATCAAACGGGTGTTGAGGGGTATAAATCTGCACACAAGGACCTATCAGCGTATATGCTCCAACAGTGATATAACCACCGTCCAGAAAAGTACAATTGGAGTTGATAAAGACATGTTCTCCAAGGCGGATACCATCACCATGATCGCAACAAAAAGGCGGGCAAATAGTGGCGGAAGCTGGAATACCTGGTATCAATTCTTCCAATACGCTCCGGCATTCTTCCTCATAACCACTCATAGCATTCAGCTTCAGCAACAGTTTTTTCGCACGTTTAAAACGTTCTTGAATTTCCGGAGAAGCCGTATTCGCCAATTGTGAACTCCGCATTTTATCTACCTCATCCATATTCTTATCCATTTTTTATTGTACAATATGCTACAAACCATTGCATATATGCAGCAATGCCATCAGTTTCTCCATCCAGTCTTCATCGGGAGCCACATGCAATCCGCGTATGCCAAGCGCTTCCGCGGCCTTGATATTCTTTAAACTGTCATCTACAAATATCGTTTCTTCAGCTTTCATACCGTCAGCAGCCAATGCTTTCAGGAAAATATCCGGTTCAGGCTTGTAAGCCTGCATTTCATAGCTGCAAAACAGCGTGTCAAAATAATCGCTTATCGGTTTATGTTCGTCACTGAACTTATCACTGCGGGTAAAAGCCATAATAAACGGATTAGTATTGCTAAGCAGGCAAATGCGATACTCCTCTTTTAACTTCAATAAATTGTGAAGCCGGTTCAGAGGCACATCACGTATAAAGCCCAGCCAGCAATATTGCGCCTCATCCCAACTGACAGATTCGCGCCCGGCAGCCTCAGCCATTCTCCGGCAAAACTCACCGGCATCAATCTTTCCCGTCTCTACGTCCAGGAAAAAGCCTTTTTGACCGTATTCTCCCATATACTCATCCGTATTCACTCCCGCTTCACGAAAACGGCGGAAAGCCTCTTCCGAATTCTGGCGGAATATCACACCGCCCATATCAAATAATATATTCTTTATCATATACCAATGCTTATTTAAGGAAAACGGACACCCGTTGCCGGATGTCCGCTTTATTACAATAATATATCAACCGGCTTATTTATATTCCTGCCAGCTCTTGATTTGGATATCTTCCATCTTCATCTCACAGAAAGCTTCAATGAAAGCACCTGCCAGACGGGCATTCGTAATCAACGGAATATTATGGTCGATAGCACCGCGGCGAATCTTGTAACCGTTGGTCAGCTCGCGTTTAGAGTGGTTCTTCGGAATATTTACAATCAAGTCGAACTTATGTTCGGCAATCATTGTCATTACATTATTCTCCGCATCGGCACGTTCATCTGGCCAGAACACGGCTTCGGTGCTTACACCGTGCGCATTGAGAAATGCAGCGGTACCTGCCGTAGCGTAAATCTTATATCCCTTCGCAAAAAGCATGCGGCTGGCATCCAGCAAGTCCACTTTCGATTTCATTGCACCGGAAGAGAACATCACACCTTTTTCTGGACGCGGAATCTTGAAACCGGTAGCAATCATGGAGTTCAGCAATGCTTCGGAGAAGTCGTCGCCGATACAGCCTACCTCTCCCGTAGAAGACATATCCACGCCCAATACCGGGTCTGCGTTATGCAGGCGGGAGAATGAGAACTGGGAAGCCTTCACGCCAATCCAGTCGATGTCAAACGCCGACTTGTCCGGACGAGAGTAAGGAGCATCCAGCATAATCTTCGTGGCCGTCTCGATAAAGTTACGTTTCAGCACTTTGGATACAAACGGGAAACTACGTGAAGCACGCAGGTTACATTCGATAACTTTCACCTCATTGTTACGTGCCAGGAACTGGATGTTGAAAGGACCGGAGATATTGAGTTCCTTTGCAATCTGACGGCTGATTTTCTTGATACGGCGTGCCGTAGCGAAGTAAATTTTCTGTGCCGGGAATACCAGCGTAGCGTCACCGGAGTGCACACCGGCAAACTCAACATGCTCGGAAATGGCATATTCCACCACCTCGCCGTTCTGTGCCACGGCATCGAACTCAATCTCTTTCGTATTCTGCAGGAACTGAGAAACCACTACCGGATATTCCTTGGAAACCTCGGCAGCCATTTTCAGGAAGTTCTCCAATTCTTCTTCATCGTAGCATACATTCATTGCAGCACCGGAAAGCACATACGACGGACGCACCAATACCGGATAGCCTACTTTCTCAACGAAGCCCTTCACATCTTCCAGACTGGTAAGTTCCTGCCAAGCTGGCTGGTCGATGCCGAGCTGGTCGAGCATGGCAGAGAATTTGTTACGGTTCTCTGCACGGTCGATAGATACAGGCGAAGTACCCAATACAGGAACAGACTGGCGATAGAGTTTCATTGCCAGGTTGTTAGGAATCTGACCGCCTACGGATACGATTACGCCGCGCGGCTGTTCGAGGTCGATAACATCGAGCACACGTTCAAAAGAAAGTTCGTCGAAGTACAGACGGTCGCACATATCGTAATCGGTAGATACAGTTTCGGGGTTATAGTTAATCATGATGGATTTGTACCCCAACTTGCGTGCAGTCTGGATAGCGTTCACCGAACACCAGTCGAACTCAACGGAAGAACCGATGCGGTAAGCTCCCGAACCCAATACAACTACCGATTTTTCATTCTTATAATAGTTCACATCATACCCTTGTACGGCATACGTCATATAAAGATAGTTCGTCAGTTCCGGATGCTCGGAAGCGACGGTATTGATACGTTTCACAGCCGGAAGAATACCCAGTTCCTTACGACGGGCGCGTACCATAAGATTTTCCTTTTCCATATTACCTTCCGGATTCAGTACGAAACGTGCAATCTGGAAGTCGGAGAAACCAAGCGCTTTCGCTTCACGCAGCACATCGGCAGGAATATCCTCCACCTTATTATATTGTGAGAGTTTATTCTTATTGTCTACAATGTTCTTCAGTTTGCCGAGGAACCAAGGGTCAATCTTCGTCAGCTCAAAGATACGGTCGATTGTATAGCCTTTTTCCAGAGCCTGGGCGATAGCGAACACACGCAGATCGGTGGGATGAGCCAATTCGTGATCCAAATCTTCGAATTCCACACTATCATTACCCACAAAGCCGTGCATGCCTTGACCTATCATACGCAAACCTTTCTGGATAATTTCCTCGAAAGAACGGCCGATAGACATGATTTCACCTACAGACTTCATGCTTGAACCGATTTCGCGAGACACACCTGCAAACTTCGTCAAGTCCCAACGGGGAATCTTACAAATCAGATAATCCAATTGCGGAGCTTCATAAGCAGAATTCGGAGTTCCCATTTCACCGATTTGGTCGAGCGTATAACCCAATGCAATCTTGGCGGCAACAAAAGCGAGCGGATAACCGGTAGCTTTGGATGCCAATGCAGAAGAACGGGACAAGCGGGCGTTCACCTCGATTACGCGATAGTCGTTGGTTTCGGCGTTGAATGCATACTGAATGTTACATTCACCCACGATGCCGAGGTGACGGATACACTTGGTAGAAAGTTCCTGCAACATCTTCACCTGGTCGTCGGTAAGCGAGCAGGTAGGAGCAACCACGATAGACTCACCGGTATGGATGCCCAGAGGGTCGAAGTTTTCCATACTTGCTACGGTGAAGCAGTGGTCGTTGGCGTCGCGGATTACCTCGAATTCGATTTCTTTCCAACCTTTCAGGGATTCTTCCACCAGAATTTGCTTGGAGAACGTGAAAGAACTTTCAGCCAGTTTGACAAACGCTTCCTCGTCCGGACAGATACCGCTGCCCAAACCACCCAAAGCATAAGCCGAGCGTACCATTACCGGATAGCCGATTTCGCGAGCAGCTTTCAAGGCATCTTCCATGCTTTCCACAGCGTGGCTCTTCGGAGTTTTCATAGGAATCTCATCCAGCTTCTTCACAAAGAGGTCGCGGTCTTCCGTGTACATGATAGCCTCTACCGAAGTACCCAACACACGCACACCGTATTTCTGCAAAGTACCGTTCAAGTAAAGTTCCGTACCGCAGTTCAGCGCAGTCTGTCCGCCGAAAGCCAGCAGAATACCGTCCGGCTGTTCTTTTTTGATGATTTCTTCTACGAAATAAGGAGTTACCGGCAAGAAATAAACTTTATCGGCAATACCTTCTGATGTCTGAATTGTAGCAATATTCGGGTTTACCAATACCGAACCCACACCTTCTTCGCGCAAAGCCTTCAAAGCCTGCGAACCGGAATAATCAAACTCTCCGGCCTGACCGATCTTGAGCGCACCCGAGCCCAAGACAAGCACTTTCTTCAAATTCTTTTCCATATTCTCTTATTGTCTATTTAAGTTCATTCTTCACATTCCGGCACAAAAAAAATGCGTTACCCCGAATAAGGATTAACGCATTACCAAAGAACTAAAAATATCGTTTTCGGAAAAAGAGAAACCGACAGCCAGCGAATGAAATTCATTCGAACGTAGGTTATATGTACTTCTCTTTTCCTGCGATTGCATAGTTATCTCTAAAATTTCTGCAAAGAAACGACTTATTTACGATTTGAGCAAATTAATCAAAGGAATAAATTTCTTATCCGAAAAGAATAGTTACTTTTACCGCAATGCAATCTTTGAATATAGCAGGAAGGATACTTCTTGAAGAAAAATCAAACAGACACCAAAGGATATGGGGGGGGGGGATAAAAACAGAAAAGCAAGCATCAGCCTTCCCGGATGTTATAACGAGGTTTGAACGACAGAGCGTACTTTCACTGTTTAATTTTTAAAGTAATGCACTGCATTCGATAAAAATAATGGTATCTTTGCATTCCATTATAACAGACAGCGTTTTATGAAGAAAAAATAATCAATACAGATATGGCAAAAGAAAAAATCATCCTTACGGGCGACCGCCCCACGGGACGCCTGCATATCGGACATTATGTAGGCTCATTAAGACGCAGAGTGGAGTTGCAGAACTCCGGACTGTATGACAAGACGTTCGTGTTCATAGCCGATGCACAAGCATTGACAGATAACATGGAAAACCCGGAAAAGGTACGTCAGAACGTTATCGAAGTAGCTCTCGACTATCTGGCTTGCGGATTGGATCCTACGAAGAGTACCATCTTTATCCAGTCGCAGATTCCGGAATTGTGCGAACTGACATTCTATTATATGGACCTTGTCACCGTATCGCGCCTGCAACGTAATCCAACGGTAAAGACGGAAATTCAGATGCGCAACTTTGAAACAAGTATTCCGGTGGGGTTCTTCACCTACCCTATCAGCCAGGCTGCGGACATTACGGCGTTCCGCGCCACCACCGTTCCCGTTGGCGAAGATCAGGAACCGATGATTGAACAAGCCCGTGAAATCGTACGCCGTTTCAACTTTATCTACGGCGACACATTGGTAGAACCGGAAATCCTTCTGCCTGACAATGCAGCCTGTCTGCGTCTGCCGGGTACAGACGGAAAAGCCAAGATGAGTAAGTCTTTGGGCAACTGTATCTACCTTTCCGATACAGCCGACGAGATTCAGAAGAAAGTGAAGAGCATGTACACCGACCCCGATCATCTGCGCGTACAAGACCCGGGCAAGATTGAGGGAAATACCGTATTTACTTATTTGGACGCTTTCTGCCACCCCGAACACTTCGAACGTTACCTGCCCGACTATCCTTCTCTGGAAGAACTGAAAGCCCACTATCAACGTGGTGGTTTAGGCGATATGAAAGTGAAAGGCTTCCTCAACAATATCATGCAGGAAACGTTGGAGCCGATTCGTAACCGCCGCAAGGAATTCGAAAAAGATATTCCGGCTATCTACGATATGCTGAAGAAAGGCTGTGAAGCGGCACGCGAAACAGCCGCAGCGACATTGGACGACGTGCGTCGTGCCATGAAGATTAACTATTTCGATGATGCGGAACTTATCGCAGAGCAGGTAAAGAAATTCAGCGCGGAATAATCTCCGCGCGGCAAGGCATAAAAAAAAGAAGTTGTGTCAAAACGTTGGCACAACCTCTTTTATATTTTACAGTTCTGCTATATTT
>ENA-ORTT01002913-ORTT01002913.1-human-gut-metagenome-genome-assembly--contig:-NODE-2913-length-12044-cov-2.810243_pt1 | contig 12044 bp, 6 predicted proteins | sample MGYA00242074_ERZ509197 | MGnify/ENA primary metagenome ERZ509197 (study PRJEB26280, sample SAMEA2338789) | human gut metagenome | biome: human gut; feature: human-associated habitat; material: faeces...
TAAAACCCTGCCGATGCAAAAGCAAACCGCTTCAAACCGGTAGTCAAGTTTATAGGTCCTTTCTATCTGGGAAAAGGTAAGAGCCAGACGCATACGCTGAAACTTCCGATGTATGTAGGTTCGGTACGTGCCATGGTGGTTGCCGGACAAGAGGGAGCGTACGGCAATGCGGAAAAAACGGCTTTCGTGCGGACTCCGTTAATGATGTTGTCCACCTTGCCCCGTGTGCTTAGTATTCAGGAAGAAATCACCGTTCCGGTAAATATCTTTGCGATGGAAAATCAAGTGAAGAATGTAACCGTATCACTTCAGGCATCCGGTGGAGGAGTACAGATTGTAGGGGCCAACCAACAGTCGCTCAAATTTAGCCAACCGGGTGACCAGCTCGTGTTCTTTACCTTAAAAACAGGTAGTAAAACAGGAAAGGCTACCATCCATCTGACAGCCAATGGTGGCGGACAACAAACTAAAGAAACCATTGAAATAGAAGTACGCAACCCGAATCCGGTAGTAACCCTGCGCAACAGTCAATGGGTAGAAGCCGGACAAAGCAAAGAACTTTCATACAATCTAAGCAGTTCTTCTGCAAATAACCAGATAAAGCTGGAAGTATCACGCATACCTTCGGTTGATATCAGCCGCCGGTTCGACTTCTTATATAACTATCAGCACCATTGTACGGAACAGTTGACTTCCAAGGCTTTGCCTCTTCTGTTTGTCGGTCAATTCAAAACAATAGATAAGATAGAAGCCGAAAAGATAAAGACAAATATACAGGAAGCTATCCGGCAGATTTATGGTCGTCAACTCCCCAATGGCGGATTTGTATATTGGCCGGGAAATGCTGTTGCCGACGAATGGATCAGTTCTTATGCAGGAATGTTCCTGACACTGGCACAAGAAAAAGGATACGCCGTTCATTCGAATGTACTGAACAAGTGGAAGCGTTTTCAACGTGCTGCCGCACAAAACTGGCGGATGCCGCAGGATGCAAGCGGCTGGCAACAATGGCAGTCGGAATTGCAACAGGCTTTCCGCTTATATACGCTTGCATTGGCAGGAGTACCGGAATATGGGGCCATGAACCGGATGAAAGAACAGGCAGGATTATCCATTCAAGCTAAATGGAGACTGGCAACAACCTATGCACTGACCGGAAAGATGAAACCGGCTGAAGAACTGGTATTTAAGGCAGAAACCACCGTTACCCCTTATTCCTCACAGAACTACATCTATGGTTCGTATGATCGTGACGAAGCTATGATATTGGAAACTTTACTCCTAATGAACCGAGACCAGGCGGCATTGCAACAGGCGAAGAAGGTATCCAAGAATCTGGCTGAAGAGAATTGGTTCAGTACACAGTCCACTGCTTTCTCATTGATGGCGATGGGACGCCTGGCTGAGAAGCTTTCAGGTACTTTGGATTTCACCTGGACTTGGAACGGAAAGCAGCAACCCGTAGTGAAATCAGCCAAGGCTGTATTTGCAAAGGAACTGTCCACTTCACCGGCTTCGGGTAATATTATAGTAAAGAATGAAGGTAAAGGTGCATTAAGTGTCGACCTCATTACACGCACGCAATTACTTAATGACACGTTACCCGCAATATCCAATAACCTCCGCCTGGACGTAAAATATACGGATATGAACGGAGCGACAATATCTATAGATGATATCAAGCAAGGAACAGACTTTATGGCAGTCATCACTGTAGGTAATATCAGTGGAACCACTGCTTACAGTAATTTGGCATTGACACATATTCTGCCGTCAGGTTGGGAAATTTACAATGACCGGTTGATGACTCCGGAAGCGACACCTACCCGTGAGTATACCTATCAGGATATTCGTGACGACCGCGTATTGACTTACTTCGACTTGCGTCGCAGTGAATTGAAAAAGTTCACCATAAGACTGCAAGCTACATATGCAGGCAATTTCATTTTGCCGGCTATCCAGTGCGAAGCCATGTATGACGGTTCGGCACAAGCACGAACCAAGGCGGGAAGAACGACTGTCAGTAAGTAACATGCCACTGAGCAAAACTATCCAAACTCCCCTCCTTCTAGAAGGAGGGGTGCCCAAAGGGCGGGGTGGTAGGTAGGGAAAAGATTCCTTAGACTTATGATTGATAGGTATTTTATTGCTTTACCTACCACCTCCCCCTACGGGTACTCCACCCCCTCCGGCTCCCCCGTTATCGGGGGAGAGCAATTCCCAGGAGGAGGAGAATTAAGTTACTCCATATTATAAATACTTCGTAATTATATCGAACTTGATAAATTATCATTCATATCATCATATTATCAATACTTAAAGATTCGATACTGATAAGGGCACAGGCTCAGTTCTGCTTCCAGCTTCTCTTCTGTTCCGCTATACATATCTTTACTTGGATGTCCGTTCCACTCTTGCGGAAGCGTCACATTTACTTCACGATTACGTACATTTACAGCAACCAACACACGATCTTTACCATCCTGTTTCTCAAATAGTAGCACATCGGGTTGCGGGTATGTTGTCAATCCCCCTTTACGGATAGCCGGATACTCGTTGTAAAGAGCCATCAGACGGCAGTATTCCTGATACAGTTCACTGTTCCCCGTCCAATCCACCGGAACATACGTAAAGAAGTTGATAGCTTCGGGATAACCCGCCTCTTGTGAACCATAAATCAACGCTCCTCCATGCAGATAAGTAGTCAGTACGAAAGCTGCCATAGAACCGCGCACATCTCCGAATTCTTTAATAGGCGACATCTTTGCCGACTCATCATGATTGGTGGTAAAACGCAGTTTCACTTTTCCTACGGGGATAGTGTCATACTCCGCCTTATCCGTAGCAAACAGTTCCTGTGCCGGAGCATCTTTTACGAATACATCGCGAAGTGACTCCAGAAAGTCCCAGGAATAATTCATATCGAAACCTGCATCAAAGTGGTCGCGTCTTTTCCCTTCAGCCAGCATCAGCAACGAACGCTCGGGGATAGCACGCAAAGAGTCGAGCGCCTGTTTCCAGAAGTCGAAGGGAACAAAGTCCGCCGCATCGCAACGGAAGCCATCGATACCGATTTCAGTAACCCAAAACTTCATGGCTTCAATCATTGCCAGGCGCATCTCCTGATTATCAAAGTTTAAGTCAGCCACATCCTTCCAACCGGTTCCGGCAGGAAAGATTATGTTTCCGGCCTCATCTTGCGTATACCATTCTTTGTTGGCAATCCAGGCATTGTCCCAGGAAGTATGATTGGCTACCCAGTCGATAATCACATTCATCCCCTTCTGATGGCAAGTGGCAACCAAGGCCTTAAACTCATCCAGTGTACCGAACTCCAGATTCACTCCTTTGTAGTCCTTCACACAATAGGGGGAATTCACAGATTTCTCCTGCCCCACTTCATTGATCGGCATAAACCACACCACGTTGATTCCCAATGCCTGAATGGAATCTAAGCGACGCTCCACCGCCTTGAATGACTTCTCAGGAGCAAACACTCGCGGATTGACCTGATACATCACCACATCTTCCACAGCAGGCAATGCCGCAACTTCCACCGCCGCTTCGCCCTGCCGCTTACCTGTACAGGCAGCAAGCAGACACAGCAGACTTACAATAAATATATATTTCTTCATATTATCCTTCTATTTTCCAGATGTAATATTGATAGGGCTCCAACGTAATCGTCCTTGGCAACACGGTGCTTTCTCCGGTCCAGAGATTCTTTGCACTATCCCCTACCCGCTCCATAGGCAGATTCAATCTTTCCTGATTGCCACTGGTATTTATCAGTACCAGTATCTTTTCCGTACTGGAAATACGATAAGAGCATATCGCTTTACTCGTCTGATAAAGTTTGATCTCTCCATTCTGTAAAGCAGGAGAATTGCGATACAACTGCATCAGTTTGGTATAATCCGCCTGATAATCGGCATTAGAGTTCCAGTCCATCGCCTGATAGCCAAAGAAAGAGAGGGCCTTGTCATAAGCCAGTTCCTGCGAACTATAAATCATTGGGCAGCCACCCATAGAAATAGAGGCCACAAAGGCTGAGAAAGCACCTTCCTTGGTTTGATAAGCCTGCACGGGCGATTTCTCGGAAGCCATATCATGGTTGGTGGAATAACGCATAAGTAACCGTTTATCTGTTACCGAAGCAAGCTCACTACGATGTGTATCATACAGATTAGCCACAGAAGCGCTTCCTGCATATACATCCTGTAGTTTATAAGCGAAGTTCCAGGCATACAGCATATCAAAGCCTGCATCGTAGAGTGCGGTTTGTGAACCTTCGGCCAGCATCAGCAAGGTACTTTTGGCGGCACGAAGCTTCGTGATAGTTTCCTTCCAAAAGTCATTGGGCACACCTTCGGCATGGTCGCAACGGAATCCGTCTATGTCAGCTTCGGTCAGCCAGTAAAGCATAGCTTCCTGCATGGCGGCATGCATGGCTGTGTTGTCATAATTCAGATCAGCCACATCGTCCCAACCCATTCCGGGGGGAGAAACAATATTGCCGTTGGCGTCCTGCGTATACCAGTCCTTATGTTCCGTGGTCCAGGCATGATCCCAGGCGGTATGGTTAGCTACCCAGTCCAGGATTACCAACATACCTTCGGCATGGGCCTTCGTGACTAATGCTTTCAAATCGGACAGTGTTCCATAGGCAGGATTAATAGCCCGATAGTCTTTCACACAATATGGAGAACCGACAGCATTCTTTTCACCTTGCTGGAAAATGGGCATGAGCCAAAGAACATTGGCTTCCAGCTTTTTGATACGCGGCAGTTGGGCAGTCAGTCCATTCAGTGCTTGCGTTTCACCGAAGAGTACCGGATTGGCTTCATAAATCACCATTCCGTCTGTAGTAATGTCATCTGCGGGAGGCGGCATGTCAGGATCATCATCCGAACTGCATCCGGTAAAGCTCAACAGCAAAAGGCTGGAGCACAAAATCTTAAGGATATCCTTTATTCTCATATCTATTTAATTAATTGAGATAGTATAAGTTATAATTTCAAATAATCTGTTTCAAGCAATGAAACTAAGAGTTTCTCGGTGTGAAACAGAGAGTTTCAAGTAATGAAACTACTTGTTTCAAGGCATGAAACAAACGGTTTCCCATCTTGAAACTCAAAGCATCTTAGGGCTTGGGTAGTTTTTCATAAGAAGTAGCTGTGATAGAGAAGTAGATATCTCCTATCAATGCTGTATACAGCCCGCCATCTTCTATTTGCTGTCCGCCTCCATTGTTATTGAAAATCAGATTCGAATACTTACCCACGTGCTCCGATAAATCAAAGTACTTATAAGTAACACCATTGATCTCCCTCGTTCCGGTTACTTGTATGCCCGGCCAACTGTCGCCAATTGCAGCGTCGCCCCAGCCATAGAGAGTCAAAGCTTCCCAACCGGAGTTATCCTGTACATACACGGTGCAATCTTTTATTTCACTACAACCCTCTTCCGAGATGCGGAGATAGTAATCGCGATCTATCGTCAGATTATAGTCTTTCAACTGATTTCCAACGCCGTTATCATTGAATATCAGATTGATATTCTTATTTGTGCAAGCCGGTGTCAAATGGAAACACTTATACGTTGTACCGTTGATTTCCTTCGTTTCTGAAACCTGTATGCCGGGCCAGCTGCTACCAATAGCCGCTTCTCCATAGCCATACAGCGCCAACGCATTCCAACCGGTATTATCCTCCACATAAAGGGAATAGCTTGTACCGTGTGTTGCAGGATCTATCTCCTCACACTTCTCAGGAGTTATGCTGAAATAGAAATCGCGGCTAAAAGTGATGTTCTTTACGAAAGACAGCACGAGTCCCGGATCGTCTTCCTTTTTGTTATTATTAAATGTCAGCTTCAGACTCTGATTCATCAATTCCACATCGGTTTCAAAGTATTTATAAACTACTCCGTTGATTTCCTTCGTTCCGGCAGGTTCGAGTCCCGGCCAGTCTTCATTGTTATCACCTGCCCCGGAGATGTAAAGTGCCAGATCTCCCCAACCAGACTGGTCATCCACATAGATGCAATAACTTGCTTCCGGGTCTATCTCTTCAAAGCCTTTATCGGTAATGCGGAAGTAGAAGTTTCTGTTGAGTGTCACCACCGGACCGTCAAACTGCTTTCCATCATTATTATTGAAAATTAGATTCACACCTTCATAACCATCCAGAGCTTTCCCCATATCGAAGTATTTATAAGTAACCCCATTGATCACTTCCGTACCTTTCACCGCAATACCCGGCCAAGCAGGTGTTACATCACCGGCACCGGCCCAACCGTACAAGTAAAGATTATCCCAACCGGACTTATCAGCCACATAAACCACAAAGCCATCATGTCCTTCTTCTTCTGTATTAAAGTAAGCCTCCCAGCGGTCTACCCATACATTGGTACGGGTTCCCACCTTTACATCCAACTGATGCACCACAGCTTCATTCTTCACCGAACGTTCCTCACCTTTCGAGGCCGATACGAAGTAAAAACCGTCTGCCAGTGTCTTTCCATCTTTGAAAGTAGAAGGTAGCAGATAGATTCCCCACTTGGATTCACTACCGGTAGCTTTCTCCAACTGCCATTCCAGATTACCTACAGCAGCTTCGGCTCCTCCGTTGAAGTCGCCCACAATGTAGTATTCGTCATCGGCAGCACTGCCTTTCGGCATGATGACTTCCAGCAATATAGCGTTCGCCTTGATTTCGAACTGAGGCAGTTCATCATCGAATATAATCGTATCTGTATCGTCGCACCCGTTGAGCAGAGCAAACAACGGCAACATAAACAGCCAATAAATTATCTTTTTCATGGATTTTCTGTTTTTGAGTTATTTATAATTCGGGTTCTGTATCAGTCCTTGATTGACAAGCAATGCAGAAGCAGGCAACGGATACCACTCATATTTACGATCACGCTTGGCGGGATAGAGTTGACCATTGTCCGTGGCACGTCCGAAGAACCACCACTGGCCTTGCGTGAATTTGTCGAAACGACGCAGGTCTGTACGGCGGCGGCGACCTTCATTCAGGAATTCAACACCCCACTGACTCAACATCCAGTCCATATCGAAAGCAGTGAAGCCACGGCCCGGTTTGTCTTTCACGTCTGCCCAGTCGCCGGCACTGAAGTAACGTTTACGTACTTCGTTCACCAGTTCTTTGGCCTTGTCGGCTTGTCCGGCACGCATTTCACACTCTGCCAGCATATAGTACACTTCGCTCAGGCGGAATTCCACTTCATCGATGTTCTGAAAGTCGATGGCTGCGGAAGTAGGATATACCGGATACTTCACCAGACGGAGGCCGGAGTTCGTCTCACCCCAACGCGGTGACATGACGGTTTCCAAGTTGCGTCCGAGGTTCATAAACGTACCTACCTGGTCTACATACGCCAAGTCTTGTCCGTCACGGTCGGCATCGGCTTTCAAGGCCTCACCCTTACCATAGTTAGCTTTTATGGTACCTTTCAGGAAGATACCGCTGTAGCCATTCTTCTTATCATAATTATAGTTCTTTTTACGGATGTCACGGTCGTCGAAGCGTTCGTAGACTGCACCCAGTTTATCACCGTAAGCCGCATCGAGGAAGCAGGTAGCTCCCTGTGTACCTCCCAATTCATTCACCGTTCCCGCATTGTCATACGAAGGAACCAGACAAGTACAGTTCCAACCACTCTGACTGTAAGTGCCTCCGAAATAATCCCAGATATTATAAGGATAGAAAGTCATGCGCATCCATCCCATATTCAGTTTACCGTCTTCGCAGGCAAAAGCCATGATGACTTCGGGACATTCCGTATTATTGATAGAGTAAATATCGCGGTAATCCTTTGCCAATTCATATTTTCCATATTTACCGCTGATTATTTCACGGCACAGTTCGGCACATTCGGTATAGTGGCTTTCTTTGATGAACACTTCGGCATTCAGCAACAGACGGGCCTTGATCATACGGTTCACGGCCTTGTTCATGCGGTTCACCTGATTTTCGACCATTCCTTCGTAGCAATCATCCAGCTCGGTAGCAATGAAGTTATAAATCTTCTTGCAACTTGTATCGAAGTCCGGGTCGGCAGTGGGTGGCAATTCACCGTCTACGGTGGCCGGTTCAATATTCAGCGGCAATGCACCACCCCAGATTTCGAAGATATTATAATAAGCCCAGGCACGGAGTGTACGTACTTCGCCTTCATAAGCTTTCAGCTTCTCATCAGTCATCTTCAGGTCGGCAGAAGTTAGCTTTCCCATATCAGCCAATAAGGTGTTACACAGGCCGATAGTGGTCCATGCATTCTCCCAGGCACTACGGATAATCTTGGCATCGGGAGTCCAGTTCTGAATGGAGAAGATAAACTTTTCACCTTCATCATATCCCCACTGACCGCCATTCCATACACGCCAAGTCACTTGATCGGCAGGAAATTCCTGCATGTACCAGAAGTATTCGGCATAACTGGTAGCACCTGTGGAATAAATAGTAGCTACCGCACTCTTCACACTATTCTCGTCCTGATAATAGACGCCGGAGTCTACACGGTCGAACACTTCTTCCGTAAGGTCGAAGCAACCGCTCAATGAACAACCCAGAATGATTGCCAACAGACATTTATATTTCAGATATTTCATAATTCTTTTCTGTATTTAGTTATTAAAGGAGTTGACAAGGCTTCAGGCGACAAGTTGACAAGGGGAAATGACTCTCTTACTAAACGAAACTATTATCCTCGTTCCCTTGTTAACTGCAACCTTGTTAACTATATCTATTTGAAACGGATATTCAAGCCTACGCTCAACTGAGTAGCCGAAGGATAGGCACTGTTCGTATCTACACCCGGAGTCAGTCCGTTGATGGCAACGGCTGAGGGATCGTTACCGGAATAACCGGTCAGCGTAAACAGATTCTTAGCTGTCAGATAAACTCTCATACCTTTGATAAACTTGTTTTCTTTCGGAGTGATGGTATATCCCAGAGTCAGGTTATCCAGCTTAAAGTAATCACCCTTTTCAAGGAAGAAAGAAGAGATTACACCGCCACCGGTTGTAATATCCGCATCTTTTCCATAAGCATCGCGCAGCACATTGTCCGTACCGCAACCTTTCAGACCCATTCCGTAACGACGCATATTGAAGATTTCAAAACCGAAAGCACCGTTGAACATCAGGCTCAGGTCGAAGTTCTTATAACGGAGCGTATTACTCCAGGAAAAATAAGAGGTCGGCGTACCATTACCGATATGGCGTTTGTACTTCACATCTGCCTTGGATACAGGAACTTTTTCGCCTTCATCGGTATAAATCATCATATCGCCATTCTCTACACCGGCATACTCGTAGCCATAGAACTGGCCGATCTTGCTGCCTTCTTCCACGCGGAAGAAGTATTCACTGGTACCTACACCCGGCTTCTGATACAGTTCCACATAAGAAGCTTTGTACAGGCTGTTGGAGAGTTTATCCAGTTTCGTAGTGCCGTAAGAGTAGTTGATACCCGTTGTCCATTCAACGGGAGTTCCTTTGAAAGCATCGCCTTCCAGAGAAACTTCGATACCACGATTCACAGTGGTTCCTACGTTTACCAGAATTGTAGAGTAGATGTAGGGAGGCTGTGGAGCCGTATAGTTATAAAGCAAGTCGCGTGACTGGCGGTCGAACCATTCAACAGAACCACGCAATCTGTTCCACAAGGCAAAGTCAACACCGATGTTCATACTGACACTCTTTTCCCAGCCCAGTTTGGAATTGGCATTCACTGAAGGAGCATAACCTGTTACCCAGGCACCGTCCATCAGATAGGTATCCGTAACATTCAACTGGGCATTTTTATGAGAGCCGTAAGTGGCTAATGACTGGTAACAATCGAAGTCCGAACGACCTGTTACACCATAGGAAACACGGGGTTTCAAACTCTGAACGATGTTTTGGTGGTCTTTCAGGAAACCCATATTCGCCATTTCCCAGGCAAGAGAAAGAGACGGGAAAGCACCCCATTTATGATCTGCACCGAATTTCGTAGAGCCTTCGTAGCGGATGGAGGCGGAAGCAATCAACAGATTCTTCCAATTATAGTTGATACGTCCGAAGACACCGATCAGTTTGGCAAGAGATTTACCAGTACCCATACTTGCTTTTCCTTTGGCAAGGTAAGAACCGCTTCCAAGATTATTCCAGAGAATATCATCGAAATTGAAATCACTGTTTCCGGCTTGCAGGCGTTCCCAGGTGGTTTGCTCATAATTGTAACCTACCATTGCCTTGAAGTTGTGATCACCCAGATCCAACGAGTAGTTACCCAACCACTCCAGGCGGGACGTGTACCACTTCTGGTAAGTCACTTCTGCACGTCCGTTATAACCGTTCCAGTAAGATTCACCGGCAGTGGAAGGGGTATAATAGTGTTGTTTCAGATCGTTGTAGTGCAAAGAGTAGCTCAATGAAGTATTCAGCATTTGCTTTTCCGAACGGATCAGGTTGACTTTTACCTCAGCAGTACCCAGCAGGTAAACACGCTGACCGTTATTGTCGATTTCTTTCAGTTCCTGCACCGGGTTGCGTGCTCCGGTAGGAGAAGTAGGTTGGAAGTAAGTTCCGTCCTCGTTATACAAAGGCATGGTAGGGTTCATGCTCAGGGCAGTATCGAACATACCGTCGTTACCCCATACTTCATTCACGCGACGGGCGTTGAGTGAACCGTTCAGTTCTACGATTCCATCCATCATACGCTGGTTCAGGACGAAGCGTCCACCGAATTCTTCACGACTGCTGTTCAGATCGAGGCCGGTTGCTTTCTTATAATTAAAAGAAGCGCCATAGTATCCGTTCTTGGTACTGCCGTCGATAGAAAGATATTGGTTGTTATCATAAGAGAAATCACGCAGCAAGAGGTCATACCAATCAGTAGAATACCCATAATCCGTTGCACGACGGGAACGACGGAATTCGTCTGCACTCAAAATATCCGGACCGCTCTTTGCCAGATTCACACCGAACCAGCTGTCGTAAGTCACTTGGGCACGTCCGGCTTCTCCGGCTCCCTTACGTGTAGTAATCAGAATCACACCATTGGCACCGCGTGTTCCGTAGATGGCAGCGGAAGCGGCATCTTTCAGTACGGTCATCGACTCAATGTCCTGTGCTGCCAGGTTGCGGATATCGCCACCTGCCACACCATCAATTACCACCAACGGGTCATTGGATGCCGAAATAGATGTTGCACCACGAATCTGAAGAGAGGAACTTGCATTCGGATTGGCTGCCGCCGTATTGTTTACGGTCAAACCGGCAACTTTACCGGTCAGCATCTCCATCGGATTGTTCATAGAACCTTGCAGGAACTTCGATCTGTCTACCTGCACAATGGAACTGGAAAGCTCTTTCTTGCTCAATGAACCGTAGCCCACCACAACGACTTCATCCAGTGCCTGAGCGTCTTCTGACAGCACTACATTGATTTCCTGACGTCCACTACAGGGGATCTCTTGTGTTTTGTAGCCAATAAAGGAGAAAACAAGGACGGAAGAAGGCTTCACGCCCGACAAAGTGTAATTACCGTCAATATCGGTAATGATACCATTAGTTGTACCTCTCACGGTTACGTTAGCACCGATTACAGTTTCACCCGTGGTATCCGTTACTTTTCCTTTCACGGTTAAATCCTGGGCAAAGGATGCCACTGCAAAAAGTAATCCGGTCATGAGAAGAAGAGACCGGCACAAACATAACTTTGTTCTTTTTACATTCATACTATTAGTTTTTAGATTAGCAATCATTCTGTTCACCTCCACAGGTTGAGGCGACAGTGCAAATGTCTGTAAAAAGAAGGGGGAAAGAAAAGAGGACTAAAGAAAATCTAGATTAACAAAAGGATCAAAATACTATATATCAGCGAGATAAAACAAATAAAGAGCGTTAAAAAACTAAATGAAAACAAAGAAAGCAGAATAGAAAAAACGGGATTTTGGGTTCATTTCGGAGGGGTTATGAGGGAAAGTCGACAAGGGGACGAGTTGACAAGGGGACAAGGTTCCATGCGGCA
>ENA-ORTT01002917-ORTT01002917.1-human-gut-metagenome-genome-assembly--contig:-NODE-2917-length-12034-cov-8.480090_pt1 | contig 12034 bp, 10 predicted proteins | sample MGYA00242074_ERZ509197 | MGnify/ENA primary metagenome ERZ509197 (study PRJEB26280, sample SAMEA2338789) | human gut metagenome | biome: human gut; feature: human-associated habitat; material: faeces...
CCCCCTGGCCACCGCCTGGCACTCCAACAAGTTCCTCAACCCCATCACGGACGGCGCGGTGCTGCCCATCCTGCACTTGAACGGCTTCAAGATCGCCAACCCCACCATCTTCTCCCGGATCTCCCATGAGGAGGTGGAGCAGTTCTTCCGCGGCTGCGGCTGGGAGCCGCGCTTTGTCGAGGGTGACGAGCCCGAGACGATGCACCAGCAGATGGCCGCCGCGGTCGACTGGGCCATCCGCGAGATCAAGCGCATCCAGCGCACCGCGCGAGAGAGCGGCAAGGCGAGCCGCCCCCGCTGGCCGATGCTCGTGCTGCGCACCCCGAAGGGCTGGACCGGTCCGAAGGAGGTCGACGGCAACGCAATCGAAGGCAGCTGGCGCGCCCATCAGGTGCCCATCTCCATGGGCGCGGATGAAAGCAAGCACCTGCCGCTGCTCGAACAATGGCTGCGCTCCTACAAGCCCGAAGAGCTCTTCAACGAAGACGGTACGCCGGTCGAGCTGATCGCGTCCTTCCCGCCCAAGGGCGAGCACCGCATGGGCGCAAACCCGCACGCCAACGGTGGTCTTCTCCTGCGCGACCTGCGCACGCCCGACTTCCGCGACTACGCGGTCGATATCCCCGCCCCCGGCGAGGTCGAGGCGCAGGACATGTACGTCCTTGGCACCTATGTCCGCGATGTGATGAAGCTCAACATGGAGTCGCGCAACTTCCGCATCTTCGCACCCGACGAGACGGCGTCCAACCGTTTGCAGGCCGTGTTTGACGTCACGGGCCGCCGCTTCCTCGACGAGCAGATCGAGGGCATCGACGATCACCTTGACCCCGACGGCCGCGTGATGGACTCCATGCTCTCCGAGCACTTCTGCGAGGGCTTCCTCGAAGGTTACCTGCTGACGGGCCGCCACGGCTTCTTTGACAGCTACGAGGCCTTCATCCGCATTGTCGACTCGATGTTTTCCCAGCACGCCAAGTGGCTCAAGATGTGCAATGAACTCCCCTGGCGCCACGATATCGCCTCCCTCAACTATATCCTCGCCTCCAACGTCTGGCAGCAGGACCACAACGGCTTCACGCATCAGGACCCCGGCTTCCTCGACCACGTCGCCAACAAGAAGGCCGACGTCGTGCGCATGTATCTGCCGCCCGATGCCAACTGCCTGCTCTCCTGCTTTGACCACTGCATCAAGAGCCGTAACTATGTAAACGTCATCGTCGCGAGCAAACACCCGCGCCAGCAATGGCTGACAATGGAGCAGGCCGTCAAGCACTGCACGCAGGGCATCGGCATCTGGGAGTGGGCCTCGAACGATCAGGGCCAGGAGCCCGACGTCGTCATGGCCTGCTGCGGCGACACGCCAACGCTTGAGACTCTCGCCGCTGTGACGATCCTGCGCCGCGAGCTGCCGGAGCTCAAGATCCGCGTCGTGAACGTCGTCGACCTGATGAAGCTCCAGCCGCACACCGAGCATCCCCACGGCCTGACCGACGCAGAGTACGACACGCTCTTTACCAAGGACAAGCCCATCATCTTTGCCTACCACGGCTATCCCACGCTGATCCACGAGCTGACCTACCGCCGCCACAACCGCAACCTGCACGTGCGCGGCTATAAGGAGGAAGGCACGATCACGACCCCGTTCGACATGCGTGTGCTCAACGATATCGACCGCTTCGATCTCGTCATCGACACGGTGCAGCGCCTGCCGCAGCTCGGCAACCGCGGTGCTTACCTCATCCAGAAGATGAACGACAAGCTCGTTGAGCACCGCCAGTATATCAAGGACAACGGCGTGGATCTGCCCGAGGTCCGCGCGTGGAAGTGGAACGACGGCAAGGGCGTTGAGGTGTAAAAGGAGGAAAGTAATGCGTATTGCGATCCCTGTTGTGAGTGGGGAGGTTTTCTCCCCGCTCGCCAATGCCGAAGCCTTCCATTTTTATGAGGACGACCACGGAAAGATCGTGCGCGAGTTCCTCGAGCCGATGGAAGAAAGCAGCACCGACGCTGCCGTCGGCCTTTTGGAGCGTTACGGCATCGACGCGCTGCTCTGCGGCACGATCGACGACACCGAGCGCACCGCTGTCGGCATGGCAGGCATCATGCTCTTTCCCGGCTATTCCGGCAAGGCAGACGACGCCGCGCTGCGCTTTCTGAGCGGCAGCGTCGTGTCCGACCCGAACAACCACTGCAACGCCTGCGGCTTCAAAGGAGCGTGCTCCCTGAAGGATAAAGGCGGCTGCGGCGGCAACTGAACAGCAAAAAGGAGCAAGCTTTCGGCTTGCTCCTTTTTTGCTTGATATTGTTACGATGCGGGGCGCGTGGTGGAGAGGAAGTCCGAGTTGATCCAGCCAAACTTACCGTCCACGCTGACGAACGTCCACCCATCCTGCTTGGCCGCAGCCTGTACCTCGCTGCCGAGCGACACGGTCGTGACCTTGTCATAGCTCGTGCCCGGGCCGCTGCGCAGATTCACGCCGCCGGTGGTGTAGTAGATGTAATACTTGTCGTACACAGAACTCGGCTTGACGGAGACCTCGTCATGGCCCGTGAGGTCGAGCCAGTCGATCGTGTCGCCGCCCGTCTGATTATCGCCGCTCATATTATCGCCCTGCGTGGGTTCGCTCACATCGTTCTTTCCGGTGATCGAGCCATCTTCGCCGGTCACAGTCTGGCCGCCCTCGCCGGTCTGCTGGCCGCCGCGCAGCTGCTCGATTTTCGTCTGCGCCGCAGCAAGATCGCTGCGCGCGCTCTTGAGCTTGAAGCCCAGCACGACCACCGTGATCAGGAGCACCAGTGAAAGCGCCAGCAGTCCCATAAAAAGCACATAAAGCGGATTGCGCCGCGGTTTGCGGCGGCTGACCCGACGTCCTTCCATAATGATTCCCCCTTATCGGTTTGTTCGCCTTTATTGTACATAATTTTCACAAGTTATGTCAAGTGCCTTTCCTCTTTAGACGCGCAAATTCACAAAAAGTTCCCGCCCGGCGCAAAAAAAGGAGATGACCAAGGCCATCTCCTTTCAGCGGATTTACTTTTTGTTTGCGCGCTCCTTGCGGCGCTCGAGGAATTCCTTGGGCTCGGCCTCGGCGAGCTTGCGCTCGCGGCGCTCGAGGACTTCCCTGGGCTTTTCGGTGATCGCGCCGGCGGCCTTGAGAGATTCCTTTGTCGCCAGCGGGCCGACCAGCTCGTAGATCAGCACGGAGAAGAGGATGATGTTGCGGATCAGCTCGCCATCCGCGCCGAGCACCTGTGCGCTCACGCACATACCGAGCGCCACACCTTCCTGCGGCAGCAGCATGATGCCAAGGTACTTCTGCACCGTGTGGTCACAGCCCACCGCCTTGGCCGACCAGCGCGCGCCGCAATACTTACCGGCCGAGCGCGCGATGATGTACACAACGCCGATGAGCACGAGCACACCCTGAGAAAAGACGCTCAAGCGCAGGTTTGCGCCGCTCACGACAAAGAACACCGCCAACATCGGCGTGCTCCACTTGTCCGCGCGGTTCATCAAATCGTCCGACAGCGGGCAGATGTTGCAGAACACCGTGCCGAGCATCATGCACACGAGCAGCGGCGAAAAGCCGCAGTCCACGCCCACGACGGTGAAGTCCACTGCGGACAGGCCGACCATCAGAAAGATGAACGCGATACTCAGCGACAGGCGGTTCGAGTTCGAGCGGAACATAGTCTCAAGCTTCGTGAGCACGAAACCCGCAAGCGCGCCGAGCAGCAGCGAGCCGACGATCTCAATGAGTGGAGAGAGCAAAATGCTTGCGAGGCTGAACTGTGCGCTGTCCATCGCGCGGGCAATACCGAAGGATACGGCAAATGCGATGAGACCCACCGCGTCGTCGAGCGCGACGATTGGCAGCAGCAGATCCGTCAGCTCGCCCTTGGCCTTGTACTGGCGCACGACCATCAGCGTCGTCGCAGGTGCGGTGGCCGTGGCGATCGCGCCGAGTGTGATGGCCGCAGGGACGGACAGCACGTCGGGGCGCAGGAAGTGGAAGATCACGAGCGCAATGTCGACAAAGGCCAGCGCGGCCAGCGCCTGCAAGACGCCGATAATCATCGCCTGCCTGCCAGTCTTTTTGAGCTGGCTCAGGCGGAATTCATTGCCGATGGAAAAGGCGATAAAGCCCATCGCCACATCGGAGATCATGCTCAGCGCCTCGACCTGGTCGTAGCTTGCAAAGCCGAGGCCCGGAATGCCGAGCCGGCCCAGCACGAACGGCCCGATCAGAACGCCCGTCACAAGAAATGCCGTGACATCAGGCAGATGCCAGCGGCTAAAAATACGGGTCATCAAAAGCCCTGCGAGCAGCGCAACGGCCAGATTCAAAATCGCAGTCATGGTAACACCTTCACAACAGAAAAAGTACGGGCGAACAGAGCCGCCCAAGGCTCATATTGTAGTCTGTTTGTTCGCAAAAAGCAAGCACTATTTTGCAAGTTTCCTGTCAAAGTAAGAAAAAATGGCAGCTTTTTTGGGCAAAAGCTGCCATTTTGTTTTGTTTCACACAATTCAGTCTGTGTTCGCGCGCACACCGGCGAAGTAGCTGTTGCCAAAGCCGTCGGTGTAGACGCCGCGCAGCGTGTCGCGCAGCATGTGCGCCGTGCCGTCAAAATACACGGGCGAGAGCGCCGTCTCACCGAGCAGCATCGTCTCCGCATCGTGCAGGAACGCTGTGCGCGCCACAGGATCTTCCGACGCTCTGGCGACGCCCATCAGCACGTCGTAGGTGCCGTTTTCATAGCTGATCAGGTTCTGCTCATCCTCGCTGCACCAGCGGTCGAGGAAGCCCATCGCGTCGTCGTAGAGCGCGGTGACCTTTTGCAGCGCGAGCTCGTAGTTCCCCGCTTCCATGCGCGTGTTGTACTCTGCCTGCGTCACGCCGCGCAGCATCACGTTCACGCCGAGCGTCGTGCTCCACATGTTTTGCAGCGCGCTCGCCACAGCGTCGTTTTCCGTGCCGGTCACATACAGAAGCTCGACCGGTGGGAACATGCTCGTGCTGTAATAGCCCGCGTAGGTCAGCTCCTCCTGCGCTTGCGTTGCCCGCGCGCTCATGCCCTCTTCATCGATGGCGCAGACCTCGCCGCCCGTCGTGCGGAAATCGTCCTCCGTCTCGCCGGAATCCGGAATGCCGTAGGGAACAAGGCCCGTCGCGGGGCTGTTCTCCGCGCCGCCCGCCGCCGTGGCGGCCGCGCGGTCGATGGCAAGGTCAAAGGCCTTGCGGATGTGCTCGTTCGAGAACGTGTCGCTCTCGTTGTTGTAAAGGACGCTCGTCGTCGCGTACACCGCCGTCGGCTTCCAGCTCTCGTCCTGCGAGAGCTCGGCGATCACGCTGTTGGGCAGGTGGGCGATGTAGTCGATGTCGCCCGCCTCGTAAAGCTGCCACGCCTCGTCCGCGCCCGCTGTGAAGATGAAGTGCAGCTCGTCGGGACCGACGAGACGTGCTTCATAATACTCGTCGCTGCGCGCCGCCGTCAGCTCACTGCTCTTCGTCCACGCGCTCACATGGTACGCGCCGTTGCTCACAAGGTCCGGCGTGTCAAAACCTCCGCCGTTCTCTGTCAGATCGCGGCGCAGCGGCATCGTGGCGACCGCCGTGCAGATGCCCTCGATAAAATAGGCACACGGCGCACTCAGCGTGACGACAAACGTGGATTCGTCCTTCGCCGAGACCTGGAGCTTCGTCTTGTCGCCCGTCTCGCGCACGTCATCATAGCCCGCCACCACGCTCATCAGCGCGTGATTCGGCGAATCCGTCGCGGGGTCGGCAAGTCTCTGCCAGGCATAGACGAAGTCATCCGCCGTCACCTTTTCCCCGTCCGACCAGCGCGCGGTGGAGCGCAGCGTGAAGCGGTAGGTCACGCTGCCGTCGTAGTTTGTCTCTTCGGTGTACTCCTTGGCCATGCCGTTCGTCAGCGTCACCTCGCCGCTGCCGTCGTCGCTCTCGCGCATCAGGTTTTCATAGAGCGCGTAGAAAACGCTGTCAGCGTCCGTGTCGGTGTTCATCGCGGGGTCGAGTGAGTCGATCACGTTGCAGACGCTCACGTTCAGGACGAATTTCTCGTCCCCTTGCTTCTTCTCCCCGCAGCCGGAGAGAAGGCCCAACAGCATCAGCGCACAGAGCGCCAGAGCTGTGATCCTCTTTATTGCTTTCATCATGCCTCCCATTGGCAAAACGCAGCGAAGGCTGCTTGGTTTTTTGTAATACGGAGATATTATAGCGAAAATCGTTCGCCTTGTAAAGGTGAGGGAGGAAGAAGTTACAATTTGTTACCAAATTGCATCTGCTTTTCCGCACAGGTGCGGAGGGATATGCCGCCCGCGTGCGGCAGCGTCAAAGGGGCCATTCTCTTTCGCAAAAGAGAATGCCCCCTTTGGAACCCCAAGAGAAAGGCTTAGATTGGCAGTCTCAGGCTTGAATGACTTTTATGCCTCCGGAATGAAAATACCTGCGCGCGGCGTCGCCGCGTTAGCGTTGCTAGACGATTTGGCCTACTTCTATTATCCGCTGCCGCTCTGCCCAGCTCGTAGAAGTGCGGACTAATTTCCGTCCACCGTCAGCCTCCATATTGCAGCGAGTGCCAGCAAGGCCGCCTCGGCAGACAAAACAGTGAAAATCTGTAGTAGACGGAAATTGCGTAAGGGTAACGAATCGCAGGCAAAGCGACAGCGAAGATAGAAGAAAGTCAAATCGTATAGCAACAAAAATAGCAGGCTCTCGATTCGGCAAGCGCCGCAGCTCTTCAAGCTGCTCGCTTGCAATGCAAACCTTTCTCTTGGGGGTTCAAAAGGGGGATATTCTCTTTCGTGAAAGAGAATATCCCCCTTTTATTCGCTCCCCTGCACGGTGCAGGGGCATAAAGCTCTGTTAGTCTTCGACTAACTTCCCCTCCGCATCCAGATGTGCCTTCTTAACCTCATTGCCGGTGAACTTGGCGATTTCATCCAGCCGCATGCCGGAGGGATAATCCGACACCAGTGTGTACGCCACGCCGCGGCGCTTGGCGCGGCCCGTGCGGCCGATGCGGTGGACGTAATACTCGTTTTCAAGCGGCACGTCGTAGTTGAACACCGCATCGACGTCGTCGACGTCGATGCCGCGGGCGGCCACGTCGGTCGCGACAAAAATCGGCAGCTCGCCGCGGCGGAAGCGCGCCATGACGGCCTCGCGCTTTTTCTGCGGGATATCGCCGTGGATGCAGTCGGCCTCGAGGCCTTCCATCATCAAAAACGCCTTGAGCCGCTCGGTCATGCCCTTCGTGTTGCAGAACGCCATCACGCGCTCGTGGCCCTCGGCGCGGATGATCTGCGCCATGACATGCGCCTTGTCGTTCTGGCCCACGTCGATGCGGTACTGCGCGATATCGGGCTTATTCTCCTCCTTGGCCTGCACGGTGATCTCCTCAGGGTCGCGCTGGTACATCCAGCTGATGTCCATGACCTCGCGCGAGATCGTCGCGGAGAACATACCGAGGTTGCGGCGGGAAGCCAGCTTGTCCAGAATGCGCGTCACATCGTGGATAAAGCCCATGTCGAGCATGCGGTCGGCCTCGTCGAGCACGACGGTCTTGACGTTGTCGAGTTTGACGGTGCGGCGCTTCATGTGGTCGCTCAGGCGGCCCGGCGTCGCCACGACGATCTGCGGGTGCTTTTTGAGCGCGTCGATCTGCTTGCCGATGGGCGCGCCGCCGTACAGGCACACGATGCGCACGCCCGGAAGATAGACGCAAAGGTCGCGCAGCTCCGCCGTGATCTGCATGGCGAGCTCGCGCGTGGGCGCTAAGATGACGGCCTCGGTCTCCTCGCTGCCGGGCTCGATGTGCTCGATGATGGGAATGCCGAAGGCAAAGGTCTTGCCCGTGCCGGTGGGCGCCTTGGCGATGACGTCCTTCCACTCGCGCATCGGCGGGATGCAGCCCGCCTGCACGGGGGTACTCTCTTCAATATTTTTCTTTTTCAGTGCGCGCTGGACCTCTTCGGTCAGACCCAAAGAGTCAAAGCGCACGCCCTGTGTGAATTCCATAGCGTTTTCCTCTGTTTTCTCATATTTTCAGTCGTGTATGATTATATCACGGCTGTCAATACGGTAAGGTTCAGGGGCACTTGAATTCACGTGCGCTCGCTTCACGGGACGGGCTGAGGACAAGGCAAAGGAAGCACAGCATTTCAACCTTGCCCCTTTTGACCAGTATACGGCTTTCTGTTTGCCAGACTGGGATCGCGTTCATTGATCGTCTTGTGCCCTGTCGACCACAGCAATAGCGCTTTCTTTTTCGATAACTGCGGGCGAGGTCTCCTGAATGCTCCCCCGATAAACGATTTTTACAACATCGCCTATGTTCCATTCCTCTCCCGTTGGAATATGCTTCAAATAGTCATTGACAATGTATTTTTGCCCGTCCTCCGCCACAACGGTCATACTTCCTGTTTTTTCATCAAAATCACAAATCGTTCCCCGCACACTCTTCCAGCTATTGATAAATAAGAAAAGGAGAAGCACGGCACAAAGGAGCAGGATCGCAATTCGTTTCATAACAGTTACCCCCTTAACAAATTAAATTTCAGTTTATATGATATCTATATAGACGACAGCATCGGCAAAAAGTTTCATCTTTTTGCATTGTACGATCATTTTCTGATCCTTATAAGGCTCAAGGGGCCCACAGCATATGCCAAGCTGCACAGATTCGCTCCCTTGTGGGACACTTCGTTTTCTGCCGCAATTTTTGACCGCCGGTTGCTTGTCAGTTGGGGTAAGCTATGGTACAATCATCGTACTAATTCCATGGATGGAGGATAGCAATATGAAAATCGTCATCGTCACCGGCAGCGCGCACAGGCATGGCACGGCCGCTACGCTGACCGATTAGTTCCAGCGCGGCGCGGAAAGCGCGGGACACGAGGTCTTCCGCTTCGACGCGGCGTTTAAGGACGTGCACCCCTGCATCGGCTGCGACAAGTGCGTCCGCACCAGTGAGTGCACATTCGAGGCTGACGACATGAAGGAGCTCAATCGCACCTTCCCGAGACCGATGCGGTCATCTTCGTCTCGCCGATCTATTATTTTGACTTCAACGCCCAGCTCAAGGCGGTCATCGACCGCTTTTACGCCAACAATGAAGCGCTGATGGGCAAAAAGAAGGCCGTTTTCCTCACCGCGATGGCCGATGAGGATCAAAAGACTGCCTCCGGCGCGAACGCTTCGTTTGACCTCATGGCCGACTATCTCGGCTGGGAGATCGTGGGCAGGCTGAATGTCGGCGGCTGCTCCACGGCGGACGATCTTCACGAAGAAGACCTGACCGCCGCTTACGAGCTCGGCAAGAATCTGTAAACAGTTGATCACATAAAAAAGAGGGCTTGCTTTGCAAGCCCTCTTTTTTATTGCCGGAACACTCTGCTGTTGTACACGGCCAACGCCGCAATGAGCGACAGAACAGTGGAAAAGATCAGCTTCACCGGCGCGAGCGCTTGCAGGCTGGCGAGAAAATACGTCCAGCCGTCGGCTTCCAGCTTGATGCGAAAGGCCGGAATGCAATAGCCCATCGCAACATACGCCGCGGCAAAGATCACGGCAAACGCTATGATCGCCCAGCGTCTCTTTTTCATCTCCCACGCTCCTTTCTTATCACTGTACCGCGCAGCCGCCCCATTCGACGACCGTGAAGCCCGTGCGCTCGGGCGCGGAAAGCCCCTGCGCGGGAAGGTCGACAAATTTTTCCGATGGCCGCCACGCCATGAAGACGCGCAGCAGCGTGTCAGGCGCGGGATCGACCGTGAGCTTGGCAGAATCCGTATAAACGTCCTGCTGGAACGAAATCAGATTGTAGGCGTTGTCCTGCATCTGCGGCAGCCAGTAGATGATAAACTCGTTCGCCTCCTCGCGATTAAGGCCGAGCTGCGTGAGCGCATTCTCGAGGAACGCCGCGGTGTCCTCCCCCGAAACGCAGAAGCCGGTGGAAAAGTCGTAATCCGTCCCCGACGTGCCCTCCCAGTAGAGGTAGCGGTAGGTTTGGCCGCTCTCGTCCGTCAGCGTGCCATCCGGCGCGGCGCGGACGCTCCAGCCGTCACCGTAGGCGGGATAGGCGCACGTCAGCTCGCCCGCAAGATCAAGCGTCACACGCACATCCGTCTCCTGCTCGGGATATAGATAAATCACAGGCTTTTCGTCACTCACCTCTTCCTTCGGTTCCCGCCCGCAGGCCGAGAGCGAAAAGAGCAGCAAACACGCAAGCGCAAGGGAGAGTAGCTTCTTCATGGCAGAGTCCTCCTCATCAGTAGTTGTTCCTTTAGACGCAAGAACCATCAAAAAAGTTCCAAAAGCCTCGCAGAGTTTCACGCCCGCAGGCGTGAAATCTATGTAATCCGTTTTCTGCCGCGACATGTGCGTGGCAGAAAACACTTTGCGCGAAGTGAGCGTCGAATTGTCCGCTTAAATCGGACAACCGAGGCGCAGAACGAAGCGAATCTTTACAAAGAAGTGGCACAGCCACTTCTTTGTAAAAATCAAAAGAGGGACAGCAAAGCTGTCCCTCTTTTGAAATCTTTATTTGTGCGGTACATGCCAGATCGTATCCGCGTACTGCGCGACGGCGCGGTCGGCGGCGAAGATGCCGCTGCGGGCGATGTTGATGAGCGACATGCGGTTCCATTCCTCGCTTCTTGCGTAGGTGTCTGCCATGCGCTGCTCGGCGGCGCAGTAGGACGCGAAGTCCTGCAAGAGCATGTATTCATCGTTCATCAGCAGCCGCGAGGCGAGATCGTCGTAGGAAACGCCGTCTGAGAAGCCCGCCTTGAGCTTGTCGATCACCGCGCGCAGGTTCTCGTCGCGCGCGTAGAGCTTCTGCGGGGCGTAGCCCTCGCGCTTGAGGCGGATGCCGAGCTCGTTGGTGCCGGCGATGGGCTCGGAGTGCTCGGGCCAGTGGTCAAAGCACTCGTTGAGGTTGGGGCGCAGACGCTCGGGCAGATGGTCGAGCGCGTAGCGGCGCATGGTCTCGCGATCGATGGTGCCCGAGTCCAGAAGCGACCACATCGTGGTGCCGAAGAGCGCGCCGTCGAGCAGTGCCGCGTCCTCCGGCGTTTCCGTGAAGAGGCTCGCGAAGTACGGCCCGTCAAAGGTCATGAGGACGTTGCCCATGTCAAAGATGACGTTCCTCACGCGCTTGTTCTCGCTGCTGGGCATGATGCCTCCTCGGTTGCGGGTGCTGGGGAAAGTATAGCTGCCGGCGTCGCCGCTGAGGTGCCGCTCCTGTTGACGATCGGATCCGGCAAGGCGTCGCGTGTGCCGGGGCGGCGGAAGTTACGAATCGGCGGCCGTTGCGTGCTCAACGGCCCGGAGCTACTGGGAGAGTGACCCGGCGGGCGAGAAGAACGCGGAGGGTTGCGGCTGTTGCGCCCCTGCGGGCTTAATGTTCTTCCCGCATCTTTCGTTGGCTCCGTCTTTCCGGCTCGGCCATCTCGGCAGGTTTGCACTGACTCAAGATGGTTGGGCTTCAAGATTCATGAAAGACGAACAGATCCTGTTGTTTGATCGTGCTCGCGTTTCGTTCGCACCTCGTGCCCCGAGTTGATCATGCTGCGAGGGGGGAAGGAGGAGATGTGTCTGATCACAGAGATACGGAGGCTGCCTGGGTGTATTGCCCTAGCTCGCCGGACGGCGCTCCGCTGGAGCTGATAAAAGTGACTGAATCCAACGAATATCCGGAGCATAGGGCGGCCTTTGAAGAGAATTGGGTCCCCATGGACGGCGCATGGCTCACCTTTTCTGGCTCAGCTGGGCTGTGGATAGAGAAACGAGGCGGGAACTACTGGGGATACGACAGCGCCTATGAGTTTGCCGAGGACGTCTTTTTCTTTGACCCTTTGCTGGGGAAGCGATTGCTTTGCGATGAGGGAATGGGCCGCGAGTTCTGGCCCGTCGAGGTGAGTGATGTCGAGGTGCTCGAAGAAATGGGCGTCTCGTGGCAGGAGTCGCTCGCACGATGCGTGGCGGCCGTCCCTTCATGGCGGCGC
>ENA-ORTT01002926-ORTT01002926.1-human-gut-metagenome-genome-assembly--contig:-NODE-2926-length-11980-cov-4.901719_pt1 | contig 11980 bp, 10 predicted proteins | sample MGYA00242074_ERZ509197 | MGnify/ENA primary metagenome ERZ509197 (study PRJEB26280, sample SAMEA2338789) | human gut metagenome | biome: human gut; feature: human-associated habitat; material: faeces...
GGCGATTTAAAATGGCGAGATGCGTTGCTGGTCGCACATCGTGTGAACAGTAACGAGAAACTTTTTCGTATCAATATGGAGATAAGACAGAGAGAGGGAGGAAAATTCAGGTGAAAAAGAGAAGAATACTTGCAGTTCTTTTGATTGTTGCACTTGCAGTTGCTTCTTTTTCCGGTTGTGGAAAGAAGAAAGAAAAGGAAGAGCCAAAGAAAGAGACAAAGCAGGTAGTACAAGAGGAAGAAGAGCCGGAAGAAGTAGAAGAAGAGCCGGAAGAAGTAGAAGAAGAGCCGGAAGTTAATCAGGAGACATTTGCTATTTTTGGAGTTGACTCCAGGGAAAATAATCTTGGTAAGGGAACAAGATCAGACTCCCTGATGGTGGTAAATGTAGATAATACAAATAAAAAAGTGTATATTGCTTCTGTCTATAGAGATTGTTATGTACAGATTGAAGGTCATGGTCTGGATAAGATCACACATGCACACTCTTTCGGAGGACCGGAGCTTGCAATGGATACATTAAATACAAACTTTGATCTGGATATTCAGAAATATATTACAGTTAACTTTATGAATGTTGCAGAACTGGTTGATGATATGGGTGGAATCGAGCAGGACATTACAGAAGAAGAAACAAAGTATATCAACGGTTATATTGATGAACTTAATGGAATCCGAGGAACATCTTCTGCACACATTACAGAAGCCGGTACTTATACATTAGACGGAACACAGGCGGTTGCATTTAGCCGTATCCGTTATACAGAAGGAGGAGATTATAAGAGAAGTGAAAGACAGAGAACAGTTCTCTTTAAGATTTTCTCAAAAGCACAGGAGCTTGACAAAGCGAAAAAGATCGATATTGCCAAGAGCATGCTTGATAAAATTAATACAAACTATTTAGAGAGCGAAGTGCTTCGTCTTTTAAGTACAATCACAGAATACAAGGTGGAAGCAATGGATGCATTTCCAAAGGTATTCTATTCCGGTAAGATTGATGGTGTGTTCTATGAAGTTCCGGTTACACTGAATGACATGAGTACACAGATGCATACATTTTTGTATCCGACAGAAACGTATACACCTTCTGAGACAGTTCAGTCGATCAGTGCTCAGGAAAGCGCAGTAGCGCCGACAGCGAATAATGATTTTACACAGCAGTAAGAGCTGGAGTTAAACCGATTTTTGAAAAGAGTTGTGAGAAATAGAGGATAATCTCGTTTTTTACAGCTCTTTTTTGTATATGAAAAAGTCACGTTCTGGTTACTGTTCTGATATAGAAAAACATCTACTCGGGTTGCAATTACTTTCAATTTTATAAAATGTGTGTTATCCTAGCATTGGATGTTATTTGAACGTTTAACTAAGATAAGAAAAAGGTAGATAAGGGGTAAGAAATGAAATACGAGAAGATGAATAATCTCTTCCTGCGTCAGTCCTATCTGGATTCCTGGGAAGATTATGAAAGAAGTTTAAAGAAAAAAAGCTTTATCAAATGGGATTATATTATATTGACAGCATCAAATGAAGCACAGGCAACGGCTTATCGGAATCAGATCGAGAACCGTCTGGAAAAAGGTCTTCTTCCGGAAGAGACAACGTATGCGGTTCTTCCGGATCCGGAGGGAAAACGTGTGGGATCAGGAGGAGCTACATTTCAGGTGATGCGTTATATTGCAGAACAGGAACCGGAGAGAGAGAATCCTTTTAAGAATCGTAGAATTCTTGTGATTCATTCAGGTGGTGACAGCAAGAGAGTGCCGCAGTATTCTGCAATCGGCAAGCTTTTCTCACCGGTTCCAAGAGAATTGCCGGATGGAAGAAGTTCCACTTTATTTGATGAGTTTATTGTGGGAATGTCAGGAGTTCCATCCAGAATCCAGGAGGGAATGCTTGTTTTGTCAGGTGATGTATTGCTTCTGTTTAATCCACTCCAGATTGATGCGCAGTTTGACGGAGCAGCAGCAATTTCCATTAAAGAGCCGGTAGCTACAGGAAAAAATCATGGCGTATTTCTGAATGACGGACATGATTATGTAAAGTGCTTTCTTCATAAACAGACGGAAGAGCGTCTGCGAGAGATGGGAGCTGTTAATAAAGCAGGAAATGTAGATCTTGATACAGGTGCGGTATTGTTTGGCAGCGCACTGTTGCAGGCACTGTTCCGTCTGATTTCAACAGGGGGCAAAGTAGACGAGAAGAAATTCAGGCAGTTTTGTAATGAAGAAGCAAGGATCAGCTTTTATGGGGATTTTTTATATCCGCTTGCAAATGATTCTACATTAGAAGATTTCTATAAAGAGGCAGCAGAAGGACAGCTCAATGAGGCACTGCATGAATGCAGGACACAGATCTGGAATGCGATCCATCATTTCTCAATGAAGCTGTTGTGTCTGTCACCGGCGGAATTTATTCATTTCGGGACAACAAGGGAATTGAGAAGCCTTGTAACAAAAAATGTGCAGGATTACGAGTTCCTGGATTGGAAGATGCAGGTGAATTCAGCGGTGCAAAAAGAAGGATTTGCAGCGCATAATGCTTATGTAGGAAGCCGTGCAAAGATAGGAAAAGAAGCATATCTGGAGAATTGTTATATTCTTGGTAATTCTGAGGTCGGCGACGGAACCGTTCTTTCCCATGTGCGCATTATGGACCGGAAGATTCCAGAACAGATTGTTATGCACGGAATTGAACTGACAGGTGGGAAAAAAGTAATTAGGATTTATGGTGTACCAGATAATCCGAAAGGAAAATATCCGGGAGAGGTTTCATTTCTCGGCACGACATTGAATCAGTTTATGGCTCAGAATAAAGTGACGAAAGAAGAACTCTGGAAAGGAGAAGAGACCTATCTGTGGTTTGCAGATCTTTATCCGGTGTGTGATGACTGGGAAGATGCACTTGATATGGCTGAAATCATTTACAAGATGGCACATGGTACTGCAACAAAAGAAGAGATTTCCAGATGGCGTGAGACTGAACGTATGAGCCTCTATTCCAGTTTTAATGCAGCAGATATTGAGGCATCCTGTGATCAGGAGAGGTTTCTTGAAAACCGTATTCTTGCAAGGTGTTTCATCAGAAAACTGGAGCAGGGAATGTATTATGCGGATGCACTCAAGATATTTGGAAAGCGTGGAATATCGAAAGAAATCTTTAAGTTACTGATGGAAGATGCGGCAGAAGCAGATTTCTCATTGAAGATTCGAATCTATCATGCAGTCTCCTGTTATATGAAAAAGACAAGAACGATTTATGATGATCTGCATTATGATGCACTTGAGAATGACTGTTTTGGAACAATCCAGGAGGTAATTTATGAAGAAGCAGAGAAGAAACTTCCGGATAGTTCAGGATATAGAATTGTAAAAGATCAGGTTGATATCGCCCTTCCGGTTCGCGTGAACTGGGGCGGAGGCTGGACGGATACACCACCACATTGTAATGAAAAGGGTGGAGTAGTTCTTAATGCTGCAATGAAATTAAGAGGAATTTATCCGGTACAGATCACGGTGAAGAGATTAGATGAGCTTCATGTGGAATTTGAAAGTAAGGATATCGGAGTCTATACAACTGTAGACAGTGCAGCTGAGATCCAGGATTGTCATAATCCATATGATTCATTTGCACTGCATAAAGCAGCTTTGATCGCCTGTGGAATTATCCCGGTCAGGGAAGAAGCAGATCTTCAGGAGATTTTAAAGCGGATGGGAGGAGGAATCTATCTTTCTACCCAGGTTTATGGAGTACCGAAAGGATCAGGACTTGGAACAAGCAGTATCTTATCAGGAGCGTGCGTAAAGGGAATCTTTGAATTTCTTGGTCAGGAGCGTACAGATGCAGAGATCTATGATGTTGTCCTTGGTATGGAGCAGATCATGAGTACCGGAGGAGGATGGCAGGATCAGGTTGGCGGACTGACAGAAGGAATTAAACTGATCTCAACAAAACCGGGGATTGCTCAGAATCTTGTTGTAGAGAAGATAGAAATGCCGGAAGAGGGAAAGAAAGAACTGAAAGAACGTTTCGCATTGATTTATACTGGTCAGAGGCGTCTCGCAAGAAATTTGCTGCGTGATGTGGTTGGTGGCTATATCGGAAGCAGACCAGAATCATTGAAGGCATTAAAGGAGATGAAGGCAGTCGCCGTGTTAATGCGTTTTGCACTGGAGCAGGGAGATATTGACGAATTTGCTGAGCTTTTAAACCAACATTGGAAATTATCCTGTATGTTGGATGCCGGTACAACCAATACCTGTATCGATCAGATCCTTCTTGTATGTGAAGACCTGATCGATGGGAAGTTTATATCAGGAGCCGGTGGAGGCGGATTCATTCAGGTGATTCTAAAGAAAGATGTGACAAAGGAGCAGCTGCATGAACGTCTGCATGGCGTGTTCCAGGACAGTGGCGTAGATGTATGGGATTGCGAATTACTTGTTTAACGTATAAGTAAGACAAGAAATGAAATTTGACAAAGAATTTCTACATGGTATAATGAGCGAAAAAGAAAGCAGTATATCAGTTAGGAGTAGATTTTTGAAGAGCAATAAGAAAACGAATAGAGCGAAGAACAGGAAATTGACGATGATCTCATTTTTGCCGGCAATCATTTGGCTGATCCTTCTTCTGGTTTTGTCAAGCCAGAATGGACCACAGACAGCGGCAACCAGTCTGCCGATGGCAGAATGGATCCAACAGCACTTTTTTCCACAGGACAGTGTGGATTATGTGCATATGTATCTGAGAAAATGGGCACACTTTATCGTTTATTTCATAGAATCAGGATTATTGGTTCTGGCAATGAAGAATGTGATGAAAGCCTGGAAAGCGGCGTGTGCGGTATTCGGACTTTGTACGATCCTGGCAATTGCAGATGAGGCACACAAGGTTCTGATCGTAGGAAGACACTGTCAGTGGGATGAAGCAGGAATCAATATTGTCGGTGTGATCATGGGAGTGTTGCTGACCTGGAGTATTCTATGGCTGATTCGTTGGGCAAGGGGAACACTTGAAGATTAGAAGGAATATTTTCGCAGAAAGCTTCATATAATGACATCAGGAAGACAAGCGGTGAAAGGGGAAATCGAAAGGTGGTTCTTGGATATATTGTCTGTTTTCTCGGTGGTCTGATTCTGGGCGTAGTCCTTATGTGTTTGCTTCAGATAAAGAGATGATTTGTGAGAGAGGTTGAGAGGCCTCTCTTTTTTGTATATCAGGAAAGTGTTTTCATGATATACAAAAAATACTCCGTTTAGGATCTGCACAAATCCGAAAAAACACCCGTTGTTGTTTTACATAAACTTAACATTTGGTTGATTTCAGACTTTACATTTCTTACGTAACATATGTACTGTGCTTGAGGGAAGCATAAATGGCTGCAGAAAATAAAAAAAGAAAATGCAGTGGGATTAGAAATGTGTATGAAATGTAAAGGAGATAATTGACATGAAAATGAAAAAGTTTATAGCATTACTTACAGTAGCAGGTATGACAGCAACAATGGCAGTTGGATGTGGAAGTTCATCAAACGAAACTTCAGATAATGCAGCAGATACAAATACAGAGAGCAGTGACAGCTCATTAAGCGGAACAATCACAGCAGCCGGTTCATCAGCACTGAAACCACTTGCTGATGATGCAGCAGATTCGTTTCTAAATGATCATCCGGATGTATCTATCACAATCGATGCAGGCGGTTCAGGAGAAGGACTGAAGCAGGTATCAGAAGGAACTGTAGATATCGGTAACTCTGATGTGGCAGCAGAAGATAAACTGGATGAGACAGCAGCAAAAGAGCTTGTAGATCATCAGGTATGTGTTGTAACTATGGCACCGATCGTAAACAAAGATGTTGCAGAAGCAGGTGTTAAGAGTCTTACAAAAGAGCAGTTAATCTCCATCTTCACAGGAAAGACAACAAACTGGAAAGATGTTGGAGGACCGGATGAGGATATCGTTCTTGTAACACGTCCTGAGTCTTCAGGAACAAGAGCAACATTCCAGAAATATGCACTGGACGGAAACGAAGAAGCTTCTAACACATCCATGGAAACAGATGATTCCGGAGTTCTTCTTACAAATGTAAAGAGTACAAACGGAGCAATCGGTTATGTAGCACTTTCTTATCTGACAGGAGATGCAGGTGTTGAGACAGTAGCAATTGATGATGTTGAGCCAACACTTGAGAATACTTACAGCGGAAAATATCCTGTATGGACATTCGAGCATATGTACACAAAGGGTGAACCAAATGAAGTGACAAAAGCATTCCTTGATTATATCACAGGTGATGAATATGGCGCTCAGATGGAGAAACTTGGTTATGGTGTTGCATCTAAGATGACTGTAACAGAGCACTAATAGCATAAAGTGAAAAGCTATGAAATGTACTGTGTGTTCCGGGAAAAATCAGAACAGCAGTACATTTCACTGATAAAAGGTGAAAATATGAAGAAACAAAACATGTTTACAAAAGAGTATGCATGGAGAGGACTGATGACAGCGGGCGGTTTGCTTGTTATTGCCATCACAATCTGTATCGGAGCCTTTCTTATATATAAGGGATCCGGTACATTTACGATATTTGGTCATTCCATATTTGAATTCTTAGGATCGACAGACTGGAACCCGGAAGATAATGCACAGGGGGGTGGAACTGTCGGAGCATTGATCTTTATCGTGGGTTCTCTATGTACATGTGGTCTGGCACTTCTGATCGCGACTCCATTTGCAGTAGGTTCTGCAATCTTTATGATTGAGATCGCGCCGAAATTCGGAGAAAAGTTTTACAGACCAATCGTTGAAATTTTCGCAGGAATTCCATCAGTTGTTTATGGATGGGTTGGACTTACAGTCCTGATTCCGGCAATTAAGAAAGTATTTCATTTACAAGTTGGACATTCAGTTCTTGCGGCAGGGATTGTTTTGGCACTGATGATCTTCCCAACCATCAGTAATGTGGCAGCAGATTCCATTCATTCTGTGCCAAAAGATTACCGTATGGCAGCCTACGGACTGGGTTCTACAAGATGGCAGTCCATTTATAAAGTTGTCATTCCGGCAGCAGGTTCAGGAATTCTTTCAGGAATTATTCTCGGACTTGCGAGAGCATTCGGTGAGGCACTTGCGGTTGCAATGGTAATTGGACAGACAACAGCTCTTCCAAAGGGATTATTCTCCACAACAAAGAGTTTGACTACAGAAATCGCAGCACAGATGGGAAATGCAACGGAGGGCGGTGAGATGAAAACAGCACTCTGGACAATGGCATTGTTATTGTTCTTATTATCTCTGTTATTCATCCTGCTGATCCATTATTTTTCAAGACCGAAGAAAGACAAAGAGTAAGGGGGAGCAAATAGATGAATCGAGTACAACGTGCGCGTGGAATAAATCAAATAATGACCGGCGTGTTTTATCTGATCGCAGTGTTCTTCTTTACATTATTGATTGGATTTGCATCTTATGTAATTATCAAAGGATTTACAGGAGCAACACCGGAGATGTTTGCCTTTGCGAGAAAAGGAAGCATCGGAAACCAGTTGTTCAATACAATTTATCTAGTATTTATTTCGTTGTTATTCTCCATTCCGCTTGGAGTGACAGCCGGAATCTATCTGGCAATGTATGCGAAGAAAGGATTTCTTACAAAATTTCTAAGAATCTGTATTGAGACACTTTCTTCGCTTCCGTCCATTGTTGTTGGATTGTTTGGATATCTGGTATTTCTTGTGTTTTTCGGACTTGGAAAGAGTCTTCTCGCGGGAGCATTATCAGTTTCTATTCTGGCGATCCCAGTTATCACAACAACGACAGAGGACGCGATCAATGGTCTGCCGGGACATTACCTGCAGGCAAGTCTTGGACTTGGAGCAACAAGATGGCAGTCCATTTATCATGTGTTGATCCCGGCGTGTATCCCAAGAATCATGACAGGTGTCATCCTGGCAGCAGGAAGAGGATTTGGTGAGGCGGCAGCACTTCTGTATACAACAGGATCAGGAACAGATCTGCGCTGGAACAACTGGAATCTGACATCCCCAACCTGCCCGCTGAATATTTTCCGTCCGGCAGAGACATTGTCATTGCAGATCTGGGGACTTCAGATCAATGGACAGGATCCGAATCTTGCAAACCTGTCAGCAGCAATCCTGATGATTCTTGTTCTGCTGTTCAGCATTGGCGCAAATGCATTGAGCCGACACATTAATAAGAAGAATTCAGGAAACTAAAGACAGAAAATGAAAGAGGAAGCCAACTGATAATTTCTATGTCAATCATTTCGTTGACTGGCATGTAGAAAGGATAATTAATAAAAATGGAAGCAAAAAAAGCAAATGATTATAAATTTGATATCAGCCATCTGAATCTTCATTATGGAGACTTCCATGCACTCAAAGATGTGAATATGAAGATCGAGGCGAATAAGATCACTGCATTTATCGGACCTTCCGGATGTGGAAAATCTACATTTCTGAAGACACTGAACCGTATGAATGATCTGGTGGAAAATTGTAAGATTGATGGAAATGTTCTGCTCGACGGTAAGGACATTTTCAAGGAAATGGACGAGATCACACTGCGTCATCGTGTTGGAATGGTATTTCAGCAGCCAAATCCATTTCCAAAGAGTGTGTATGACAATGTGGCTTACGGACCGAGAATTGCCGGAATCAAGAAAAAATCTCAGCTGGATGAGATCGTTGAGCGAAGCCTTCGTCAGGCAGCGATTTGGGATGAACTCAAAGACCGTCTGAATAAAAGTGCGCTCGGACTTTCCGGTGGACAGCAGCAGAGACTTTGTATCGCAAGAACACTGGCAGTTGAGCCGGAAGTAATTCTGATGGATGAGCCGACATCCGCACTGGATCCAATCTCAACATCTAAGATTGAAGACCTTGCGATGGAACTGAAAAAAGATTATACTATCGTTATGGTAACGCATAATATGCAGCAGGCAGTCCGTGTATCGGATAACACAGCATTTTTCCTCTTAGGAGAAGTGATTGAGTATAATGACACTGAGAAATTGTTCTCCATTCCTGAAGATAAGAGAACAGAGGATTACATCACAGGGAGGTTTGGTTGATTTATGCGTAACAGATATGATATGCAGCTGCATCTTTTGGATACACAGCTTACACATATGGGTGAGTTGTGTGAAACAGCAATTGCAAAGGTAACTCAGGCATTAAAGGAAGGTAACACGGAACAGGCTAAGATTGTGATCAAAGAAGATGAAGAGATCGATCAGATTGAAAAAGATATCGAGAGACTTTGTCTGAAGCTTCTGCTCCAGCAGCAGCCGGTCGCAAGAGACCTCAGAAGAATCTCAGCAGCACTTAAGATGATCACAGATATGGAGCGAATCGGAGATCAGACTTCTGATATCGCAGAGATCATCATTTCATCCAAGTGGGAGAAGATGGATGAGAATCTTGACAAGCTGACAGCGATGGCAACAGGCGTAAGCAAAATGGTTCGCAACAGTGTAACAGCCTATGTTGAGAAAGATCTGGAGCTTGCACGTACAGTCATGAATGATGATGATGAGATTGATGATTATTTTGATGAGATCCGGGATCAGATCATCCAGCTGATCCGTGAGGGTGATGGTCGTGATGGAAGAAAACTCTTTGATTTTATCATGGTTACAAAGTATCTTGAGCGAATCGGAGACCATGCGACAAATATTGCCGAGTGGGTAGAATTTGCAATTACCGGAGTGCATAAGGATAGTGCTGTAATGCATTAGAAGGAGAAAGAAATATATGATTTTTTGTGTAGAAGATGACGATAACATTCGCGAACTTGTAATCTACACTCTGGAGACAACCGGACTGGAAGCCAGAGGATTCGCAGACGGGACAGCATTTATGGAGGCTTTGGCGTTTGACACGCCAGAGCTTGTTTTGCTTGATATTATGCTTCCAGGGGAAGATGGACTTGAGATTCTTAAGAAACTGAAAAATTCATCAAAGACAAAGGATATCCCTGTGATCATGGTGACAGCGAAGGGGTCAGAGTATGATAAGGTAGTGGGATTGGATTCCGGTGCGGATGATTATGTGACGAAACCATTTGGTATGATGGAGCTGATTTCCAGAATCAAAGCAGTGCTTCGCAGAAGTGGAAAGCAACAGGATAAGACGAAACTTTCTGTTGGAGGAATCAGCTTAGATACGAAGAAACATGAAGTAAAAGTAGATGGCGAGCAAGTTGTGCTGACATTGAAGGAATTTGAACTTCTTGAGAAATTGATGCGCAATCAGGGAATCGTGCTGACAAGAGACCAGCTACTGACAGAGATCTGGGGATATGATTTTGATGGAGAGACGAGAACGGTTGATGTTCATATCCGGACACTCCGCCAGAAGTTAGGCGAGCAGGGCAGTCTGGTCAAGACAGTTCGTGGTGTTGGATATCGGATTGGTGGAGAAGCGTAATACAAGTCTGGAGGATATGAGAAAGTGAGAAAACGAATTCAGAAAAGCATGATGTTTATACTGATTGCAATTTTAGTTCCGATATATCTGATCATGTCTGTTGTTGTGTATCAGCGAAACCTGAAGATCCTTGAGGGTGAGATCAAACAGGAAGCAGCGTATATCAAACGGGCAGTCGATCTGTCAGGAACAGAGTATCTTGCACAGCTGGATGATGTGGATCAGGGAACGCGAGTGACGCTGATCGCATCTACGGGAGATGTTCTGTATGATTCCAGAAATGATGGAAGTACGATGGAGAATCATAAGACCAGAGCCGAAGTACAACAGGCTTTGAAGAATGGGACAGGCGAGAAGATTCGTATGTCAGATACCGTAAGCAAAGAATTGTATTATTATGCGGTTCTTCTGGATGATGGGAACGTTCTCCGTGTTTCAAAATCAATGGATAGTCTGATGTGGACTTCATTAAATATTTTGCCGGTGGTTATAGGGATTGGAATCATTGGACTTGTACTTGCCTGGTTTCTTGCAAAATGGCAGACAAACAGACTGATGGAACCTGTAATTCATCTGGATTTGGAAAACCCATTGGATAATGTTGTATATGAGGAGATGACCCCGCTTTTGGAAGCTATGGATAAGCAGAATAAAGAAAAAGAAGCTGTGGCCAATATGCGTAAAGAATTCTCTGCAAATGTATCCCATGAGCTGAAAACTCCGCTCACTTCGATTTCCGGATACGCAGAGATCATGATGAATGGACTCGTGCGTCCGGAGGATATTCCGAGATTTTCTGAGACAATTTATAAGGAGGCACGTCGGCTTTTGACATTGATTGAAGATATTATTAAAATATCAAAGCTAGATGACGAATCTGTTGAGCTTGAGAAAGAAGATGTAGATTTATTTGAACTGACGAGAGAAATTGTCAGTCGTCTTTCTCTTACAGCGGCTCAGCGGAATATTCATATGGAACTGACAGGAGAATCTGTGAAAATACATGGAATCCGTCAGATTCTGGATGAAATGATCTATAACATTACAGAAAATGCTGTAAAGTATAATAAAGAAAATGGAAATGTAACCATTTGGGTAGGAAATACACTGGAAGGACCGAAAGTCCGCGTGAGTGATACAGGGATCGGAATTCCAAAAGAACATCAGGATAGAATCTTTGAACGATTCTACAGAGTTGATAAGAGTCATTCGAAAGAACGGGGTGGAACAGGACTTGGACTGTCGATTGTGAAGCATGGAGCAATTCTGCACGGGGCGAAAGTTCAGGTGGATAGTGAGTACGGAAAAGGAACAAGAATGGAGATTATATTTCCTGAGAAATAAAATAGTGCTGTTTTACGCAGGAGAAGAGGAAGAAAACCTTCCTTTTCTTCTGCGTTTTTGCTTGAATCAAACAAGAGGTTGTGCTAGGATAGATATAACAAGTGGAAAATATCCCCTGCGGCTGATTTTACGTTACTGTTCACTCCCGTGTCAATCACTTCGCTGATTGACACGGAGGATGCGTGTTTT
>ENA-ORTT01002932-ORTT01002932.1-human-gut-metagenome-genome-assembly--contig:-NODE-2932-length-11965-cov-2.941478_pt1 | contig 11965 bp, 8 predicted proteins | sample MGYA00242074_ERZ509197 | MGnify/ENA primary metagenome ERZ509197 (study PRJEB26280, sample SAMEA2338789) | human gut metagenome | biome: human gut; feature: human-associated habitat; material: faeces...
AACTCTCCGTGGTGGGCGATAATACAGTGTTTCAATTCATTTGCAAGGCGAACCGGAAAATCCGGTATTGTCCTGATTGCCTCGTCGAGCATTTCCACTCCGATCACAATATGCCCTATCAACTGTCCTTCATCTGTATAATCATTGTCCGGAAATGACGAAAGTTCCCTTGTTTTTCCGATGTCATGGCACATTGCCGCTGTCAACAGAAGATCTTTGTTTAAAATTCCATATGATCCGGCAAAATATTCGCACATCCGAAGTACGCTCAACGTATGTTCCAGCAGTCCTCCCGAAAATCCGTGGTGTACCGTTTTCGCTGCAGAATGTGACCGGAATTTTTTAATAAATTCCTGATCGTTCACAAAGAAATATTCTAACAGACTTTTCAGATACGGATTGGAAATGTGACGGATAAACTCTGTCAGCTGTTCATACATCCCGTCAACGCTTTTCTCTGTGGTAGGCATGTAATCTGCCGGGTTGTATTCCTCTTCACCGGCTTTGCGGATCTGTTTTATATTAATCTGCAGATTTCCGTTATAATTGATCACTTCTCCATATACTTCTATAAAATCTTTTTCATCATAGTCCGCAATCCCCTGCGAATTCGGGTCCCATACTTTTCCGTCAAGCGTTCCTGTCTTATCCTGCAAAAGCACGTTGTCATATGGTTTTCCGTTTCTTGTTTCAGCCGAACGTTTTCCCTTACACAGATAAATATTTCTGATTGTTTCTCCTTCATGTAACCCACTGATATATCTCATGTCTCGCTATTCCTCTTTCTATTTTTTCTTTATTTCTCTATGTTCTATTTCTTTTAATCTGTTTTCTTATTTTTTCATTCCTGCTTTTTTACTGAACTTCTTCTTTTCTTATTTTCTCATTCCTGCTTCTTACTGAACTTCTTCTTTTCTTATTTTCTCATTCCCGCTTTTTACTGAACTTCTTCTTTTCCTATTTTCTCATTCCTGCTTCTTACCAAACTTCTTCTTTTCTTATTTTCTCATTCCCGCTTCTTTATTTAACTTCTTCTTTTTCTGTGGTCACGACAGAAAATTTTATATTGACATATCCGTCTGAACCGAGCCGTTTTCCGACAAACTCCATCGTTTCTCCTACAGACGAGCCTATCACAATGTTTTGGTATGCGGCAATATCCTTTATCTCTTCTCCCGATGCTTCACATATAATATCTCCGATTTGTATTCCCGCCGCCATCGCCGGTGAATCCGGATCAACATCTGCCACATAAATACCTGACGGCATTTTATGTTCTTCTGCAAGCTGCTCCGTCACCGTTGTTCCGTAAATTCCGATATATGGAACGCTTTTCCCATTGATGAGCAATTCTATAATCGGCTTCAAATCTGAAATTCCATATGCATTCACAACATTTTTTCCTGTGTCGTTCCATACGGATGAAGAAATCATCCCTACCACTTCGCCATCCATGTTAAACAACATGCCTGTTCCTTGTTCCTCTGCCGGAATGTCTGTCGCGATCACTGCGCATTCTCCGTCGAAAAATGTCGCCTTATAATTCGATGCGCTGACAACGCCGTAAGACATTCCGTCTGCATATCCAAATATATTTCCGAGAGCGATCACTGCATCTCCCTGCGCCACTTTCTTTGAATTACCTAAAACGGCTACTTTGATCAATCCGCTGTCATCCTCATCTACGACATGTTTCCCGATGCCGAACACTGCTATCTTTCTGTTATTATCGACCTTTTTCAGCGCTGCATCGAAGCTTTTTCCATCGGAAATTGTCACTCTCCATGCAGAAGCGCCTGTGCAGATCGAACTGTCGGCGATAATCAAAAATTCCCGACCGTTATCTCCGGCGATAACACCTGTAACACTCTGCAAAATTCCTGTCATCTCTCCGTCCCAGTCTGCCTTTTCAGATACAGAAGATACAGAAACAATACTTTTTCTCGCCTCTTTTACACGTTCATTCAACCCGGCGGTCATCTCTTCATAACTTTCCGCATCGAGCGCAGGATCTTCTTTTCCCTCTTGATTTTTCTCAGAATCTTCCGCTGCCTGTTCATCTTCGGGGATCATCACAGTCTTTGCATTTCCCGCAAACCATTGCTGCATCCACGGTTTAAGCGCAAAAAAACCTAAGCAGGCAAACATCCCCAATATCAGACCATAGATCGCAATTCGGATAAATTGTTTTATAAGCGTTTCCCTGCTGCCCTGTTTCCCTTTTATCTTTTCTTGTAAAAAAGAATATTTCTTCTCTTCCGCCTCTTCTTCGGGCGATTTTTTTTGTTCTTTATCACTCGGCATGGACTTATTTTCCTCCAAATTCTAGTATACCTGATTCAATCCTCTATGAAAAGGTTTTTCTTACTTCCTGAAAGTCCTTTTCTTTATACGGATAATAGAGTAGAATGAGGATACAAACATTACAGACAGGTGAAGATTTATGAATAACAAAACATTAATAAAACTTGAATTTGATAAAATTATTTCCATGTTGGAAAATGAGGCAAGTTCTTTCCGCGGAAAACAACTTTGCCGACGGCTGAAACCGGTAACGGATCTTACGAAGATCGATTTGCTTCAGGAACAGACCGCCGCCGCTTTTACAAGGATCATTAAAAAGGGGCGGATTTCTTTCGGCGACGCAGCTCCTGTGGAAGAATCTCTCAAACGACTTGAGATCGGAGGCGCTCTAAATACAGCGGAACTTCTCCGCATCTGCCGTCTTCTTTCAAACACTGCGCGGGCCAAGTCATACGGACGGCATGACACGCAGGAAGATCTTGCCGACTGTCTTGATATTTATTTTGACGGACTTGAGCCGCTCACACCTCTTTCAAATGAAATTGAAAGATGCATCATTTCCGAAGATGAAATCAGTGATGACGCAAGCAGTGCGCTAAAGCATATCCGAAGGAGCATAAATAATCTCAACGACCGTGTTCACACAACACTTTCAGGTCTTGTAAACGGTTCTTTAAGAACGTACCTGCAGGATGCTCTGATCACAATGCGCGGCGACCGCTATTGTATCCCTGTCAAAGCCGAATACCGCAGTCAGGTACAAGGGCTGATCCATGACCAGTCCGCATCCGGTTCTACATTATTTATTGAACCTATGGCTATTGTAAAACTGAACAATGACTTAAAAGAATTATATGTACAAGAACAGGATGAGATCCGAAAGATTCTTGCTTCTTTAAGCGAAGAGGCCGCACAATATATCGAAGAGATCCGAACAGACTACCGATCTCTCACCGATCTGGATTTCATTTTTGCAAGAGGCGCTCTTGCTCTTACTATGCGCGCAAGTCGTCCGATTCTAAATGAAGAAGGACGTATCCGTATCCGGGAAGGACGCCACCCTCTTCTCGACCAGAAGAAAGTTGTCCCGATCACCGTATCTCTCGGCGATGAATTTTCTCTTCTCATCATCACCGGACCTAATACAGGCGGAAAGACCGTCTCTTTAAAAACGGTCGGACTTCTCACCCTCATGGGGCAGGCCGGACTTCATATTCCGGCAGGCGACCGTTCGGAAATCGCCGTATTCCGACAGGTTTACGCCGATATCGGAGATGAGCAGAGCATAGAACAAAGTCTGAGTACATTTTCTTCACATATGACAAATATTGTTTCCTTTTTGAAAAAGGTCGACGATCGTTCTCTCGTTCTTTTCGACGAATTAGGCGCAGGAACCGACCCGACAGAAGGAGCGGCCCTTGCCATTGCTATTTTATCGCATCTCCATAAGCGAAACATACGCACTATGGCAACAACCCATTACAGCGAGCTGAAAATCTATGCCCTTTCTACCCCGGGCGTTGAAAATGCCTGCTGTGAATTCGATGTGGAAAGTCTCCGGCCGACTTACCGGCTTCTCATCGGTATTCCGGGTAAAAGTAATGCTTTTGCGATTTCCGGAAAGCTCGGACTTCCCGGCTATATTATCGACGATGCAAAAAAACGTCTGAGTGAACAAGACGTCTCTTTTGAAGATCTCCTAAGCGATCTTGAGGCAAGCAGACGCACGATCGAAAAAGAACAGGCTGAAATTGCCGCTTATAAAAAAGAGGCCGAAACTTTAAAACGGCAGGCTGTGCAAAAACAGGAAAAGCTCGAAGAACAACGTGACCGCATCATCCGTGAAGCAAATGAAAAAGCAAATGCAATACTAAGAGAAGCGAAAGAAGTTGCCGACGAGACGATCCGCAATTTTCACAAATTCGGAAAGGAGAATATCTCCGCCGCTGAAATGGAAAAAGAACGGGAGCGTCTGCGCAAAAAGATCAAAGATACTTCCGCTTCTGCTTCACTGAAAACAAACAAACCGAAAAAGACTTACAAACCGACTGATTTCAAACTCGGAGAATCTGTAAAAGTATTAAGTATGAATCTGACCGGCACCATCGGCTCTCTCCCCGATGCAAGAGGCAACGTCACAGTTCAGATGGGAATCCTTCGGTCACAAGTCAATATTTCCGATTTGGAAATTATCGAAGAAGTATCGCCTTACGCACCGAAGCGGATGAACCGTACGGCAAAAAGCAAGATCAAGATGAGCAAGTCACTTTCTGTAAGTCCTGAGATCAATCTGCTCGGAAAAACAGTAGACGAAGCGGTCGCCGAACTGGATAAATATTTAGATGACGCCCTGCTCTCGCATCTAAACAGCGTACGCGTAGTTCACGGAAAAGGAACCGGAGCTTTAAGAAAAGGAATCCACGAATATCTCAGAAGACAAAAACATGTAAAATCATACCGCCTTGCCGAGTTCGGAGAAGGCGATGCCGGAGTCACAATCGTTGAGCTCGGATAACGGGTTCACCCATAAAACGGAGGAAAAATATGATCGGAAAACAAAGAATACTAATCGTTGACGATGATGAAAATATCGCAGAACTTATCTCTCTCTATCTTACAAAAGAGTGTTTTGACACAAAAATAGTATTTAACGGAGAAGACGCCTTGAGCACATTTGAAACATACGAACCGAATCTGATTCTTCTTGACCTTATGCTTCCGGGCATCGACGGCTATCAAGTATGCCGGGAGATCAGGGCAAAATCAGGCGTGCCGATTATTATGCTTTCGGCGAAAGGGGAAATATTCGACAAAGTACTCGGTCTGGAACTCGGTGCGGACGATTATATCTTAAAGCCTTTTGATTCAAAAGAAATGATTGCGCGTGTGCGCGCCGTTCTTCGCCGTTATCATCCGATAAAAAACGAACCGTCCCAGGCGGAAAAGCCAAAGTGTGTCGAGTATGAAGGACTGACCATCAACCTGACAAATTATTCTGTTCTCTGTGACGGAAACACTGTTGAAATGCCGCCAAAAGAACTGGAGCTTTTATACTGTCTCGCCTCATCTCCGAATCAGGGATTTACAAGGGAGCAGCTCCTTGACCGTATATGGGGTTATGAATATCTCGGTGACACCCGCACTGTCGACGTCCATATCAAACGTCTCCGGGAAAAACTTAAAGATCATCCTCATTGGAAATTAGGAACCGTATGGGGCATCGGCTATAAATTTGAGACAAAATAACAGATAAACAGGAGACTACCGCGTATGAGAAGCACTCTGCACATTAAATTTATTGCACTTTATATCATATTTGGATTTTTATGTCTATTCTCAACTGCAACGCTTACAGAGCAGCTTGTGACAGATAAGCTTACCGAAGACACTTCTCATACGCTTTACAGAGAAGCTACTTTTGTTGCCAATGATTATCTCCCATCTTACTTCTCCGGCGATTCTTCCATCTATAACGTCCAGTCACAGTTGTCTGCAATGAGACTGTACTTCAACGCTTCTATCTGGTTCGTAGACAGTACCGGAAGAACACTTACCTCTTCCAGTTTAGAAGACACTGTATGTCCTGATAGGATCAAAGACTTCAACCCTGCCGAAATCGGCGGAAACCGCTATATTACAGGTACATATCACGGATATTTTGACGAAGATATGATCACCGTTATGGCGCCTGTGACACAAGGTTTTTCTACAAAGGGATACCTTCTGATCCACAGTCCCGTCTCTGCCATCGAAGAGAGATGCGCTCCGATCATGACTCAGGTATACATCTCCACAGCAGTCATTTTCGCACTTTCTCTTATCTTTCTCCTCGGCGTGCAGTTTTTCATCCATCGTCCGCTCAGGCAGATTTCCGAAGCGGCAAAACAATACGCTATCGGAAATCTTGACTATGAGATTCCGGTACACACTCATGATGAACTCGGATATCTCTCTGCTTCACTGAATTACATGGCAGTCAGACTGAAAGATATGGATGACTATCAAAAAAAAATTGTCGCAAATGTCTCTCATGATTTTCGTTCTCCTCTCACGTCCATAAAAGGATATGTTGAGGCAATGGCCGACGGAACGATCCCGCCTGAATTGTACGGAAAATATTTAAATATTATTTTGTTTGAAACAGAGCGTCTCACCGACCTCACGCGAGATCTGCTGACATTAAATGAATTCGATACAAAAGAACTTCTTCTTAACAAGTCAGATTTTGACATACAGGAAGTTCTGAAAAGTACCGCCGCATCTTTTGAATCTGCCTGTACCCAAAAACATATTTCCATCGAACTGCTTCTCATGCCTGATGCTGTTTTTGTTTTGGCAGACAAACGTAAGATCCAGCAAGTCCTCTATAACTTGATCGATAATGCAATTAAATTCAGCGAAAACGATTCTTTGATTACTGTAGAGGTTAGTGAAAAGAACGAAAAAGTATTTATTTCCGTAAAAGATCACGGAATCGGAATCCCGCGGCAAGAGCAGACTAAAATATGGGAGCGTTTTTACAAATCAGACCTTTCCCGCGGCAAAGATAAAAAAGGGACAGGCCTTGGCCTGTCCATCGTAAAAGAAATTATTCAAGCTCATGACGAGCATATTAATGTAGTAAGTACCGAAGGAGTCGGCACTGAATTTATCTTTTCACTCAGTCGGAGCGGGTAACTCTTTACCCGCTAATGGAAAACAGAGTTTCCTCGCTTACGCCTGACGAAAACTATTTGTAAAGCATCCGCTTACGCCTGACGAAGACTATTCGTAAAGCATCCCCTTCACGTCCGGGTCGTCCATATTTTCTTTATCCACCCAAACATATCCTGTATCGACGGTTGCCTCATTTCCGATCTCAAGCGCAGCCCGCGCCGCCGCCACAACTGTCGCATATCCCATGCCGAACGGATTTTGCACAATAAGACCATCTATCGTTCCGTTTTTCAATGCCGCGATCTGTTCCTTTCCGGCATCAAATCCCATCAACACGATATCTTCTTCATTTTCTGCTGTCTCAAAAACATCCATTGCCAGTAAAACCGCATCGGCATTTACCGCAAAACAGCCCTTCAGGTTCGGGTATTTTTCCATATAACGGGCAACCACATCCGCATCTGTCATCCCGTCCGCGACAGCGCGAATATCTTCCAGTTTCGTGCGCACCTCTTCCGACATCGCTTCTTCCCCTTCATCTGCCGGAGTCTGACCGGACGATTCCACCGTCCACTCGGCAAGCTGCTCTTTCGTCACCCCGAGTTCGTCCGCTGCAGCCTGCATCTTAAGATCGTCAAACTGATCCATATAGATCGTCTCTACAACCTTCACATTCGGATAATTTGCCGTAATTTCTTCTGTCACTGCCTTTGTTCGCTCTTTTGCCGTTCCCGAAACAGAATCCTGTGCGATCAACAGAATCTCTCCTTTTTCTTCGATCGCCTCGCTCATTTTCCGAGCCCCTTCTTTTGCCGCCGCCACATTATCCGTCATGCAGGTGCACTGAATTCCCTGATAATTGTTCCTCGAATCAAATGCCACGACTGCAATTCCGTTTTCTGCCGCAAGATCGAACTGAACAGCCGACGCATCTTCCGCTACGCTTGCAACAGCGATCACATCCGGATATCGCGCCAGCTCCTCGTCAAGGATATTCACCTGTTCGTCAATATTCTCACTGTCTGCCGGAGCGTTATAAAGAACTTTTATCTTGTCCTCCCCTTTATATCCCAGATGCTTATTAATGTCTTCCGCCGCCTGCTCAACTCCGGCCTGCACTTCGCTCCAGTAAGCCGTTCCCTCTCTCTTTCCGATGACTGATATATACGTCCCCGGCTTCAGGTCAAGATTACTGATATCTGCATATACTTCAGGGGAAATCCGGTCAAGATTCGGCTGCCACGCAAGCTCTTCCTTTTCCTTTCCCGTAAATGTATCTTCCTTTTCAGACGGACTGCATGCGCAGACTCCCATTGCCACACACAATGCAAATGCCGCCGCTGCTGTAATTTTTCTCTTCATTATAATTTATCCCTCCGCTTTTATCCTTTTATAATACACCATATCATACAAAATAAATGTGAATTTTTACTAAACTTTTATTTCTTGAAGAAATCCCCTTATTATGGTACAATTTTACAATATATTGCACATTTTGCGAAAGGAATGAGTGACAAACATGACAACAGAACACATTTGTATTATGATCGCCATTATTGTTTATCTTGGCGCCATGCTCTATGTCGGCTACCGTTGTTCCAAGAACAACCATGATACGACCGATTTTTATCTTGGAGGGCGTAAGCTCGGACCTCTTGTGACGGCAATGAGCGCCGAAGCCTCCGATATGAGCAGCTGGCTTCTGATGGGGCTTCCCGGTCTGGCCTATCTGACAGGTATTGCCGACGCCGGATGGACTGCCATCGGACTCGCCATCGGAACGTACATAAACTGGAGGATCGTAGCAAAACGGATCCGCCGCTACACTCTCGTAGCCGGCAATTCGATCACGCTTCCTTCTTTTTTCAGTAACCGATACAGAGATCAGCGTAAGATCCTTCAATCTATCGGAGCGATTTTTATCGTTATATTTTTCATACCGTACACAGCCTCCGGATTCGCCGCATGCGGAAAACTGTTTTCCAGCCTGTTCGGGGTTAATTATGTTGCCGCTATGATCATAAGTGCGATCGTCATCGTAGGGTATACGGCGCTTGGCGGATTTCTTGCCGCCTCAACAACAGACTTCATTCAGAGTATTATCATGTCTGTTGCCCTGATCATCGTCTTTATATTCGGCATCAATATTGCCGGAGGTATCCCTGCCGTAGTTGAGAACGCACAGTCGCTTCCGGGATATTTGACGATGATGACTACATACGATCCTGTTGCAGGTGTCGAACAGCCTTATCCGATCATCAATATTATTTCCATGATCGCATGGGGGCTCGGTTACTTCGGTATGCCTCATATCCTGCTTCGCTTCATGGCTATCGAGGACGAAGAAAAACTCACGCTCTCCAGACGCGTTGCGACAATCTGGGTTGTCATTTCCCTTGCAGTTGCGGTTTTGATCGGTGTGATCGGTCTGGCAATGAGCGATGTAGGCGCTTTAAAAACTCTGACAGGTTCCGATTCTGAAACGATCATTGTGCAGATCGCCGACTTGTTAAGTAAACACGGTATTCTTCCTGCCTTACTTGCGGGAACGATCCTTGCCGGCATTCTTGCCTCTACAATGTCCACGGCAGACTCACAGCTTTTGGCTGCATCCTCCGCCGTATCTTCCGACCTTTTCGGCGACAGAGTTGCCAAAACGGGAGACAAGAAAAAAGCAATGAACGCAGCTCGCTTCACCTTGCTTGCCATCGCGGTAATCGCCGCTTTTATTGCCCGTGATCCGAACAGTTCGGTATTCGGCATCGTTTCCTTTGCATGGGCAGGTTTTGGCGCCGTATTCGGTCCTGTCGTATTATTTGCCCTCTTCTGGAGACGCTCAAACTGGCAGGGCGCACTTGCCGGAATGATTTCAGGCGGAGCTATGGTATTCATCTGGAAATACCTCGTACGTCCTCTCGGCGGTGTATGGAACATTTATGAGCTGCTCCCGGCTTTCAGCGTATCATGCCTTATGATCGTCATTGTAAGCCTGCTCACAAAAGCACCTTCAAAAGAGATCACAGAAGAATTCGACCGGGTTTAGGTTCTTAATTTAGAACATACAAATCACTTGTATATTCAAACTCATTGTATTAAAATAGTGATAATAAAGAGAACTACCTTTCTTTGTTTCTCTTTTTAAATTCAAAAAAGGAGGATACATACTATGGCACACGTTATTAGTGATGAATGCGTAAGCTGTGGTTCTTGCGAAGCTGAATGTCCTGTAGGCGCTATCTCTGAAGGCGATGGCAAATACGAAATCGATGCTGATGCTTGTGTAGACTGCGGAGCTTGTGAAGCTGCGTGTCCGACAGGCGCTATCTCAGCTGAGTAATATAAATCGCAAAGTGATCACAAAAGAGAAGCACCGCTCCTATGTGGAGCGGTGTTTTTTTGTAGGAACTTGACGAACGATTTTTTCGTTCTGAAGTCATGGTCTATGCTATAATAACCTCAAAAGCAAAATGAGGAGGTTCACATATTAATGGGTGAAGTCAGATTTATGATTTCCGAAGCCGCAAAACAGGTCAATGTCGAATCACATGTATTAAGATATTGGGAAGAAGAACTCGACCTGACGATCGGGCGAACGGAAATGGGACATCGATACTACACCAAAGATGACATTCAGCTCTTCTGCTGTATCAAAAAACTCAAAAACGAAGGAATGCTCTTAAAAGACTTAAAACCACTCATTCCCGAATTAAAAGAAAAAAAATCTAAGTTAAAAACTCCCGAAAAAGAAAAAACTCAACTTCAGACAGTCACTTCAGAAACAGGAGATATTCTTCTTCCTCTTAATACGATCGATCAAATGCGTGCTCTCGTAGGCGATGTTTTCCGCGAAGCGCTGAATGAAAACAACTCCATATTAAAAAATGACATCAGCAGTACGATCACCACTGACGTCATTCATGAAATGGATTTTATACTTGAGGCAAAAGAACGCCGTCAGGAAGAACATTTCCGCAAACTGGACATGCTCATCCGCAGACAGCAGACCGCGCGAAAAGAATCCTCTAAATCAGGCGCGATCATGAAATTAAAAAGCATATTTACATAATCACTGCTGCTGACGCAGTTCATTTCCGAAACGGGTATACTGCGGCATCCACGCAAGACGGACGGTTCCGATGGGACCGTTCCTCTGTTTTGCGATAATGATCTCCGCAATATTCTTATCCTCCGTATCCGGATTATAATAATCATCACGGTAAATAAACATACATACGTCGGCATCCTGCTCGATTGCTCCCGATTCACGAAGGTCGGAAAGCATCGGTCTTTTATCCGTTCTCTGCTCAACCGCACGGCTCAACTGAGACAATGCGATCACCGGTACGTTCAATTCTCTGGCAAGTCCTTTCAACGATCGTGAAATCTCCGAAATTTCCTGCTGGCGGCTTTCATTTTTACGTCCGCCGCTTCCGCTCATCAACTGCAAATAGTCGATGATGATCAGATCAAGTCCCTGCTCCAATTTGTATTTACGACATTTTGAGCGCATCTCCGAAATACTGATACCCGACGTATCGTCTATGATCATACGAGAGCTTCCGATCGTGCCTGCTCCCTCGATCAGTTTCTCCCAATCCGTATCTGTCAGGTTTCCGTTTCTCAGCACCTGTGCGTCAACATGCGATTCCAGTGAAAACAGACGGTTTACAAGCTGTTCCTTTGACATCTCAAGACTGAAGATCGCTACCGCAAGATTTTGCCGAAACGCTACATGCTGCGCAATATTGAGCACGAACGCCGTTTTTCCCATAGACGGACGCGCCGCTATAAGAACAAGGTCTGATCTTTGCAGACCGGACAGTTTGTAATCAAGGTCGATGAACCCTGTCGGTATTCCGGTGACATTTCCTTTCGTCTTAGACGCCTTTTCGATCACATCCAGCGCGTTTAATACGACCTGCTTTATCGGAACGTATTCCTGGGAATTCCCGTTTTCCGCAAGTTCAAACACTCGCTTCTCTGTTCGTTCAAGCAGTTCATCAAG
>ENA-ORTT01002951-ORTT01002951.1-human-gut-metagenome-genome-assembly--contig:-NODE-2951-length-11869-cov-6.636364_pt1 | contig 11869 bp, 8 predicted proteins | sample MGYA00242074_ERZ509197 | MGnify/ENA primary metagenome ERZ509197 (study PRJEB26280, sample SAMEA2338789) | human gut metagenome | biome: human gut; feature: human-associated habitat; material: faeces...
CATCACCGTGGACGACGGGCACGGCGGCAAGGCTTCCGTGGACATCACGATCAACATCGTGGGCTCCAACGATCGGCCTGCCCTGACTCTGACCAACCCCGCCGACATGACGGTCAGCGATCCCGGCTACGACAAGGATCATAATGAAGTCCCTGAAGACCTCACCGTCACCGGTACGTTCAAGGGCGCTGACCCCGATTCCGATCACTCGCTCGAATTCGGCGTGAGCACCACCCCCGGCAACCGCGATACCGCGTTCCATGCGGGCGATGACAACACCCCCGGCATGGGCGAAGGGATTCATACGGTCAAAGGAACATACGGCACCCTGACGCTTGATCCGAGCAATGGCACATACACCTATACGCTGGACACCACCAAAGACGGCGCGGCGGATAAGCTCGGCCTCGACAAGGACGGCAACCCGCTCGGCGAGGGCGATTCCGAGCAGCGCGAGGAGTTCCGCAAGCGTGCCGTGCCGATGATGTTCGACGAGATTCAGCGCTCGATGAAGGAATTCCGAGTCCGCTTCGACGTGTGGTTCCACGAGAACAACCTATACAAGGACGGAGAAGTCGACCGCGCGATTGAGGAGCTGCGCAGTCGCGGCGACATCTTCGAGAAGGATGGAGCCACCTGGTTTGAATCCACCAAGCATGGCGATGACAAGGACCGCGTCATCATCAAGTCGAACGGTGACTTCGCCTACTTCGCTGCCGACATCGCCTACTACTGGAACAAGCGTCACCGCGCTGTGGATCCGGCCGACGTGGCGATTTACATGCTCGGCGCCGACCATCATGGCTATATCGGTCGTATGATGGCCATGTGCGCCGCCTTCGGCGACGAGCCGGGCGTGAACATGCAGATTCTCATCGGCCAGCTGGTCAATGTGATGAAGAACGGCAAGCCCGTACGCATGTCTAAGCGCGCTGGCAACGTCGTCACCATCGACGATCTGGTTGAGGCCGTTGGCGTGGATGCGGCCCGTTACTCGCTGGCCCGTACCGACTACAACACGTCGGTGGATATCGATCTGGATCTGCTGACTTCGCATTCCAATGAGAACCCGGTGTACTACGTGCAGTATGCGCACGCGCGTTCCTGCAATGTGGACCGCAACGCGGCCGCTGCGGGCATCGGTACCGAAGGCGCTGACCTGAGCCTGCTTGACACCGAGGCGGACGGCGAGGTGCTCGCCGCGCTCGCCCAGTGGCCGGCGACTTTGGCTCTGGCCGGCGACCAGCGTGCCCCGCACAAGGTGGCGCACTATCTGGAGGACCTGGCCGGTGCCTACCACAAGTGGTACAACGTCGAGCGCGTGGTTCCGATGGCGCTGACCGACCCCGAGGAGCGTCTGGATGACGCCGCTCGCGAGGCACTGCGCATCGCCAAGAACCCCGAACCGGCACGTGCCGCCGCACGCCTCAAGCTCAACGACGCCGTGCGCACGGTCATCGCCTCCGGTCTCGACCTGCTCGGCGTCACCGCCCCCGACAAGATGTGACCTAGGCTGCCCCTGGTCGCGCGTAGCGCGACTGGGGGCGGTTCTCATTCAGGTACTCTCCGACCGAGCCTCCGCCTTATGGTCGGGAAGTGGTATCACGGTGCCGGTTCTGGCACAATGGCACAGTAATAGGAAAAGCGGCAAGCCCTGAGCGAAAGAGGAGCAATGACTGGATCTGCTGTGCGTGTGGACGGAACGCAAGGTATCACCCCCATCTGGCCGGTGGCGACGGCAGTGAATGCCGAAGGCGCCCTGACGTTCCACGGGCGCACCGCCGAGTCGCTGCTTGACGAGTTCGGATCCCCGCTGTATCTGATCGACACTGACGAAGTTTCCGCCCGCGCCAGATATTTCGTGCGCGCGGCGGCCGACGCCTTCACCAACTCCACCACGCACGTGAGTTTCGCCGGTAAGGCATTCCTCTCCAAAGAAGTCGTGCGGTTGGTGACCGATGCAGGCATGCTCGTCGACACATGCTCTATGGGGGAGATGCGCATCGCGCTCGCCGCAGGCGTCCCCGGCCGTCGTCTGGTGCTGCACGGCAACAACAAGTCCGACGCGGAAATCGAACTCGCCATCGAGCAGGGCTTTGCGAAAATCGTCGTGGACGAGCCGGGTGAGCCGGCCCGCATCGCCGCCATCGCGCGACGACTCGGCAAGCGTGCCCGCGTGATGCTGCGCGTGACCGCCGGCATTCACGCCGGTGGCCACGAATACATCTCCACCGCGCATGAGGATCAGAAGTTCGGCGTGCCGCTGCTGCCGGCCGGCGCCGATGCCGCGGCACTCAGCGTACTGGACGAACTCACGGCTGATCCAGCAGGCGTGACGCCGGCTGTTACGAACGCGCACATCGCCGAACGCGATGGTGATGCCGGTGACGGGAACGCGAAGCCCGAGCGCGAACTGCACTACGACGTGAAGTACCCGTACGACCTGAGCCACGAGGAGATCCCCGAAAAGGACAAGGCGCTCGCCGCCGCGATGGAAACCGTGGCGGATGGGCCGGCACTGGCCGTGCTCAAGGACATCCTCACACGGTCCGACGAGTTGGAACTCGTCGGCATTCACTCTCATATCGGTTCCAACATCCATGACGCAGACGCCTTCATCCAGGCCGCCAAGCGCATGATGCTGCTGCGCAAGACCTTCTACGCCACCGACGCCTATACGCTGCCCGAGGTCGACTTGGGCGGCGGCTACTCCGTGGCATACACCGACGGCGAGGATTCGATGGACGTGCGCGTCGAGCTGCGTCGTCTCGCCGAAGCGGTCGGTGCCATCAACCGTGCGCTCGGTGTGCCCGCGCCGGCCATCAGCTTCGAGCCAGGACGATGGATCGTCGCCCCGGCCGGCGTGACCCTGTATCGTGTGGGCACGATCAAGCCGGTGCATCTGTCCGACGCCAAAGACAAGACCGGCAATCCCATCGATGAGCGCGTGTACGTGTCGGTGGACGGCGGCATGAGCGACAATATTCGTCCAGCGCTGTACGGCACCGACTACACGGTCCGGCTGGCCAACCGTCGCGGGTCGGACGAGTCGATGCTGGTGCGCGTAGTCGGCATGCATTGCGAGTCCGGCGACATCATCGTGCACGAGGACAGGCTTCCGGCCGACCTCAGGCGCGGCGACATCCTCGCCGTGCCGGTGACGGGCGCATACGGCCGCACGATGGCGAGCAACTACAATCAGGCGCTGATTCCTGCCGTGGTCGCCGTGAGTGAAGCCGGCGCACATGTGATGATCCGTCGCCAGACCATTGACGACCTGCTGGATCTGGATCAGAGCTGACCGTTCAGCGCCAGCGGCAAGATATAAAAGCAAAAAGCAGTAGAACTCAAAAAAGGAGTCCTCCCCGGCTATCAGGGAGGACTCCTTATTGTTTGTTGTGGTTGTGTCTACCGAATCACTTGGTGACGATGGTGCCAATCGGAGCGCCGGTAGCCACCGCACCCTTGGCGGTGATCGACAGCTTATCGATCTTGGCCGGGTTGGTGAACACGACGATCACGTCGGTGGGCTTTCCAGCGGACTTGACCACATTCCAGTCCACGTCGACCAGCGCGTCTCCGGCGTTCACCTGCTGGCCTTCGCTGACCATCATCGTGAACGGGGATCCGGCGAGCTGTACAGTATCCACGCCGATGTGCACGAGCACTTCCACTCCGGCGGGAGTGGTGATGCCCACTGCATGCTTGGCCTGGGCGACCGTGGTAATCTTGCCGGCCACCGGGGCGACCACACGACCCGACGTGGGAACCACGGCGAATCCGTCGCCAAGGATCTTGGCGGCGAAGGTCTCGTCGGGCACTTCCGTGATCGGCTTGATGGCACCGTCCACAGGGGCGAGCACCGCGTTGTCAGCGGCTTTCACCTTGGGGGCGGGGGCAGCGGCAGCGGGGGCTGCCGTCACGCTTTTGGGGAACCACCACCGATGACGGGCTTGCCGTACAGGGCGGACAGAGCGTCAGCCACGGCCTGCACCTGCGTGCCGACGATGATCTGGACGTTCTTCTTGTCGATCACCTTGACACCGGGGACGCCGGTCTTGCGGATGGCGTCGACGTCGACCTTCGAGGAATCCACGACACCCATGCGCAGACGGGTGATGCAGTTCTCGATTTCGGTGATGTTGTCGTGACCGCCCAGAGCGGCGTACAGCTTGCCGGCGAGGTCGGCGTACTTGTCACCGGTGGACGAGGTCGCGGTGTCGAACGCTGCGGAGGAGGCATCGTCGTTATCGTCATCGCCACGGCCCGGGGTCTTCATGTTGAACTTCTTGATCATGAAGTCGAACACGAAGTAGTAGATGACCGCGAAGACGAGGCCCTGAACGATAAGCATCCACGGCATATGAGCTGCGGGAACCTTCAGCGACAGGAACCAGTCGATGAAGCCTGCGGAGAAGTTGAAGCCTGCGATCCACTGGAACGAAGCGGCGATGAACACCGAGATGGCGGTGAGCAGCGCGTGCACCACGTACAGCGGGAAGGCGGCGAACATGAAGGAGAACTCCAGCGGCTCGGTGACACCGGTGAGGAACGCGGCGAGCGCACCGGCGAGCATCAGGGATCCGGTGGCCTTCTTGTTCTCGGGCTTGGCATTCTTGTAGATCGCGAGTGCACCGGCCGGCAGGCCGAACATCATGATCGGGAAGAAGCCGGCCTGGTAGATGCCGGTGACGTACACGCCGAACGGGTGGAAGCCGCCGGTGGCGATGACCGCGCCACTGGCCGGGTCGGCGCTGCCCCAGAACTTGCCGATGTCATTGATGTTGGCAAGGTTGAACCAGAACACGTTGTTCAGTGCGTGGTGCAGACCGGTCGGGATAAGCAGACGGTTGAAGAAGGCGTAAATGCCGGCACCGACGGCGCCGAGGCCCATGATGGACTCGCCGAACCAGACCAGCGCACCGTAGACGGCCGGCCAGATGAACAGCAACAGCAGCGAGATGATGGACATGACCGCGGCGGTCAGGATCGGCACGCAACGGCGGCCGGAGAAGAACGCCAGGAAGTCCGGCAGTTTTGTCTTGCCGAACTTGTTGTATAGCGCACCTGCCACGCAGCCGACCAGGATGCCGAAGAACACGTTCTTGTTGCCGATGGCGCCAGCGGCGAATGCCGGGTGCTCGGTGTCGACCTTGGTGGCGTCGAAGCCAAGGAACATGGACGCGGAGCCCATGATCGTGGTGACGGTCAGGAAACCGACCAGTGCGGACAGTGCCGAGGCGCCGTCCTTGTCGCGAGCCATGCCGATGGCGACACCAACGGCGAACAGCAGGCCCAGATTGTCGAGGATCGCGCCGCCGGTCTTGCACAGGTAGGCAGCGACGACGTTACTGCCACCCCAACCGCTCGGGTCGATCCAATAACCAATGCCCAGGAAGAGTGCTGCAGCAGGCAGACACGCAACGGGCAGCATAAGAGCGCGACCAAGGCGCTGGATATATGCTTTCATTCCAACCTCCCTCTGAGGATACGGGCGGCGCTTTCTTCCGCCACAATTCCCGTTCGCGTACCATCCCACCATTGGATCGGACGCTCGCGAGTATGTCAGCAACGCCGCTTCAATGAACAATGGTACGTGACTTTTACGATATGAGGCCCGTGTTTCGTTAAGATTATTTGCTAAATAGGCAGGAAACATGGCGGGTGTATAAGGGCTCAGCCTTACGAGAAGCTGGTGTTTCACGATTTCTCTGTTTACGGCGTTAATTTGTAAATCTACTTTACTTCGGCGTGTCGTTGGCGCTGCTACATAGTGGAAAGCCAAGGGAAACGAGGCCATTGGGAGCTGGATCCGGCCTCCGGGGCGTTGACGGGCGGCGTGTCGGATTCATTCCGTAGGATGGTACGCAGTGACGTCGGCCCGGCGACCCTCTATCGGGGAGTGGCGGCCGGGCGCGCCAAACACCGCTGAAGGAAGGAAATCCGTGGCACAGCTGAATGACAACCCCATCCGCGTCGGACTGTTGGGAGCGGGAACCGTCGGATCACAGGCCGCACGTCTGCTGGTGGAGCAGAAGGACGAACTCGCCGCCCGCATCGGGCGTCCGATCGAGCTGGTCGGCGTGGCCTGCCTGGATCCCGATGAGGTGGACTTCCCCTGGATCGACAAGTCTCTGCTGACGACCGACACGATGAAGGTCGCCACCAACGCCGACATCGTCGTCGAGCTGATCGGCGGCACCACAGTGGCCCGCACGTTCGTGATGGCCGCGATCGAGTCGGGAGCCTCCGTGGTCACCGCCAACAAGGCGCTGCTTGCCAAGTACGGACCGGAAATCTACACCGCGGCCGAGGCCAAGGGCGTCGACATCTACTTCGAAGCGGCCGTTGGTGGCGCCATCCCGTTCCTGCTGCCGCTGCGCGAATCCCTGGCGGGCGACAAGGTGACCAGCATGCTGGGCATCGTCAACGGCACCACCAACTACATTCTCGACGAGATGACCACCAAGGGCCTACAGTTCGATGACGTGCTCAAGGACGCCCAGGCCAAGGGATACGCCGAAGCCGATCCGACCGGCGACATCGAAGGCTACGATGCGGCCAACAAGGCCGCGATTATGGCCACGCTCGGCTTCCACACCAACGTGACGATCGATGACGTGAGCGTCGAGGGCATCACGAAGATCACCGCCGACGACATCGCCGCGGCCGCCGCCGAGCACAAGGTCATCAAGCTGCTCGCCGTCGTGGAGAACGGCGAGGCCGGTGTGTCGGCGCGCGTCTACCCGGCGCTGATTCCCGAATCGCACCCGCTGGCATCCGTGCACGGCTCATTCAACGCCGTGTTCGTCAAGGCCGAGGCGGCCGACGACCTCATGTTCTACGGCCGCGGTGCGGGCGGCGCTCCGACCGCTTCCGCCGTCGTCGGCGACGTGGTCACCGAAGCCCGCCACATCGCTCAAGGCTGCACCGGCCCGTCCATCCCCATGTACCACGAGCTGCCCAAGGCGCCGGTCAGCGCCAGCCGCGCCGCGTTCGCCGTGCGGTTCCTCATCCACGACAAGCCGGGCGTGCTCGCCGCCATCGCCAAGGAGTTCGCCGACCACGGCGTGTCGATCAACGGCGTCAATCAGGATCTCAAGCCGACGATGACTGATCCTGGTTATGACGGCGAGATCCAGCAGCTGCGCATCGTCACGCATCTGACCGACGAAGTCACGCTGCGTGAGACCGTCGAAGCCGTCCGCACGCTGGACTTCGTCACCGGAGAGCCGTCCATCCTGCGCGTGCTCGACTAGTCATACGGTTGCCTGCCCCCGCTGTCGGGGGCTGTCGGCAAAGCCGACTGGGGGTGGTTTCGCGGCGTTTCCGCGAAACCACCCCGATCTCACTATCGTTTGCTCCCCTCCCCGTCTGCGGGGGCGGAATCGCTGAATCAAGGAATCATGGAACCAATCTGTACACAGGTCAAGGTCCGCGTGCCGGCTACAAGCGCCAATCTGGGCTCCGGCTTCGACACGGTCGGCCTCGCCCTCGATTATCATGACGAACTCACCTTCACGCTCAGCCGTGACCCGTCCAATCGCGCCGCGCAAGTGCTGATCTATGGCGAGGGCGAGGACACGCTGCCGCGTGACGAGACCCATCTGGTCGTCTCCACGTTCCGCAAGGCATGCCAGACCTTCGGCCTGGGCAAGGTCGGGTTCATCCTCGAAGCGCACAACAACATCCCGCAGGCGCGCGGCATGGGGTCGTCCGCCGAAGCCATCGTGGCGGGCATCGCCGCCGCTGCCGCGTTCGCGCAGGAGGACCGGCTCAACCGCGATTCCATCTTCGAGCTGGCGGCCGCCATCGAAGGCCATCCCGACAACGTGGCGCCGGCGGTGTACGGCGGCATGACCGTCTCATGGAACTTCGACACGGCCGAAGGGGTCGGCTCGGTGCCGATCCCCGGTGGAGACCCGCTGCACGGCGGTTTCCACACGGTCAAGTTCGCGGTCGATCCGGGCGTCACGGCGGCCGTGTTCGTGCCCGACTACGAACTGTCCACCGAGAAGGCGCGCGAGGCGCTGCCCGGCGAGGTCGCCTATCGCGACGCGGTGTTTAACGTGTCGCGCGTGGCGCTGATGGCCGCGGCGATGAACCCGCGCGCGCTCGCGTCCGGCGAAGAGCCGAACGCGCTGCTGTACGCTGCCACGCAGGATCGCCTGCACCAGCCGTATCGCAAGGGGCTCATGCAGCCGTCATGGGACCTGATTCAGGCGTTCCGTTCCCGTGGTTTCGCCGCCATGGTGTCCGGCGCCGGCCCGTGCGTGCTGGTGCTGCATCACGGCGACGCCGTGGCGGACATCGATGAGGTCGCGGCGGAACAGCTGGCTTCCGGCCATTGGAAGGTGCTGCACCTGCCCATCGACACGGTCGGCGTGCAGGTCGAGCGTAAGTAGGAATACCGCACGTGCCTCCTCGCCCGCTCTTCGGGCCGGAGATGAGGGGAGCGCGAAGTTGCCGGTTGGGTGATGCGGCAGCTGGTGCGGCGGCAAAAGAAAGGTGACGATCATGTCCATTCCGATGATTCTGGCGTCGAAGTCCCAGCCGCGCCGGGATGTGCTGTATGCGGCCGGCATCTGCCCGACCATCCGCGTGTCCCATGTCGATGAGCCGGCTGCGCTGGAAAAGGCCGCCGCCGGGCGCGGCGTCACCGTTGACCAGCTGAACGTCGAACAGCGCGTGATGATTTTGGCCGAGGCCAAAGCGCAGGCCGTGCATCAGGCGTACCGCGATGTCGCCGACGCGGCCGCGAGCGCGACGGGCGAGCGCGTGATCGCGTACCCGTTGCAGGCCGCGGAGCTTCGCGGCGAGATGAACGTCGCGGACATACCTCGCCAGAGTGGCGCTCCGCTTGACTATTCGAAGGCGCCGATCGCGATGACCCGTGACTTCTCCGGCGTGGACATGCCGACCGTCACCGAGCCGATATCCAATGTGATTGCCATGCAGCCGGGGCTCACTCGGGCGAGCAGCGGCCCGCTGATCGTCGGCTGTGATTCGATGTTCCTGTTTGACGGCGAATGCTACGGCAAACCGCACAGCGTCGAGGTGGCGCGTGAGCGACTGCACCGCATGAGCGGCGCCACCGGCGAGCTGTGGACCGGGCACTGCGTGATCGACTTCGCGTCCGGGCGCGTCGAGCGCGGCGCGAGTCATGCCGTCGTGCGGTTCGGCGAGTTCAGCGACCGCGACATCGAACGATACATCGCCACCGGCGAGCCGCTGGAAGTCGCGGGATCGTTTACGCTGGAAGGTTTCGGCGGCGCGTTCATCGACGGCATCGACGGCGACCCGCACGGCATCATCGGTATCAGTCTGCCGCTGCTTCGCCGACTCGTCGTCAAGCTCGGCGTGGACTGGACCGACCTGTGGAACGTGGCCCGCGGGGAATCGGCGCCCGAAGACAAGACCGGAGGCAGCGGAGTCGTGCCGCCCAAGGAGAACGTGCATCAGCCCGGCGACGGCTGGATCGACTGCGCATGCCGGCGCAAGCACTGGGGATTGAACGGTGCCTCCGGCGTGCTGCTCGCGCGGCGTGACCCCAAGAGCGGCGAAGTGACCAGCGTGGTGATGCAGCATCGCGCCGCGTGGAGCGCGGAAGGCGGCACATGGGGCATTCCCGGCGGCGCGACGGCCGACGGTGAAAGCCCGATCGAGGGTGCGCTGCGCGAGAGCTACGAGGAGGCGAACATCACGCCCGAAGACATCGAGGTGGTCGGGTCCTACCGTGAGGATCACGGGCCATGGGCGTACACCACGGTCTTCGCGTTCGAGAAGCCCGGTCACCGGGTCGTGCCGCGGGCGAACGATGACGAGAGCATGGAAATCGAATGGGTGCCGATCGACGAAGTGCCCGACCGCAAGCTCTTGACCGCGATGCGCACAGACTGGCCGCGCTTCGCCGAGCGCCTGCACGCGCTGGCCGCTGCCGCACGGTGTTCGTGACGGTTACTGCAGTTGCGCCAAACGCTGGTAGATGTCGGATGGAAGGTGGCGGTTTGCGAATCCTTTGACGCGAATTCCCGTGTCGAGAGGCATATACACGATGCGCGTGTCGGCGCGCGACTGTTGGCCTCGTCGATGTTGGAAGTGGAAGGAACGCCACCCACTGAAACCGTACTTGAGAGGGCTTCCTTCCACGTTGCCCTCCACGAGCTGTGTCAGGGTTCGGTGAACTCTGGCCACCGCCATCTTGAATTCGCCTTCGTCGGGCCAGATATATGCCAGAAGAATCACATCATCCGCAAGTGCATCCGGATCCATATACAGACCGCGGACGGACGAGATGATGGCAATGGCTTGCTCCAATAATGCGTAGTCGGCGGCCATCAGCGACCGCCATCAAGGAACGCGTGAATCTTCTCCTTGCGCCGCTTCAGGCTTTCCTGCGCCGACTGTGACAGTTCGGAGCCGGTCTCCCATTGTTCCTTATCGCCTCGGGCGGTGAACATCTGCTGTATGGTGAGGCGTTCGACCTCGGATTCCAGCGCATTGATGACATCCAGCATCTCGTTGAGAGAGTCCACGGACACCAGATAGCCGGCTGTGTCGGCGCGGTCGACGATTTCCAGCAATCCCCGCTGCTCCAGCGCCTTTCGCCATGCGTTCGAACGGGACAACTCGGTCAACCCGATGCGAGAGCCCGGCGTGGAGATCTCTCGTAACGCCTCCGCGCGTTCCTTGATGTCCATGTAAGTCACCACCTTAATTACAACAAAATATGCATTATATTACGCATAGTACTACATGATATAATGCAATATATATTCACGGCTGCCGAGCCGTACCGCAGACGAGCGACTGGGGGCCTTAGTCTCGCTTCGCGACAGACCTTCGGGCCCTGCAATCACGGATGCCCTGTGGGCGCTCAGGGTAGTGCCACCACTCTCTTCCCCTAATCCTTCCGGATGAGGGGAGAACCGGTTCGCCGCAAGGCTCATACCGCCGCCCGATGGCCGGTCGCGTGCCGCCTGCGTAATCTCGGAGGCATGAACACAGCAACATCGCAATCTCAGTCCCGCGTCCGGTCTCAGTCGTGGACACCGGTGATCGAGGCCCGTGACCTGGTCATGGACTACACCGCAGGCATGGCCCGTGTGCAGGCGGACCACAGTGTCACCGGCGTGATGCCGCGAGGCGCCGGAACCGGCGGCCCCCATCCGTATGCGGCCGGCGGAACCGGCTACGCCATGCCCGCCGTGCATACGCTAGCGCTCAATCACGTGAACTTCGACTTGGCCCCCGGCGAGACGGTCGCCGTGATGGGACCGTCCGGTTCCGGCAAGTCGACGCTGCTGCACGCGCTCGCCGGCATCATCCGCCCGACGTCGGGCACGGTGACCTTCCAAGGCGCGAATCTGACCGCGATGAGCGACGCGGACCGGACCAAACTGCGCCGCGGTGCGTTCGGCTTCGTGTTCCAATCCGGACAGCTGTTGCCCGAGTTGCCGGCGGTGGAGAACATCGCGTTGCCGATGATGCTGGACGGCGCCGACTACCGTTCCGCCACCGATGCGGCGATGCTGTGGCTGGAACGGCTGGGTTTGCGGCAGCTGGCCTCGCAGCGGCCCGGCGAGATGAGTGGCGGGCAGATGCAGCGCATCGCCATCGCCCGGGCCCTCGCCCATGAGCCCAAGGTGCTTGTTTGCGACGAATCGACCTCCGCCCTCGACCCCACCACTCAAAAGGACATCCTCGATACGTTGAACCAGCTGAAACGAGACGAGGGCCTGGCGCTTGTCGTTGTCACCCATGCGGAAAGAGTGGCGCGCTACACCTGCGAGGAGGAAATCGCCGTGCCTTTCGAGGGTTAGTGTGGCGATCTAGACGCTGGATTGTCTGTTGTTGTGCAGCGTTTCGA
>ENA-ORTT01002965-ORTT01002965.1-human-gut-metagenome-genome-assembly--contig:-NODE-2965-length-11813-cov-3.129614_pt1 | contig 11813 bp, 6 predicted proteins | sample MGYA00242074_ERZ509197 | MGnify/ENA primary metagenome ERZ509197 (study PRJEB26280, sample SAMEA2338789) | human gut metagenome | biome: human gut; feature: human-associated habitat; material: faeces...
TATATTAATAAGGTTTACTTTTAATATATATAATTCTCCTTCTCTTTCAATATCATTATATTTAACACTCATTTCATTTGAATAATTAGCTTTTGCATATTCAGTAAATGATTCTAGTGTTGGGAAATAATTCTCTTTAAAGCTATCATATAGAAGGTTATAAGCCTTCTCATATTTTTGTGATTCAACAAATGATATATATTCTCCGAAATATGTTTGTATCCTTTGTCTTTCTGTATATGATGCTAATTTTTCTCTTCTATTTTGCTCATCTTGCTTCTCTGTTGTTGGTGTTCTATTATTTAAATCTAATTCTATATTATTAGTAGCTGTTATATTCTTTTCTTCTGATAAATGTGAATTATGTGTTATAAATAAACTTATGTTTAGAGCTATTAAGATAAGAATCGCTATTGCTAATAATATGTTTATAAGTTTTTCTTTTTCGTTCATATCATTTTCCTTTCGTCATTTACTCTGGTTTTGCAAAACTTATTGCAGGTGTCACATTTTCTTTTACTGCATAGTATACTTTTATTGTTATCTCTGTATTGTTTGAATATGTGAATTTTACATTGACACTAACATTATTGTCATCTGCTTTATACGTTGTCATATCTATGACTGATTTAGATAATGTTGCTTTATTTCCGACTAGCCTTATTTGATTAGTTATATTATAAAAGTCATCAGATGAATATATGTTCATATTATTTATTTTTTCTTTATTCAAATCATATAACTGTGCTATTTTATTATTACTTAGTTTTATCGTTGTTCCATATATATTTGGAACTGTTGTATATATAAATTCATAAAAGTTTTTTTCAAGTGGTATTATTTTCTGACTTCCACTATATTTCTTTATGAATTCATCCATTCCATCTGGTACTATAACATTTTCTATTTTTTCTACTGTATTTACATCATTAAATATTCGCATTGTATTACTTATACTGTTTTCTCTGCTCTCGTTTATGTTTTCTTCCTTTATATCTAAAGAATAGTATATCCCTTGTCCAATTAATAAAATTGTTAATATAATTATTATACTTATAAGAACTTTTTTCATATTTTTACCTTCTGTTTTTTATTTTGTAATTTTATTATATCATACTATATAAAAAACAACTAGTCTATTTTTTAATAGATTAGTTGTTTTTATTTTAAAATTCTCTTTCATACGCTGTTGCATACGTTTTTCTTGTTCCAAATAATTTGGCTGTCGAGCCAGTTCCTGCTGCATATTCTCCTGAATCTGTTATTGTTACATTGTATCCTGCTTCTGCATGGCAGAAAAACATTTCCAAACATTCTGTTACATCTGTGCTTTGTGTTAATGTCTCATATACCGGATATTTATATCCATTTCCTTTAGAATAACTTGATTGTAATTCATGTATAAAGAATGCCATTTGTCCTTCAACTGATGAATAGTCTTTTGAATTTTGGTTGCACCAGTTCTGCAAGTTTGTTTTTCTTGAATATGTCCATTGTAATAAACCATATCCTCCATCACTTCTGTTTGTTGCTCCTGGATTAAATCCACTTTCAGCTCTAATGCATCCCATTACAGCACAGGCTCCTGCTTTTGTTAGGCCGTTACTTGTTAAATAGCTATATACTTGTTGTTCAGTATTTCCTAATACTCCTAAATCATAGTCTGGGTTATAATATGATGAACTACTGCTACTTCCAGAAGAACTCGAGTCTGAATCAGATCCTGATATAGCATCTGAGCTAGATCCTCCACCTTGTCCAAAATCGTCTTCTTTAGTTCCTTTATATGATGGATACATATAATCTTCAATATTTTCTACTAATGATTTATCTGTATTGTACATAATTATTTTTATATCTTCGCCTGTTGCTGTCCCTAGTGTATCTCCTCTATTTATTGTACTTCCAGCAGATATATTTGGATTTATTCCTGCTATAGTCATTTCCATATCTAGGATTATGTCATAATCAACTGATTTGTAATCACTTCCAAATTCTAATCCTAAGCTTTCTGCTACATCTTGTGATAATGATTTGAATTTTAATTTTATTTTACCATCTTCTATGCTTTCTACTGTTGCATCTCCTGGTGCAATTATTTCATCTCCAGCATTGAATGCTTTTCCATTTCTTAATATTAAACCATAGTTATTTACGTCTTTTTCTATTCCTTCTGTATTTGCTTCTTCTTTGTTGGTTAAATTAGCTGGTTTTACATCTTTTACTGGCCATAATAGTACTTGTGTTAATGGTTTCATAAAATCTTCTTTAGAAAAATAATTTAAGTTTACTAATAAGTCTCTAAAGTTTCTATATACTGTTTCAGCTTCTTCTGTATGTGTGTTTTCTAATATTGAAAATGCATTATAAGCATCTGTGTATGATTTATTTCCGTCTTCATCTCCTGTTGCAAATGTTACTGGTTGCTTTTCTACAAAAATCTCATCATTGCTATTAGGATCTACTGCTGTATATGTTTCTCCTAAAAATGTAAATTCTGATCCTGCTCCATTTTCATCTACCGCTTTTGCGTTTGCTATTTTAAATGCTGTGTCTCTAGTTCCGTCATATCTATAATATTTTCCATCAAAGCTGTATGATACTCCATTAAATGTTCCACTTCCACCTTTAAATAATGCTACTATTGCTTCATTTGGTCCGTCTGCTTCTGGTTCTGTTAATTGATAATATACTCCGCTTGATCCATCATTTGCTCTAAATGTTGTATCTAATATTAAGCTTCCTTCTGGTAAACTTGCTAATGCTTTGCCTTCTTCTGGCGTATAACTAATTTTCTTTTTTGCTCTTTTAGCTTGGCCATAACTAAATGTTATTGTGTCATAATACCAATGGTTAGTTACACTTGAAATTCTAGGTAGATATGTATCATTTTTCTTTTTTCCTGCTAAAATCAAACTTATAAGTTCTTCTAGTTGAGCAGGGTTTAATCCCTCAAATCCTGTGCCATTAAAATCTGCTTGTATAGCATCTGCATCTGCTGTTATATCTCTTACTCTAACTCTTTTTCCTTCTTTTGTTTGTATTGTATGTTTTCTTTTTGTGGTTGTACTACTTGTATTTGTATTATTGGCTGGATCTTGACCTGTTGCTGCTGCTGAGTTTCCGTTGTTAGTCATAGTCGATCCTCCACCAATTTCTACTGGTACTTCTATTTCTTCTGTCTTTGTTACATTAAATACACTATATTCTTGTCCTAATACTGATTTCTCAACATTTGCAAGGTTAAATCCTTTATATTTGTTATGATTTCCTGTCAAATCTATTGAGCAGCCTTCATACATTCCAAAATAGCTATCAGTAATAAGACCAATATTATTTTTTATTGTTTCATACGCTTGTTCTAACTTACCTGCATCTTCAAATCTTTTTATTTCAGTATCATTTAGTCCATATACTGTTTTTAAATATAGTTTTAATATGTCGTTTTGATTTTTTTCTTCTCCGTTTTCGTTTGTATAAATTACTTTGTATGTTGCTTTTACTGCTTGCAAATCAATATTTACTTTTGTATTAAAGCAATCTTCTACTGCAAAGTTATACGCTAAGTCTGGCATCATTGTTGATAAATGTAATGATAAGAATAATTCAAGTGGTTTTCCATATCTAGCTGTCCAGTTTGACATATCAAAATAATATGTGTCTTTTATTGACCAAGCAAATATCTGCATTCTAGTGTATTCCATCATTAATCTTCTATTTGTTCTATCAATTCCAATTTTTAATCCATTTATTGAATGTTGTTGATTTACATTTATAAGTCCTCGTGAATACGCTTTTGCATCACGGCTATCTTCTCCTAATGAATTTATTCCATTCCATATTGATGCGAAGAATCCTTTTACATTCCAATTTGCTAATGTATATGTTGCTTCACTTTGTGCTATGTATGCTTTAAGATAGTCTCTGGAGTCAGCTAATGAAGTAATGGACTTTATTTGTCCATTTGTTACTCCATCCATTTCTTTTCCTTCACTTGTATCATCATATATATACTGTGCATCTCCAAAGCCATATCCTACAATGTCATATCCCATCTTCTGGATTCTTTCTGCTAATGCCAGTTGATCTTCGTCTGTTACTCCTGGACTTATTGTATCCCCTGTAAAGAATCCACTTACATTCGTCCATATTTTATTGCTATATTCTTTTATATTTTCAATAAATAGTCCTGGCATTTTCCCTATAAAAAATACTAATCCTATAATTAAAAATACTAATAATATTATACCAATTATAATTAATATCGGAACAGCGTGTGCAGCTATAAATTTTATAACAGCTTGACCTTTCTTGCTTTTTGCTGCATCAGCAATTTTTTTGCCTTTTTCTATTGTTTTATCTGCTTTTTCTGCCACTGTTGGTTTATTTTCTTTTTTGTTTCTTTCTTCTTGTCCTACCGTACTTAGATTGCTATCGTCATTTTCATTATCATTCAAACTGCACACACCTCCCTTCTTTTATTATAATTATGGATTTGGGTTATTGTTATGTCTTCGTGCTCTTTGTTGTGCTGCTAAATCAGCAAATCTTTGTCCTGCCGCCTTTGTAAATCTTCTTCTAATGCTTCTTGGTACTTCACCAATTGATCCTGATTGTACACCTGCAACATTGCTTTCTACTTTTGATATTGCATCATCATCTGAAAGTCCCATTTGATCTTTGTAAAAGTCTTTCATTTTTAATGTTGCTTCATAATAATTTTGTTCATATGCTTCTGGATCCACATCACCATTGAGCATATCTTTTGTATGTTGACGTACCCATGATGCCGGTCTTCCTGAATATATGTCTTGTCCATTTGCATCAACAATGTCATTGTATTTTCTTGCAAATTCGTTTTGTGCATCTTCTTCTGCCTCTTGGCTCATTTTCTGTTCTATACTACTTCTTCCAGTTTGGAATCCTGTTATTGCTGCTGATAAGTTACCTGTTGCAGCTCCTGCTGCAGTAAAGAATAATTCTTTTGGTAATTTTCTCATTTCATTTAACCCTGTCTTTGCTGCATTACGTACAAATCCTCCAACTACGCTTCCAACCGCTCCACGAATCGTTGGATTTTGTCGATTTGGGTTCGGATTTGGGTTCGGATTTGGGTTTGGATTTGGATTTGGGTTTGGGTTTGGATTTGGGTTTGGGTTTGGATTTGGGTTTGGATTTGGGTTTGGGTTTGGATTTGGATTTGGATTTTGGTTTGCTTGACGTGGTTGTCTTCTTCCTCCCGTATTGTTTGATCCTCCCTTTGCCTTACTTCCTGCTGCCTTTCCAACTAGTCCAACTGCTGATGACACAATAGCTGCTTGTGCTATTGTATTTGCCACACTCTTTGATTCGAAGTGGAATATATGTTTAACTAGATCTTCTGCTTGATATAAGAATAATATCATTACTATACATATAATTGCTTCGCCCAAATTTGTTGAATTCTTTGCTAGTGCATTTACCGATGTTTGTACTAGTGCAAGATAAATTATGCACTGGAATGGTTGTAATAATATATTGTATATAAATTCTTTTAACCATGTATTTAATGCTTGTGATTTTCCGTCTCCCATTCTATCTATTGAATATGTAACTGTAATTATTGGTGATATCATTATTAAAAATGCTATTGTTACCATACGTTTTACATATGTAATAAAGAACATAAAAGTCATTACACATAACATAAAATAGATAAATGTAAGTGATAATTGTTTTATAAATGATATACTTTTTAATGCTTCTTCAAATATCTCATCTAATACTGATGTAGCTCCATTTGATGTTATTGAATTATCTCTAACTGTTCTTAGTAAATCAACCATTGAATTATTTAAGTTTATTATAAAAATCATTATATAATGTAATACAAATAATAATGCTAAACTTACTAACCAATCTACTAACATTTGTTTATATTTTGCTTTATCTTCTGCTACTGTTGAGATTGCCATTCTAATTCCAACATATACAGCCATTATTGCTAATATAACTATTGCTAGATTTCTTATTGATACATACCATGCTGCAATATTTTCTCTTAAATCATTTATAACTGCTACATTATATCCATTTTCTGCTGTTTCAAAGAAGTTTATTCCTAACAGCAGAATATCATTAAATAATACTTTATCTATTGACATTCCTGAAACAACACCTTCAGTTCCATTTATAGCTAGTGAAATTACTGACATCATTACTCTTGCAATTAATAGAGGTATTACTTGAAATATTTTAAATACAACTCCAGCTGCCCCATCAAGCAACCATCCAATTGATCCTGCAACTGCATCTCCTGCACTTGTGCCACCTTTGGCCTCAATTTGTGCTAAAGTGTATGTACTTTCTATTTCATTATTTTCAAATGTCTCTGCATTTACTTGCTGAGTACTTATTGCTAATATTATGATTGTCATTATTATCAATATTTTTTTTAGTTTTTGTTTTATCATTTCTCACCTCTTGTTATAGGTTTCTTAAAAATTTATTTGAGTGGCTGTAATTTGTGTCAGCTAGGTCTTCTAGCTTATCTATCTTAGTATCTAATTCAAACATCTTATTAGTTGTTTTTCTAAATTCTTTTTTTATCATAGAATCTACGCCACTTCTTTGAATACTTTTTCTTATATCATCATTTGAAAATGTTATTTCATTATCTTGTGTGCCGCCAAAATTCATATTTTGTTGTTCTCTCTTTTTGCGTTTTTGATTTATTTGTAAAATTGATGATTTTGCTCTGCTTATAATATTTTCTTTAGCACTTTGGCTAAGTTTCATATTGTCTCCAATTTTATCAACTATTTCTTCTATTATATCATCAATTGAAGATTTATCAAGTTTATCTATATTATTTTCCTCTATGTAGTTTTCTATTATTTCGTCTATTCTTGATGAACTAGCTTCGACTAAAAGTACTGATGCTGTTTCTTTATATTCTCCTATGTCTTTTAAGTTAACTGTAGGACTTGATTTTATTGTATTTAACTCTTGCTTAATTTCTTCTTCTTGTTCATTTATTTGATTTAAATTGTCAATTGCATTGTATAGCTTATCTCTCTTTTTAATATACTTCTTCTTTTCTTCATCTCTTGCGTATCTTGTATCAGCCATTGTTACTTTTCTCCATACTTTTGTTGGTATAGATTTAGCACCTTTTATTGGCTTTCTTGAGTAGTCTTTCTTTGAAGGTATTTTTCTCATTGTATTTATTCCTGAAGTTAGCATTGCCATTCCAGCTGTTGTATTTACTACTGTTAATGGTACTGCTAAGAAAATACTTCCCATTCCAGTTGCTGTTGTTTTTATAATTTTAAAGTTACTTGTGTATTTTTTCTTTTTTAATGATGCTTGTTTCTTTTTTAATTTCTTTGCTTTTATTCCTAATGTTCCTTTTTTTCTTGATAGTCTTCTTATCTTTAATGAATATTCTGCTGATTTTAGCATATCATTCTTTACTTTTATTATTGGATTTTTTGTATTTGGATTTCCTTTTAATGATACGATAAAATCTTCTATTGATCTGTCAGTATTATTTTGAAATTCTGTTACATCTTTCTTAATATTAGGATTATACTTTGTTAAATCTTTATATGCATTTTTCCCTGTATTAACTGCAAATTCTCCTACTCCTTTTGCTGCTCCTATAGTTCCTTTTGCAAGTTGTAATGCAAATATGCCTCCTGCAAGTTCTTTCTTTATGTCTTTGAAATTTTGTATCTTTGCAGCATCTTGCATCAACTTTGATTTGTTGAAGTTAAATATGTTTCTAAAGATTTCGTCTGCACTTAGCATAAAGTTCATAAATACTAATGATAATACATATCCCATTATTGATTGTTGTGATAAAGATAATACTGTGCTTATAAATACTGTATATACAAGTGCATGTACTGACTGTAAAAATACATTCATTGTGAAGTCTGTTAGCCAGCTAGTAAAAGATGAGCCTTTCTTTCCACTTGCACTATCTATTGCATATTTTGCTCCTATAAATGGTGCTATTACAACTAGTAATAATACTGTAAACATTCTTTTTGTATATACCCATAAGAATCTAAACCATGTCATCCATAATACAATATATATAATAAATGAACCAATTCCAACTCCTGCACGTATATCTAATGCTCTTGTTTTTATTGTGTCATACATTGAGTTTTCTCCATATCCATTTATAACATTTGCATTTATTGATGTTTCTGAGATTAGTTGTACTAAGTCACTATTAAGTGTTAGTACTATGTACATTAAATAATGAACTATCATTACTATTATTAGAGCTTTTAGCCAACCTATAATAAGTCTTTTATAATTGGCTTTTCTTTCAGCAATTGTTGACATTGCTAATCTAATTCCTATGTATACTAGAATTATTGCTAATGCTACTATTACTAAATTTCTAAATGATACATACCATGTCGCTACAACATTTCTTATCTTATATATTATGCTTCCTTCTGATATGCTTTCTCCTCCTGCTTTGTCTGAGAAGAAATTTACATCTAGTATTGGTACTCTATTAAATACGATATCTTCTATTGTATAAATCTTTGATTTATTTGTGTCATTTATCTCATGTCCAACAAAATATTTTGCAAACATATTTGCTGTTTCGTTTATTAATGTTGATCTTGATGAGTCAAAATTGTGATTATCTGAATAGTCTAACCATTTTTTATTTGTTGATGGTGAATTTTCAAAAGCCTGCTTTGTTCCTGAAACAGTTTCGGGACTTAATGGTCCTGTTCCATCTGTATCAGCACTATCATAAGCAATTAATAATGGTCCTGAAAATGATGATATATTAGAGTTTGGAGTACTTGATTCCATCTCACTTCTAAAGCTTGAACCTGGAGTAAAATCAAAACTTCCTCTACTTAAGAAATCACAAGCATTTGATCCTTCTCCATTAGCTGGTGCCCATAAAGCTAATGCTTTTGCTTTATTTGAATTTATTGCAGCAAGTCTTCCTCCCATACTATGTCCAGTGATTCCAATTTCTCCATCTGCAATATTGTAATTACTCTTCATGTAATTGATTGCACTTGATATATCTGAGTTCATATTTCCTATTGTATAATATTGACTTGCTTCTGTACTATCTCCGCAACCAGGAAAGTCAAGTGTTATTGCTGCGATTCCATTTTCCGCAAGTTTCTTTCCTAATGTTATAAATGCGTCTCCGTCACCTCTTCTATTTCCTGTATATCCATGGCACATTACTACTAATGCCATTGGAGCTGTTTTACCTTGAGGTGTTATTTCTGTTACCTGTATTTGCGACCCTCTCGCTGACATCGTTGTTGTATTTTTTACTTTTGCTGTATAGGTTTTGTCATCTTTTAGTTCATCGCTTACAGCCTGTACATTATTAAAAAGAAGAATAGAATTCATAGCTAATAATATGCACATTAATATTGCAATTCTTTTTAGTACTTTTTTCATTCTATTCTCCTTTCTATATTGTTATTTTTAGTTTACTATATGTAATACATTGTTTACTGTATCTTGGATTACTTCAAGCCATCCCATAATTGATGCTCTTATTAAGAATGTTAATCCTCCGACTAAGTAATTTAATATACCTCCTATTGAGTTAAATAACCATCTAAATCCATCTACTTCTTGGTGTTTATATGTAACATCTGATGGCATTCCTTGATATTTAAATAAATTAGCGATTATATCTAAATCAACTGCCTGTCCACTTTCATCGTCATCATCGCTATCTCCATTCTGATCGTCACCACCATCTGGAACGAATATTCCTCCATCTATAGGTGAAAAATTTACTCCATCTACTGATACAAGTCTTGCTGCAGTTGTATACGTTGCCCATCTTGATTCACTTGCTATTGAGCGTATTTTTACTGCATTTCCAGATGTATCGTAATTATCTCTTCCTCCATTTGAGTCTATACAATCAACAATTTGCCCATCTGCAACCATTATAGCAACATGTGATGATGAAATTAGTATATCACCTGGTTGTGCTGCTGATATTTTGCCTCCAGATATGTCTATTGCAGAAAAATAAGATGTAGCTTTTATTCCACCTGGTGTTACAAATCCTCCTGCTCCACTTGCAGCTGGTGCATAATCTATTCCAAGTGATTGATGAAGTACAAAATTAACAAATCCTACACAATCATATTTATATGAGTTTTGCGGATATCCTCCATTGTATGTGGCAGCTCTTGCAGATTGGTATCCAGCTTTACAATAATATATACTTTTTTGTGCTTCTCCTGAATTTACAAAATTAACTGCCCAATTTACGATCTGTTGCCTTGCTGATTCTACTGTTACTTGTGTATCATCTGTTGCATATATTTTTTTAGGAGTATATATTGATATTAAACTTATTATTATTGATATGCATATTATCTTTTTTGCTATGTTTTTTCTCATATACTCCTCCTTTTACTTAATTTACGTCAATTTCTTTGTTATCATAATATAATTTGTTGTTTTCATATTTTGTTATATTAAATTCATCATTACCTGTTACTAATTCTGATAACTGCATCTTTTGAGCATTGTATGCATATATTCCTTTATTTTTTATACCATATATAAATGTTACTTCGTCAAAACTTACTATATTAGTTAAATTATTTACAGTTATTGCCGAGTCTATATTTTCTTTATCTCTTGAGTAAAAATTATATTCATTATCATTCTTTTGTACAGTGTATGTATCGGTTTGTATTATCCAATTGTTATCATACGGATTTCGCAATATTTCGTCTGATGTCTTTCTTCTTATTTCAGATTCAAATACCAGATTAGTATCAAATTTTGTATATACATTTTGAGGTATTTTCTTTTCATTTTTTATTGTGTCTATTGAAACATCATTTGTGACTTGTCCTGCAAAGTTACTATATAATGTTATTCCATTATTTTTACTAGCTCCAATTGTCACTGTAAATCCTCTTAATGGATATATGATGTTTATATAATTTTCTGTTTTGTAAAAAGTTTCATAATCAGAATATAAGTCTGTTAATTTGTTTATAAATGTATTTGATTCTCCTGTTGTATTTAAGTTTGTTACTAAATTTGCGAATTTACTACTTTCTGTTTCATTGTATTGTTCAAGAGGATATACTGAAATTTCTTTATCAGTTATGAATATGTAACAATTATTTGTTTTGTAGCCATATATTTTTTCACTTACATCTGAGTATGTAGGTGTTCCGTACATTGCCTCTATATCATTTATGTTTGATGATGTTGTAATTCCCTCAGCTATTTCATTTTGATATTTTGTTGTAAAAACTATGTTATAAATTCTGCTACCTATTTTTCTTATCTTATATCCATTTTCATAATAGATTTCATAATTATTTGATGTAGACTGTTTATTTCCTAGTCTAACATTGTTGTATATCCAATTTTGATTTATTATATTGTTCAGTAAACTTGATTTAATCGTTATATTGGTTATTGATTCTTTTTTTTCATTTTCTATCTGATAGCTTGTTTTTATATGCTCCCAGTATTTTGAATCTCCATTTATTGTATAAGTAGTTATCTGATTATTTTCAACTTTTATTTTTATTATTAAATTTCTATTTTCGTCTATAATTCTAAAATCTTCTGGATCTAGTTTTCCTGCTATATGACTTATTAATATTTCATATATATTTCTATTTGTTGTACCATCTTCATTTATAGGTGGCTTATTAAAAGTTATATAAATATCTTTATCATATCCAGTTTCACTTGATTTTGTTGTTTTTATGTATTGATGCCCGTCGTACTGTACAATTTCCTTTATTGATGAGAAATCATTTTACAGTCCGATC
>ENA-ORTT01002975-ORTT01002975.1-human-gut-metagenome-genome-assembly--contig:-NODE-2975-length-11771-cov-2.718931_pt1 | contig 11771 bp, 10 predicted proteins | sample MGYA00242074_ERZ509197 | MGnify/ENA primary metagenome ERZ509197 (study PRJEB26280, sample SAMEA2338789) | human gut metagenome | biome: human gut; feature: human-associated habitat; material: faeces...
ATGTATGATTTCGTTTGGTTGTTTTAAGAAATATGCTCATATTTGCACCGATATTTCAACCCGTTACCTACGAAGTAACAGGATAAAAATCAAGCACTTAGACCTACCACAGATCGTTTTACAAAATCAAGTACTTGTATATTTGCTTCATCAATTTTCTTATTTCGGAAAGGCTTCAAATAAGTTTCCGTCACAGTGATAGACGAATGTCCCATCGCTTCGGAGATAATACCCGGATGAATTTCGCAATAATACGCAGTTGTAGCCCAGGTATGGCGGGCGGTGTACGAGCTCAACCGGTCTTTGAGTCCCAATGCCTTTCCTAATAATTCCAACTGATAATTAAAATTGCGCAATGCCAGTTGATATTCCCTATACGCCTTTGGCGAACCTTCGTCACTATGAAGAATCGGGAACAAATAAGGCGACTGTTCCTCCCAATTCATATACTTTTGCAAAAGAAACATCGCTTCCGTCGTCAACGTCACAGACAACGGACGCCCCGTTTTACGACGACGATAACTAATCACATTTCCCCGCAGATCACTCTTACGCAAATAAGCCAGGTCGACAAAAGGCAATCCCCGAAGCAGGAACATAAGAATGAACAACTCCTGCGCACCCTTCATGGCAGGAGTGATAGCGTCCGACTGCAACAGACGGGCAAACACCTTCTTCATATCCTCCATATCCAGTGCCCGGCGGCGGTCTGCCCGCGTACCTGTATATACGGATCGAAAAAGATGCGGCACGTATGATGCCTTCCGAAGATCGACAGCGCGATTGTAAACCGCACGCAACGTGCGAAGATACGTAGACACCGTATTCCAACTACACCCACGTGCACGAAGACTACCCTCAAAATGCTTCAGCCACTCCGGAGTGATTTCCCAAAACGACAAACGATCGGAACCCTGAAAAGTAAGAATCGCATTCAACGTACTTCTGTATACATGAGCAGTCCCTAAATTTCCACTCTGCTGCAAATCAACAGCCACTTGTTTCATAAACGAAGTAAAACTTTCCTTTTTCATTAAAAATAAATTAATAATTAATATTTACTTTTCCCACATTTTACTTTAGTAAAATACAAAAATATATCTTCAAAAATTTACATACATAAAATCTAAAAAATAAAAACTAAAACATTTACATTAATCATCAAAGTAAATTTCATACATTTGCACAATTTTTCAAACAACATATTATTTTAACCATTTAAAGTATAAAAAAATTATGAACAACAATGAACCAGCTGCCGAACGCTACAGCATTAATGGATTCAAGTATTTCTCCGAATTGGCGAAGGAGTATTTTCCCGATCTGGCAAACGCTTCTTCCGCCAGCAAAAAAATGCGCAAACGCATTAAAGCAAACAAGACATTGAACGAACAACTGGTTGCTGCATATTACACCAGCCAAACAATCGATGTCAGTCCTGAAATGCAGCTAATCATCTACCGACACTGGGGACCTCCCCACATTGACTTGCCGACAAACGTTTAGCGCGTAACAGAAAACGAAAACACGGACAAGAAATAAAAGGAAAATCGATCTATATATTTTTAAATATATCATTTATCTTTTATTGTTTATTATGTATTCCACTTTGCGTTCACCACTTTTTTTCAAAACGAAGATAACTACCAATCATACAGCTATTTACAGAAAGAAAAAAGCGTTCCACAAAGCGTTCGGCAAAAATGACCGTTTTTTCACTACAAACAAGACCTTCGAATCCCCCCAAACGAAGGCTTTGTTTTTTCTCCAACAGAAGCTCCACCAGTCACAAACAGAAGCTCCACCAACCACCAACAGAAGCTCCGCCAACCACCAACAGAGCATCCGTTCCATCCCCACTCCTTCCCCGGCTTCATGAAAGAAGAAAAAAACAGCGATTTGCGCATCGCGGCACCCTTTATTCATCCACACCCGTCCGCACGGAACCACACCCCTTGCGCATCGCACAGGAACGGCGTACCTTTACAGAAATTTAAAACGATAACCCAATGAACAATTTCAACTTTCAAGCCATGATGGAACATGGTTTTCTCATTATCCCCAAAGCCCTGCTACAACAACAGATAGAAGACCCGAACATAGAAGCCGGAGAAATAGAAGCGCTCCTGAAAATCCTGATGAAAGTAAACTATTCGGACACGATATACAGCAACCGGCAGCACAAAGACTACCTGTGCAAAAGAGGCGAAAGCATGTTCAGCTACCGCGACTGGAGCCGCATTTTCCGCTGGTCTGTCGGAAAAACCTTCCGGTTCATACACGCCCTTGCCATCCTGGGGATCATCGAAATCGTCCCCCATCCCAACAACCCGTCCCTGCATATCCGTGTTGTCGAATACGACAAATGGGTAGGAGCCCCCGACAGCGGCAAGCAGAAAAAGAAAACCGTCAACGAGAAGTTCCGCCTGTTTTGGAATGAGTTTCACAGCATCACGCAGCTTCCCAAAGAAAACATCGCCAAAGCGCAACGCGAATGGAAAAAATTAAGCGACAAGGAACAGCAACTCGCCATCGACAAGGTAGAAGATTATTATTTCCACCAAACAAACATCAACTACCTGCTCCACGCTGCCAGCTATTTATCCAACAAAGCTTTCCTAAACGAATACTGATAAAACGAATCCCAATTAAACGAAGACTGATTAAACAAACACTGATTATGAATACCGAAAACAGAGTTTCACCACAGGCTCCCGAAATAGAAGAAGCCATCATCGGCGCCTGCCTGATAGAGCAGAGAGCTATACCACTGATAGCCGACAAGCTGCGCCCCGAAATGTTCTATGTCCTGCGCCACCAACTGATCTACGCCGCCATACTGGCTATGTACCACGCCGGAATGAAGATAGACATCCTCACCGTAAAAGAAGAGCTTTCCCACCGCGGAAAGCTCGAAGAGGCGGGCGGAGCGTTCGGCATCACCCAGTTGAGCAGCAAAGTGGCGACTTCCGCCCACCTCGAATATCACGCGCAGATCGTACACGAGAAATATCTACGACGCGAAATGATCTTGGGATTCAACAAACTACTCGCCTGCGCGCTAGACGAAACGATGGACATCGACGACTCGTTGATGGACGCGCACAACCTGCTCGACCGCCTGGAAGGCGAATTCGGCCACAACAACCACATGCGGGACATGGATGAACTGATGACCGCCACCATGACCGAAGCCGAAGGACGTATTGCCAACAACATAAACGGAGTGACCGGCATCCCTACCGGACTGGCAGACCTGGACCGCATGACGTCCGGACTCCAAAACGGCGAACTAGTGGTAATTGCCGCCCGTCCCGGCGTAGGAAAAACGGCATTCGCACTACACCTGGCACGAAACGCAGCCATGGCAGGACATGCCGTAGCCGTCTACAGCCTCGAAATGCAAGGAGAAAGACTGGCCGACCGATGGCTGACAGCAGCCAGCGAAGTCAGTGCCCGCCATTGGCGGTCAGGAACCGTCAGCCCGCAAGAGCTTGCAGAGGCACGCACAGCAGCCGCCGACCTCAAACGCCTGCCGATACACGTAGACGACAGCACCTCGGTCAACATGGAACACGTACGCTCCAGCGCGCGACTGCTGCAATGCCAGCATGCATGCGACGCGATCATTATAGACTACCTGCAACTCTGCGACATGACAACCGGCCAAAACAACCGCAACCGCGAACAGGAAGTGGCGCAAGCCACCCGCAAAGCGAAGTTGCTAGCCAAAGAGCTAAACGTACCGGTGGTACTGCTTAGCCAGCTAAACCGCGAATCGGAAAACCGCCCCGCAGGCCGCCCCGAACTGGCACATCTCCGCGAAAGTGGCGCAATCGAGCAGGATGCGGACGTCGTGATATTACTCTACCGCCCCGCCCTCGCACGAATAACAACCGACCGCGAAAGCGGTTACCCTACCGAAGAACTAGGCATAGCAATCATAGCCAAACAACGCAACGGAGAGACGGGAAACGTATACTTCAGGCATAATTCGGCAATGACAAAAATCACCGAATACGTTCCACCGCTGGAATACATGCTGAAACATGCTAAATAGATACAGATTCACTCCGATTCCATACAATTTTATATTACAATATAAAGCTGTATGGAATTTCTTTTTTTATTTCATTATTGATATAAAATAAATAGCAAAATACTTGACTTTCCCTTTCAAATTTCGTATATTTGTAATGTCAACAACGACAGAAAATATTATTACTTAAACCTTAACTTTTTTAATTGTATGAATGTATTAGTGGAGCGCTATCAGCGCAGAAAGTATGTGAATCAGCCGGATTCACAGATGTTGTATTATGTACGCCAGAAATCGGGCACAGTGAGAGTGATGGACATCAACAAGCTGGCCGATGCCATCGAAGCGAACTCATCGCTTACAGCAGGAGATGTGAAGCATTCCATCGAGGCTTTTGTTGAGCAGTTGCGCCTGTCGCTCACCCAGGGAGACAAGGTGAAGATTGACGGATTGGGCACGTTCCATATCACGTTGAGCAGCGAAGGGGCTGAAAAGGAGAAGGATTGCACGGTGCGCAATATCCGTAAAGTAAATGTCCGTTTTGTGGCAGATAAGGCGCTTCAACTGGTGAACACGAGTCATGCCACTACCCGAGGCGAGAATAATGTCGATTTCATCCTGGCCGGAAAGGGTGACGGAGAAGACGCGGATGGTGGAAACAGCGGTAGCGGTGGAAGCGGAGAAGCTCCGGACCCGGCAGCTTAATCATTAAAAACAGTGCCGCATGGGTATTACAGAGTGATTTCTACAGTTACTCTCCATGCGGTTTCTGTTTTCTTCTACATTTATTTTTTAATTCTCAATTTTCAATCCTCAATTTATTAAAATGCTCGATAAAATCATAGAGATCATTATGACGATCCTGCCCTTTCTGGGCAGTAACCGCAAAAAGCGCAAAGTAATGGCGCAAGAAGTAAAAGAGTTCAGCGAACTGGTGAAAGACCAATATACTTTTCTGATGCAGCAGTTGGAAAAAGTGTTGAAGGATTATTTCGACCTTAGCTCGAAAGTGAAAGAGATGCATACAGAGATATTCTCATTAAGAGGTCAGCTGGCACAGGCTGCTGCCTTACAATGTATTAATAAGGAGTGTGCACAACGTAGTGCAGCAGAGGCATGATAACGATTCAATTAATGCAAATTATGGAACCTGTGCAATTTACAGAACCTATTCAATCTATTTAATCCATTCATGAGAACTATAAACCTGATAGTAATCCATTGCTCCGCTACGCGCGAAGACAAGAGTTTCACAGAATATGACCTGGACGTCTGTCATCGCAGACGAGGATTCAACGGAACGGGTTATCATTTCTATATCCGCAAGAACGGGGATATAAAATCTACCCGTCCGATAGAACGAATTGGTGCGCACAGCCGCGGTTTCAACAAAGAAAGTATAGGTATCTGCTATGAGGGCGGACTCGATTGCAAAGGACAACCGAAAGATACCCGTACCGAATGGCAGAAACATTCGCTCCGGGTATTGATTCTCGCTTTATTGAAAGATTATCCGAATTGCCGGATATGTGGACACCGGGATCTTAGCCCCGACCTGAACGGAAACGGCGAGATTGAACCGGAAGAATGGATCAAAGCCTGTCCTTGCTTTAATGCTGAAAAGGATTGGGATAAAGTCTAAAAAAATTAGCTTTATTATAATTTAGGCACGGATAACACGGATTTCACGGTTGCTTTGTACAAGCATAGCACTAACCGTGCAATCTGTGTAATCCGTGCCTAATCTTTAACTTATGATTTTGCTAGACTACGCGTTATCAAAGGCCGTTTAGAACCGACGTAATATGCTGTCTAATTTTCCAACGAGGTAAAAAGGTAGATTTATCAATTTGAATTCTTTTCCGTCTGCCGTCTTTACCTCATCCACAGCATAAGGCTGCGACCATATTCTGACTGCAACAGTCTGATTAGAGTGATTCATAAAAGAATGTAAGGAACGCAAGTGGGCGTTATGCCCTGATTTGACTTCAATGGGATAAACCATAGAATCCTGCACCCACACATAATCGACTTCTGCATTAGAACCACTTTTATTACGCACCCAGAAACAACGTTTCTGACTGACTTTATCTGTCAGTGTCAACAGTTCTTGCGCTACAATCTGCTCCGCTATCATACCACGCCAAGCATCCATTATATCTTTTGCTCCCAAAACCTCTTTCTGTACCTGTGCCGCATAATTCACCAATCCTGTATCTAACCAGACCAGTTTGGGCATACGCTTTATTTCAGGAGTGGCCGGAACTTCCGTTGCCGTAGTCGGATAAACTAATTCCAGCAACAAAGTTATAAAGAATTTCCAAAGATGGGGCAAAACACCATTGATTTTGTTTCAAAGATGGGGCAAAGCCGCCTAATACTGTCGTAAATATGGGGCAAAAAGAACGTATTTACAATCAGCTAATCTACAAATTAGACGACTTACCATGTACTAACTCCAATCGTACATCGTAAATCGTCTAATCGTAAATGAACTTAATCGTAAATTATTTTTCTACTTCACGTCGAATGCAGCATCAATCAACGCTTTCAAGTTCAGATAATGACTTCTGTATATTCCACTGGAAGCATTTGCCGCATTGGTCAGGTCTCTTCTAAGATCAGTCAACTGTCCGCGTGCAATAGTCGGTGCTTCAGAAGGGAAATCGAAAGCTACGAGCGAATAACCACCCAGACTTCCGAGCGAACCGGAACTGTTCTTCGGTTTATCAAGCATTCCAATCAACGCATTGACATAAGTCTTTTGCAAACTACGTTGGGAAGCATCCGGTTTCTTTCCTCCTTGCATATCGCTCCAGATACTCTTCTTCAAATCACGGAACAAATCGTTGGCTGTGTATGCCTTCGCTCCGTTGACCAGTTCGTTGTCCGTCATCTTATCGAGTGTGCGGCTGCTAAGCAGTTGTTTCAATGTACTGCTCTGTACACGGTAGATCGAATTGAAAGTATTGATACCAGTTCTTTCGGACAGTTTATCATCCATCAGCCAGGTCGGTGTGGTAAACAGTTCCTTGTTCAGGAAGTCGACCGCTTTCTTCTGAATATCCTTCGGAACATATTCCACCGCTTTCATGTCTGTCTGTTCCACAGAAATCGGATTGTGGTAGATACCGGCCACATTGGTAGCCACATGGCCCATGTACAAGTCGAATTGTCCCACCACATTCTGATACAAACGGACAGCTTTCATATAACCTTCGTTCGGTTCATAAGTCCAGTTCATGATTTCAGGCATCACGCGTTTCAGGTTTTTGATACCATACGAACTTGCCAGCATGGCATCATCTCCCAAATCTTCACTCTGGTTGCGGGGATCGTTTCTGTCGAGTTCCGTTCCGAACGTATAGCGTTTGTCCTCCCGCAGCTTCTCAATGATCCACTTATTCAAGTGAGGTATTTCGGCTTCCGCCGTTTCATATTCAGGCATCCAACGATAGCCCCATTCAATCGCCCATTTATCATACATACCGATACGGGGGAATATTCCCGAACGTGAAACGTTGTCTTCCGGCTGTGCCACATAGTTGAAGCGTGCATAGTCCATGATAGACGGTGTATGACCGTTGGCTTCCACCCATGCTTTGTCTCTAAGTTTCTCTACCGGGACGGTATTGGAAGAACCGAAGTTATGACGTAATCCTAATGTATGTCCCACCTCATGGGAAGATACAAAGCGCACCAGTTCACCCATCAGTTCATCGTCGAACATCGGTTTGCGTGCTCCCGGATCAATGGCTCCTGCCTGCACGATGTACCAGTTGTAAAGCAGGCTCATCACATTGTGATACCAGTTGATATGCGTTTCAAGAATTTCACCGCTGCGAGGGTCGTGCACGTGAGGTCCGCTTGCGTTCGGAATATCGGAAGGCTTATACACGATAGCCGAATGGCGGGCGTCTTCCAAGCTCCAGGTAGGATCGTCCGTCGGTGCTTCCTTACCGAAGATTGCATTTTTGAATCCTGCTTTCTCAAAAGCGGCTTGCCAGTCGTTCACTCCCTGAATAAGGTACGGAACCCATTTCTTCGGAGTGGCAGGGTCAATGTAGATGATAATCGGTTTCTTTGGTTCCACCAATTCGCCACGCAAATAACGTTCGCGGTCTTCCGGTTTAGGTTCCAGGCGCCAGCGGGTAATGAACTGTTGCTTGCTGACCCGTTGTTGTCCGTCGCTGTAACTGAGCAAAGGATTGGTAAAATACCCTACACGAGCATTATCCAGTCTACCGGTCATAGGTGTTTCCGGCAGTAGCATCAGTGAAGAACTAACTTCAACGGTTACGTAGACGGAAGTCGTTCCTTCGGTCACTTTCGTTGTCAGTTCGGACGTGGCCACTACATTATTCTCGAATGCTTTGATGGAAAGAATACGTGAAAGGTTTTTGATGGAAGACGTTCCCAGATTAATATTGGTAAATACGTTGTTGATACTCGTCTCCGTTCCATCATAAATATCATTCACCTTGATAACCATCGTCGTAGAGTCATTATTGAATGCCTCAATCTTGAAGCCGGCTATCAATGGCGAGATGTAGTTGTCACGTACTGACTGGCTGATTGCGTCTCCGGCAGGAGCGAGGGGGAGAGGGCGGCTTTGACGGATAAGCAACTTATTCGTCGCCTTATCCTGTTCGAAGCGTACCATTTGGTTTTCATAATTCGTACCACGGTTCACTCCGGCCTCGTTCAGTTCGGAAGGAACGCGTTGAAGCTTGTTCACTACCAACATATCCCTACCCAGTAAGTTCACCGGTACCTCAAAATAATAGTCGTTCTTTTTCTGGTACACATTGAACATACCACGGTGAATGATGCTACCGTCTCCGGTCAGTTTCTCGTACTCGTTTTTGGATTTAACACTGTCGTTTGGTTTACTCTTCTTTTTCTTTCGGAACCATCCCATAGAATCGGGTGTAGAATCTACAGCATACGCCATCACAGGTTCACACATCAAGGTGCCTGTAGCCACTGTAGTTAGCAGAATTGTTTTTAGTCTCATCAGTTATATCAATTATCATCAGGTTACCTATTCTACTCATAGAATTAAGTGTCGGCAAAGATAGTAAAACTATACTATGCTACCAGATGAATAGGGTTAGTTTTGACGTTTTTTCTTTTATAACGCAAAGAATCTTTCAATTATAAAAAAACAGTATCGTTTAAAACGGTATAGTTATGAATTTGCTCACCACAGATTAACACAGATTTCCACAGAATTTTATTTCTCTGATTTTAATTGATTAAACTCTGTGAGAATCAGTGTTAATCTGTGGTGAAGTAATTACTGTACCAGGATAAGCCATTTATTCGCTGCAAAATTATAAAAAACAAAGAGCGGAGCAAAATAGTTTTTGCCCGCCCTCTATCTCTATAATTGTCAATTGTTAATTTACAAAGTAACTCCCGTTTTGAAGATTGCGATTTCCTTGTAACCTTTCTTCTCGTTGTTCACGAATTCACCACTTGCCACCTGGATAATGTAATCGATAAACCGTTCGCAAGTCTTTTCCATCGGCTCGTTTTCCACGATAACTCCTGCATTGAAATCAATCCATCCCGGTTTGTTCTTTGCCAGTGTGGAGTTGGTGGAAATCTTCATGGTCGGCACATACGTTCCGAATGGTGTGCCACGTCCTGTGGTGAACAATACTATGTGGCAACCGCAGGAGGCCAGTGCTGTTGCTGCCACCAGGTCATTTCCCGGAGCTGACAACAAATTCAATCCTTTTACTTTCAGACGTTCACCATACGGCAATACACCTTCCACGTAGCTTTTGCCACATTTCTGGGTGCATCCCAAGGCTTTGTCCTCCAAAGTTGAGATACCGCCCGCCTTGTTTCCCGGAGACGGATTTTCACCTACCGGTTCGCCATGTGAAAGGAAGTATTCTTTGAAGTCGTTAATCAGTTTCACAGTTTCTTCAAATAATTCCTTGTTGCGGCAACGGTTCATCAATATGGTCTCTGCACCGAACATTTCCGGAACTTCCGTCAATACGCTCGTACCACCTTGTGCCACCAGGAAATCGGAGAACATACCCAACAGTGGATTGGCTGTGATACCGGAGAAACCATCCGATCCGCCACATTTTAAGCCTACTCGCAATTCACTCAGGGGTACATCCGCACGTTCGTCCTTGCTGGCTTTTTCATACAGCTCCCGCAACAGTTTCATACCTTCTTCGTACTCATCGCCTACTTTCTGCGTTACCATGAATTTTACACGGTCTTCGTCATATTCTCCCAGGAACTCACGGAACACATCCGGCTGATTGTTTTCACAGCCTAAGCCCACTACCAGCACTGCACCTGCATTGGGGTGCAATACCATGTCCCGCAGGATTTTCTTAGTGTTTTCGTGGTCGTCTCCCAATTGCGAGCAGCCATAGTTGTGCGGATATGCCATAATTGCATCTACTCCTTTGCCGCCGGTTTCCCGACGCAGACCTTCGGCCAGTTGGTTGATGATACCATTCACGCAGCCTACGGTCGGTATAATCCACACTTCATTGCGAATTCCCACTTCGCCATTTTTACGGCGATAGCCTTTGAATGTCAGGTTCTTGTGTGGAATATCCAGCGTAACGCTTGTCGGATTGTATGTATAATCCAGCAGTCCAGCCAAATTTGTCTGGATATTATTCTCATTCATCCAATCCCCCTGTTTCTTAGTCGTGCGTGCATGACCGATAGGGTACCCATATTTAATGACGTTTTCGCCTTCTGCAAAGTCTTTCAATGCAAATTTATGTCCGGCGGGCACTTCCTCACTCAGAGTGATTTCCGTCCCGTCCACCGTGAGCTTTTCTCCTGCCGGCAGTGTCACAATAGCGACAGCTACATTATCTGCAGGGTTGATTTTAAGGTACTTAGTTTCCATAATTACTTTATTATTTATTTGAATAAAATTCAATATTCTCTTTCGTAAGCAAGTCTATCGGCATAAAGTTTTCTCTTGGTACTTCCTTTTTGAAAATCAGGTAGTCACACAATGCTTTGATACCATCGAATCCTTGCAATTCAGGCTGTTGGGCGATGAGAAAGGATACACTGCCCTCCATCAGGCATTTCACGTTGCGTTCCAGCAAGTCATATCCCATCAGTTTAAAGTCTTGTTGCTTCAATAAATATTCTCCGACAATGTAAACTTTCGAATTGAAAGTGATGCCATTCTTTACGTTCGGATGTTTTCTGAAAAAATCGTTCAGCATCTGTGCGTCATCACTGTCTCGCTTGGCGTGCAGGTTCAGTTCCCAGATGCGGCAATCGGAGTGATGTTTTAGCATGTATTCACGAAATCCGATTTCCCGGCGCTCTTGCTGGTTAGAACCTACAATACCTTCGTTTATCTTGCGGAAAATTACGATTTCCCGTTCCCCGCCTGCAAGCAACATCATCATTCGTGCGGCAAAATATCCACTCTGGTGCGAATTCTGTCCGAAAAAGGAGAGGGCAGGCTGATCTTTCAGGTTAGAGTCTATATATATATAAGGTATAGAACGTTTGTTCAGTTCCTCTGTGAATGGTTTCGTATATTGCGGTACGGTAGGGGCGAACATAATCCCGTCCGGTTTCTGTTCCAGGATATTCCGGGCAACATCTCCGAATGAATGATAATCGAACGGATCGTAATAGGAGAGGTTCACGGAGATATTGAAGTCCGAATACGCTACCAGTGCGTCTTGGATACCGGCTTCTACGGCAGGCCAATATT
>ENA-ORTT01002983-ORTT01002983.1-human-gut-metagenome-genome-assembly--contig:-NODE-2983-length-11746-cov-8.069883_pt1 | contig 11746 bp, 9 predicted proteins | sample MGYA00242074_ERZ509197 | MGnify/ENA primary metagenome ERZ509197 (study PRJEB26280, sample SAMEA2338789) | human gut metagenome | biome: human gut; feature: human-associated habitat; material: faeces...
CTGCTGGAACGGTACGGCACCTATGAGTCGAACGGCGTGATCATTTCCGACGTGGACGAGATCTGGTATGTCGAGACAATCGGTGGGCATCACTGGATTGCGCGCCGTGTGCCCGACGACTGCTATGCGACGATCCCCAACCAGCTGGGCATCGACGACTTCGACTTCTCCGACGCGTTCGGCGAGCGGCGGTTCTTCATGTGCAGCGCGGACCTGCGCGAATTCATCGATCGGCACCATCTGGGCCGTGCCATGCGGCCCGCGCAGGGCGCCGGTTTCGGCGTCGCCGCCGTGCTGCCGGACCACATCAACCCGCGTGCGGTGTTCGGCACCAGCACCGTCAAGGACCATATCTACAACACGCCGCGCGCCTGGTACATGCAACGTCACCTGAACCCGAGCGAGGATTGGGATTCGCCCGCGGCCCGCTACACGCCGACCTCCGACGACATCCCGTGGTGCCGGGCGCCGGAGAACAAGGTGACGGTCGAGGACATCGACTTTCTGATGTCGTCGCATTTCGAAGGCACGCCTTTTGACCCGTACGGAACGCTCGGTACACCGGAAAGCCGGCATCGCTACCGTCCGATCGGCATCAACCGCACTGGTCACATGGTCGCGATCGAACTGCGGCACGACGTGCCGGCCGCAGCGGCGGCGGTGATGTGGATCGCCTTCGGTTCCGGCCCGTTCACGGCGGTCGCACCTTTTTATGCGAACGTGGACGACACTCCGGCGTATCTGCGCGACACCACGCCCGAGGTCTCCACCGACAACCTGTACTGGACGAACCGTCTGATCGCCGTAATTGCCGACGCGCACTGGTACGAGACGCGCAACGCGATCGAATACTATGGCGAGCAGGTGCGGGCGTTCGGGCGCCGGCTTGTCGAAGAAACGGATGCGGCGCTCGCCGATGCCGAAGCCGGGGACATCCGCGCGGCGCTCATGGCTGCGAACGAGACGATGGCCGGTCGTCTGCAGGATCTGACCCATAAGCTGCTCGATAACGTGCTGTATACGTCGAGCAACCTGATGCGCAACTCGTTCGCCATGTCCGATAGGTGGGTCTGAGGGCTTGCTCCCTTGTCGCAGCGAACGGTTCTCAATAAGAAAGGTGCGAGTCCGTGTGACGGGGGAAACGAACATGAAAACAGCAGAAAGCCCGGAATTCCGGGCTTTCTGCGCAATGTTCGCTTGTTTGAAAATGTGCGGAATCCTCGCACCTTTCTTAATGAGAACCGTTCGCTGCTACCTCATACGTCTGCGCGTGGAAATCACACGTCACGGCGGTGCCGTCGGCGAAGACCGAGCGCTGCACCAGCGGGTCGCCGCCGACAAGGTCATGCCGCACGAGCTCCTGCATGCCGACGCGCAGGTGCAGCCCGGCCACGACCGCACACCGCTCGATGTCGTTCTCGGTACGGGCGCGCAGTGCGGCATTCATATCACCGTCCATGCCGGCATATGCGGCGTCACGGATCAGGTACGGCGCACCGCCGTTGAGCAGCGCGTACAGCATGTAGTCGTCGCCACCGGCCACCCGATCCATCATCCACGGCTGGATCACGCAGTCATGGTAGACGAGGTTGTACAACGGCACCGGGATGCCGTGCCGAGGCGCGTCGGGGGAGCGCATCTGGAAGTCGTACGGCGCGTAATGGCAGAACACCAGGCTCGGCACCGCCCAGTCGGACACCTCCTCGGACGAGGTGAGAATGCCGTGCGCCAGCAGGTATTCGAAGCATTCGGCGCGGCGCTCGTAGCATTCGCGGCGGGTCATGCGGTGCTCGGGATGCGAGCATTCGTCGCCTTCATTGCAGGTGAACACGTCCAGATACGCGCAGTCCAGCACGATGCCGTGCGTGGCGATCTCACTGAAGTTGCGGCGCACGTAATCCGGCGCAAGCTCGGCGCACAGGTACGTTTGGCGCCCGCCGGCCCACATCGCGTGCTCGGGCATCGTGCCGTCCGCCAGTCGGATCGCATTGCGCGGGTCGAACGTGCGCGCGGCGAAGTAATAGTCGCGGTATTGGTCATGCGTGCCGAACAGGTCTCCCTGCTCATGACAGGCGTCGATCAGCGATTTCATGCCCTTCCAGCCGCCGGCCTCGCGGCATGCGGGCAGATAGTCGGGATGGCCGTTGTCGTAGCCGGGCTGCGCCCAGCCGTCCAGATGCAGGTACAGCCGCCCGGCACCCATTTCGTGCAGCGTACGCATCTGCCGCTCGCGCTGCGCGAACGTGACGAGCGAATCATTCTTGCCGGGCTGCGCGGGATCATAGAACGACGAGTCCGGCTGAACGTTCGTCTTGATACCGACATGCACCCATGAACGGCCGAGCAGGTCACGCACCGACGGGTTGCGCGCCGCCTTCTCCGCCAGCGTGCGCAGCCGGCCGCGTTCGTTGACGTAAGCGCGGTACGTCTTGCAGATGGCGGTATGGTCGGCATGGTCGAGGAGACGATATCGCACGACACGGCGGTAATCCATGCGGCCGAGACTTGGCTCGAACCACATTCCGACGTGCGTGTACGGTCCGCCGGCCGGATGGTCGATGTCATATCCTGCGTTCCACGGCGTCTCGCAGATGGCGATGTACGCATGCCCGTCGCTGCGCAACTGCGCGAACCAGGGCATGTACCCGCCCGCAGTCTCGAACCGCCCGCCGAAGGAGACCGCATCAGTGCCGACCTCGGTAGGCCAGCTATTCGGTATCATCACGCCCTGCTCGTGGGTGATGAGCGTCACGTCATGCGCGTCCGCACGGTCGAAGGACAGCGGCGCAGGCCAAAGCACCCTGTCGATGCGCGGCTCGGCCCCACACTCGCGCAGTGGCACCCATTCGCATAGCACGTCGCCGCTCGACCGCTCGATCCAGATATACGTCTCAAAAGCGTAATCCGCACCCGCGAACCCGGCGAACACGCTGCGCACGCCGACTCCGGTGCCGGTCTCGATCCGCTCATGCGTGACGGTAGCGGCGCCGGCGAACGAGAATGAACGATCCTCGCGCGTCAGCTGCGGCTCTATGCCGTCGCAGCCGCTCCAGGTCGCACCGTCGCGGCTGAATGAGAACCGCAGCGTCGTCTCATCGAAGCGCAGCATGGTTCCGGACATGGTGAATTGCATCATGGACGTTCTCCTGATCGGTGATGGAGGGGCGAATATCAGCTGGCAGCCCCGTCGCGCGGCACGTCAGTTGAAGCCGACGACCTTCTCTGCGACGACATAGCCGCGTCGGATCACCCAGCGCCCGACAGACCCACGCAGGTTCAGCGCGCGCGACACCAGCTTGCGCCGCACGTCACGCCCGATGGCCGGCGACGCCTTGTCGATGTCCGCCCACAGTTCGTCCTTGAGACGGTAGTTTGCCTTGTCTTTCGACAGGATCAGGAATACCGACGTGACCGAGCTTTCGATCGCGAGGAAATGAATCATATAACGGTATAGGCCGTCCGGCACGGTTCCCGGTTCGGGAGTGGCCTCCACCATGCGCTGGTTGACGAGCCGCAGCTGCGCGACGCGGCGGATCATCACGTCGGTCTGTACGCTCTGCCCCTCGCGCCCGATGAAGTAGTGGTAGAACGGGATGTCCATGTACAGCATCGACTTGACCCACGGGAACGGCTGGTATGCGTAGATGAAATCGACGTAGAACGTGTGCTCGGGCAGCTGCATGCCGGAGTCGCGCACCACCTGGGTGCGGTAGATCAGCGCGTGCATCAGTATGTATTCGGCGACGCCGAAGCAGCCGAGATCGTCCCAGCCGAGCACGGTGTTGGCCGCCATCGCATGACGGAAGTTCACTGTGTGCTTGACGCGCTTGCCCACCTTGTCGTACACGTAATTGGTGACGATCATGTCGACCGGATCCGTGGCGACGCGCTGCACCCGCAGCGTGCCCATGAGCGTGTCGATGGAGGGCATGTCCACCCAGTCGTCGGCGTCCACGACCTTGACATACATGCCGGTCGCGTTGGCGATGCCGGTGTTGACCGCGCCGCCGTGGCCCTTGTTGACCTGGTGGATTGCCCGCACGTTGCCGGGCCAGCGCCGCTCGTACATGTCGGCAAGTTCCGGGGTGCCGTCCGAGGATCCGTCATCGACGATCAACACTTCGATGTCGCTGTTGTCCGTCGCGGAGAGCAGCGACTCCACGCAGCGCTCCAGATACGTTTCCATGTTGTAGGCGGGCACCACGAAGGTGAGTGTTTTCGACGATTGTTCCATAGTTCCTCGTTATACAGGTGTCGCGGGGATGACGTGCGACACGTCGCCTCGGATGTTGCAGCGAGTCTAACCTCTACAAGCAAAGCTATCACTAAGCGGCGTTCAGGCAAGTCCCGTCGTCCGTTCCGCCGTTTTTGGGGCTTCCGGCTTGTGCGCGGTTCTGATGATCAGTCGGCGCTCGCGGGCAGGTATGCCGGTTCGTCCGGTTCGGCGGTCTCGACAGGAGCGTCCGGCTCGTCCGGGACCGTTGTCTCGCTCCGCTCTTTGTCTCGACGTTCTTTGTCTTCCTTGGCTGCGAGCTGCTTCGCCTTCTGGCTCTCGAACCGCAGGATCGGCTTGGAATCCAGCCGGCTCAGGCCGTGCCATGCGAGGTCGACGACGTATGCGGCGAGCTGCTCCTTGTTGACCTTCGGCCGATCCGCCCAATATTGACCGGTGAATACGGTCATGCCGACCAGCATCTGCGCATAGTATGGCACGCCCTTGGCGGAGAGTTTCCGGCGTTTGAACGCGGCGGTGAGCAGATCCTCCACGCGCAGGCTGATGTCGCCCAGCAGCGAGTTGAACGATCCGGCCGGGTCGGTGGTCGGCGAGTCGCGCACGAGCACCTGGAAGCCTTCGGAGTTCTCCTCGATATAGGTGAGCAGGGCGAGTGCCGCGCGCTCCACGATCTGGCGGGGGTGCGCCTTGGTGTCGGACAGCGCCTCGATGAGCGCATTGGTCAGCTCGCGCATCTCACGGTCGACGATTACCGCGTACAGTCCCTCCTTGCCGCCGAAATGCTCGTAGACGATCGGCTTGCTGACCTTCGCGTTCGCGGCGATCTCCTCGACACTCACCGCCTCGAACCCCTTGGATGCGAACAACGCTCGCCCCACGCGGATGAGCTGTTCGCGGCGTTGCAGCGCCGTCATTCTTGCAGTATTGGCCATGAGCTCCAGTGTAGTGGTCGCGGTGCCTAGCGCCTATACCCCCCGAAATGTTGTCGGGGTCTACGTTTTCGCGGTAGGCCGTGCGAGGGTCGTGCGGCTGAGGAGAGTCGATCATGAAGACGTATGTGGCCCCGTCGATGATGGCGAGCGAGTTCGACAACCATGACATCGTGTCGTGCGTGTCCTGTTTGATACGTGTTTTCGGTGGCGGTCGCGAGTATTACCACGATGAGGGTGGGGCGCCATTGCCCGACTTGCTCTATGTTGAATATCATGGGACCGCTGGCAATCCGGTGCCGTCTGGTATGCCGCTTTATGCATTGGTGGCAGATTTGCCTATACCAGCGTCTTCCCCGGTTCGATATGTAGGGACGACTCAGGGGCAGCGTCTGTGCCAGCAGCCCAATTAGTCGTCGACTTGGCTGCAACAATGCGACGTATGTGGTATTCCGGCCGCTGTCCGTTGCGGTTTTTAGGCTGGAGCCATGGATACGAATCTGATTATCGGCATTGTCGCCGCAGTGGTGATTGTCGTCCTGCTCATTGTGTGTGGCGTAGTACGCGGCAAGTCGCGTAAGAACGAAGTCGTCGGCCGGCCGGCGGAAACCGCAACATCGCCGCGTCAGGCGGGTCGTGCGGGTGAAGAACCCGAGACGGTCGCCGCAACAGTTGACAGGCAGCTCTCTGCTCCCGAAACCGAGGGCGAGACCGCCTCCCCTCGAAGTGAGGAAGAGCGTAAGCCGGTCGAACCGACGCAGGCCGCCCCGGCCAAGCCGGCGGCTCCCGCATATGATGTACCGGAAGAATCCGGCTCGCGCATTCAGCGGCTCAAGGCGAAACTTTCCAAGTCCTCGAATCCGTTCGGCAAGGCGTTGTTCAACATCCTCACCAAAGACAACCTCTCCGAATCCGATTGGGAGGACGTCGAGGACACGCTGCTGCTGGCCGACGTCGGTGCCGAAGCAAGCGAGCAGCTAGTCGGCGAATTGCGCCGCGATGCGCGCATCACCGGCAAGGCAAGCCCCGACGAGGTGCGCGCCACGCTGCGCGACAACCTGCTCGACTTGGTCGGCCGCGACACCGACCGCCGTCTGAACGTCGACAAGCCGGACGCGCACAAGCCCGGCGTCATCATCATGGTCGGCGTGAACGGCACCGGCAAGACCACGACCGCGGGCAAGCTGGCCCGGCTGTTCGTGGCCGACGGCAAGCGGGTGATGATGGGCGCGGCCGACACGTTCCGCGCCGCGGCCGCCGACCAGCTTGAAACCTGGGGCGCCCGCGTCAACGTGCCCGTCGTGCGCAGTGACAAGGACGGCGCCGACCCGGCATCGGTCGCGTTCGAGGCGGCGGCCCGCGCCAAGGAGGACGACGCCGACGTGCTCATCATCGACACTGCCGGCCGCCTGCAGAACAAGTCGAACCTGATGGACGAGCTCGGCAAGATTCGCCGTGTCACCGAAAAGAACCTGCCCGTCGACGAAGTGCTGCTCGTGCTCGACGCCACCACCGGCCAGAACGGCATGGCGCAGGCGAAGGTGTTCGCCGAGGCGATCGGCCTCACCGGCGTCGTGCTCTCCAAGCTCGACGGCTCCGCCAAGGGCGGCATTGTCATCTCCGTGCAGAAGGAGCTCGGCGTGCCGGTCAAGCTCGTCGGCCTCGGCGAAGGGCCGGACGATCTCGCGCCCTTCGACCCGGAAGGATTCGTCGACGGCATTCTCGCGTGAGGTTGTTCGCAAACCGTCGGACATGAACCCTGCAAGCCGGCAGTCCACAACGTGGACAGCCGGCTTTTGCATTCCGGAACTGTTGCCTGCGCCGGAATCCGGCCGAAAGCCAAGACCCGCGTCATCGCGCTTTACATGAGCGTAACGTGCCGTAACGTGTTGAAAACTCAGCGAGCGTTGCATATCGTTGTGTTGATTCCCCCTATCAGGGGATGTCAGATGAAGTGGTAACGACCCGCTTCCCGCGCGGTCAAGATGCGCGGCGGCGGGAACGAACAAGAGAGGAAGGTAACGATGGACTCCGGTAATACCGCATGGATGCTCACATCCGCAGCCTTGGTTTTCCTCATGACGCCTGGCGTGGCGTTCTTCTATGGCGGTATGGTGCGCGCCAAAGCCGTGCTGAACATGCTGATGCTGTCGGCGGCGGCCCTGTCGGTCACCGCGGTCGTATGGACGCTGTGGGGCTGGTCGATCGCATACGCCGGCAGCAGCATCGGCGGCATTTTCGGTGACCCTGCGACCGGGTTCCTGCTGAAGGACACGATGGTGTTCGACGCCGGCACCCGTCAGTACACGGCCGCCGGCCTTGCCGCGAACGGCAACAAGTACCCGAGCAGCGTGGACGTGTCGTTCCAGGTCACGTTCGCGATGATCACCGTGGCGCTGATCTGCGGCGCGATCGCCGAGCGCGTGAAGTACAGCACGTGGATGCTGTTCGTGGCGCTGTGGGTCACGTTCGACTACGCGCCGATGGCGCACATGGTGTGGAACAACGGCCTTCTGAGCGCAAAGGGCCCGATCTCCACCGCGATCGGCGCCGCGGCGCATGATTTCGCAGGAGGCACGGTCGTTCACATCAACGCCGCAATGGCGGCCCTTATCATCGTGCTGATCATCGGCAAGCGCAAGGGTTTCGGCACGCAGCCGATTCGCCCGCACAACGTGCCGTTCGTCATGCTGGGCGCGTTCCTGCTGTGGTTCGGCTGGTTCGGCTTCAACGCCGGCTCGGCGTTCGCGGCCAATGGCACCGCTGGCTATGCGTGGATGAGCACGACCGCGGCGACCGCGGCTGCCATGCTCGCCTGGGGCTTCACTGAGAGGATCCGCACCGGTCATTACACGGCTATCGGCGCGGCCTCGGGTATCGTCGCCGGTCTGGTTGCCATCACCCCCGCGGCCGATGTGGTGTCACCGTTGTGGGCCATGGTCATCGGCGCGATCGCCGGCGTTCTGTGCTGCTTCGCATGCGGCCTGAAGTTCAAGCTCGGCTATGACGATTCGCTCGACGTGGTGGGCGTGCATGGTGTCGGAGGTTTGACCGGTACCGTGCTCATCGGCTTCTTCGGCGAGGGCACTGGTCTGCTCGCCGGCGGCGACTGGCGCCAGCTGGCCGTGCAGGTCATCATCGCCCTGTGCGCGATGCTGTACTCCGGCGTGGTGACCGCGATTATCGCGTTCGCGCTGGAGAAGACCATCGGCTGGCGTGTGACCGAAGCCCAGGAGGTCGGCGGCATCGATCTGGCCGATCAGGGCGAACGTGCCTATGATTTTGCTGGTACTGCCAGCTCGGTTCTCAAGGAGGTGAGGTGAGATGAAGCTCATCACTGCCATCATTCAGCCCCATAAGCTCGATGACGTCAAGGAGGCGCTCGCCGCTGCGGGCGTGCACGGTCTGACGGTCTCGGAAGCCAACGGTTACGGCCGCCAGCGTGGCCACACCGAGGTGTACCGCGGGGCGGAATACACGGTCGATCTGATTCCGAAGATTCGCGTCGAGGTGCTGTCCGATGACGCGGACGCGGAGACCCTGGTCGGCGTGATCGTCAAGTCTGCCGGTTCCGGCACGATCGGCGACGGCAAGGTGTGGGTCGCCCCGCTCGATTCCGTGACCCGCGTGCGTACCGGCGAGACCGGCTCCGCCGCGATCTGAAAGCGGCCCGTGGTTCGGCGCTTTCCGCCGGACGCGGGTTATCGGTAAGACAAGTCCCCGCACGCCGTCACCTGACCATGCGGGGACTCTTTATATATATATCGACATCCTTGCCTCCGGTGGCGGAGGGCAAGGATTGAAATTGCTCCCGCTGGCGGGAGCTGGCTCGCGTAGCGAGACTGAGGGTGGTCTTGTGCACCCGGGTGGGTTTGACCACCTCCCGCCGACTCCACCGACAGCCCCCGCCTGCGGGGCGGAATTTGGTGAAGGTGGTGTGTCTTGAGTTCGGCGGTCGATCATCTCAAGCAACGGTTCATGGACATGAGCCAGCCGGATGCTGACGGCGTGTACCGGGGTGGCTCCGCGAAGCGCCGGGCGCGAACGGAGCTCGCCATGGATTGCCTGCGCCGCCTGTGGAGTGACGCGGTGGCCGCGGTGCCGTTCGACGTGCCGTCCACCGGCATCGGATTCGGCGCGGTCGGGTCGCTCGCACGGGGGCAGATTGGCCCGAGCTCCGACCTGGATCTGGTCATCATCTATGAGCCACATACGATCAACGACCAACAGCTCAATGAGCTGACCAACAAACTGTGGTATCCCCTGTGGGACAGCGGCCTTGACCTCGATCAGTCGGTGCGCACGCGGCAGCAGTGCGAGGCCGTGACCGATTCCGATCTGCCGGCCGCTATGGGCTGGCTGGATGTCAAGCCGATCGCCGGCGATACGGCGCTGATTTCGGCGACGGCCACGTCGATTCTGGAACGCTGGCGTCGAGCGGTCCGCAAGCGGCTGCCGGAACTGCTGAATTCGGCGCGCAAGCGACTGGACGAGTTCGGACGACTCGCCTACCTGAACCAGCCCGACATCAAGGAGGCGCGAGGCGGTCTGCGCGATTCGGTGCTGGTCTCCGCGTTGACTGTGTCATGGCTTGCCGACCGACCGCACGGCCGGTATGACGACGAGGTCGAGGCGTTGCTGGACGTGCGCGATTGCATTCATCTGGCTGCCGGCAAGGACGCGAATCGGCTGCTCGCCCCATATCAGGCGCAGGTGGCGGCGATGCGGGGTCTTGCCGACCCGACACTGCCGCCGGGGGAGCGGGAGGCGCGTTCCATCGGGGACTTGCAGACCCGGCTCGCCCGCATAGGCCGACAGATCGCGTTCGCGCTGGATTCCACGGCGTCGCGTGCCGAGCATTCGCTGACGCATGAGCGCCCGCGTTTCTCGTTCTTCCAGATGCTGTCGCCGCGCGGTGGAGGCAGGCGAGAGGCCCCGAAGTTCGAACAGGTCGCGCCCGGCGTGGCCAAGCACGAGCAGGAAATCGTGCTGGCTCCGGGCGTGGAACCGGAGCCGGACCGGTATCTGCCGTTGCGCGTGGCCGCGGCGGCTGCCGAGTTCGAGCTGCCGATCAGCCCGGTCACCTTGCAGAACCTGCGGCGCTGCCCGATCCGCGATTCCGTGTGGGATGATGAGTCGCGCCAACTGTTCGTGCGTCTGCTGGCCTCCGGGCCGGCGCTCATGCGCGTGTGGGAGGAACTGGATTTCGTGGATATACCCGGTCGATGGATGCCTGAATGGCTGGGCATACGCAATCGCCCGAGCGCATCTGCGGCGCACCGGTATACCATCGACCGGCACAGCGTCGAGGTGACGTCACGGCTCGCGCGGGTTTCGGCGGCGCGAGGCGAGCGGTATGACGACCGTCACTACACGGCGCTGCTATTGGCCGGCCTGCTGCATGATGTCGGCAAACGTCCGTTCGTGACCGATCATGCGGCAGAGGGCGCCCGTCACGCCGCGGTGATCATGAAGCGCATGGGATTCGACGCGGACATCGCGCGATGGGTGCGCATCCTGGTGCGGGAGCATCTGACGCTCTCTGAGTTCGCGACCGGCAAGAACCCGAACGATCCGGCCGTGGGGGAGTCGCTCGCCCGTTGCGTGGACCGTGATCCGATGCTGCTGGACATGCTGTATGACCTGACCCGCGCCGACGGGTCGTCGCTCGGGGCTACGGCCGGTGAGGAGATATCCAAGCGATACGGGTGGAGCCATTGGCGCGAAAGTCTGGTGCGTGCCATGTACAGCGCCGCCCGTGAGAGTATCCGGGTACAGGTTGAAGGTGGCTATGCCGACGTTGACTTCGGCTGACACGGGATTGCCCGCCGCGTCGAGGGCGCGTACCACGACCAGGTCCTACGGCATGTATTCCTGACCGCCGACCACATAGGTGTCGTTGCCCTCTCGCACCCAGCTTTCGAACCCGCGACCGGTCAGGCGCGCGCTGAACTGCCTAGCGGCCTTCTCCCGCACGTCGATCATGCTTTGCTTATCTGTGAGTATTCGGATGTCATCTGATTCGGGGCGGAATCTCCTTCCGCGTGGCGTCTCCCATCTTCGGGAGCCGATGCCATTATCATATGATGCTCAGCTGAGGCAAAGGCGATGTCAAGGTGGGTGTTCCGCAGCGCAGCGAGGGCTGTCGCGGGCCGGTCGTTAGAGGGCGGTCTGACCGAGCCATGATTCGCTGCGTATGCGCAGGCCATTGAACAGGCCGCGGCCGCCCATGAGCACGATATTGAACATCGCCCATAGCAGCACGGTCGAGGCCAGGTCGCCGGGCAGCATGGGCGCGGCCGCATCCACGCAGATCGCGGTCAATGCGATATACACCGTCGCGGTCAGTGTGCAGGTAATCGCCAGATAGCGGAAATCGCGGGCGCCGATCAGTATGCCGTCCAGCGCCATCATCCACCCCTGTAGTGGCAGGAACGCACCCATCGTCACCATGCCGGCGGCGACCAGCAACTGGACGTGCGGGTTGGGCGAGAACAGGCGGCCGACGAACAGGCCGGCCACGGCGAACTGGCTGGGGAGATAATCCAGGAACAGGAACACCGTGCTGTCCGCGCCGCCAGCA
>ENA-ORTT01002984-ORTT01002984.1-human-gut-metagenome-genome-assembly--contig:-NODE-2984-length-11745-cov-3.016852_pt1 | contig 11745 bp, 8 predicted proteins | sample MGYA00242074_ERZ509197 | MGnify/ENA primary metagenome ERZ509197 (study PRJEB26280, sample SAMEA2338789) | human gut metagenome | biome: human gut; feature: human-associated habitat; material: faeces...
AACCTTAAATCTAATACTATGAAAAACACAGTGCAAAGGTACGGATATTCTGCGTATTTCCAAATGATTAGACCAATATAAGTGTTTTTATAACACTAATTAAAAGTTAGGCATTGTTTCTTTACTTTTTTTCAGGGTTTTGTTCGTTGATACGCTCTTTTATCTTTCCCCAGGCATGTGTATCGAACAGGCAACTTTCGCGCATGGTGTGATACATCTCTTTGAAACGGGACATGGGAATAGTGAAGCTCAACAGATTGGCCTCAAAGTGAGGACGCACGGACGGATCGAAGAAGCCGAGGAAACAGCGCTTACCATCTTTTTGGTTTTCGAGAACAGTGAGGGTTACAACGGAACTGCAACCGGAACCGAAAGGAGTAGCTACGGTATCGAATGCATTCGTATCATAAAAAGCCCATGTGGTAAGTCCTGACAGGATATCAGGTGTAGCAAGGAACAGCAAACCCTCTACATGATCGAAAGAAGCAAGTTTATCTATTCGGGCAAAATGCAGATAGACCTTTTCCGTACGCGGTACCTGGATTTGCTTTATGAAATCTGTTACCATTTCAGGAGTCTTTTTGTACTTCTCTTTCAGGGATACGAAGTTAGGTACGTGTATTGGCATTTCCGTGAAACCGGTGTAGAACTTTCCGCCGCCACATCCTATGACGTCGCTGTTCAGGCTGATGGTTTTACCTTCCCTTACCTGTTGCAGGCCCTTGAAGAAGCAACCGCCAATTTTGTCTGTTTCGCTTTCCTGTTTATCGGAGTACCAGAAGGCGATGGGAAGTTCGGCACGTTCACCAAATGCTTCCCGATAATTAGTCATAAAAGTATGTATATCCATGATAACAGAGTTTTGGTTTGGAAGTAAAGATAACAATTGATTGCCGGATTATTGAGGATTTTACTTATTTTTGCATAGAAAACTATAATTCCATATTGATTATGAAAGCACGCATTTCTTGTTTTTTTCTACTTGTTTTTTTCTTTGTGCAGATGGTGAAAGGAGAAGATGACACTTTGTGGCAACTTCATGCCTCTGATATAAATGCTCCTTATGTAGGCGCCCCTATGGCAAATGGCGGAATCGGTATTCTTCCCTGGAAAGAACCTTTCTCAGTGCGACAGGTGATACTGAATCATGTGTTCGATACGGATGGCCCTCAGGGGGTAAGCCGCGTGTTGAAAGGAATCAATCCTTTTCTGATGTCGATGGATGTAGATGGAAAAGAGGTGAATACGGAATGTATCACAAACTGGAAGCAGTGTGTTGATATGAAAGAAGCAACTCATAACAGTAGTTTCCGGGCAGCCGGGAAAGTTGATGTGGGTTATAGCATTTGCGCTTTAAGAAATATGCCTTATGCGGGGCTTATCCGTGTGGATGTGAAAGCTTTGTCCGATGTATCCCTGAAAGTTGCTGCCCGGATGGATATTCCCCAAGAATACAGTCAGCCGACACAGCGCTTCCGGAAAATGAGGGCGGATGATACACAAATGTATATGCTGCAATCTTATGCTGTATCTGCTCATCGGCAACAAAAAGTTTCCGCTTCTTCCGCTTTTATTTTTAATAAGGGAACAGCACAGGAACCTCTTTATGATGAAGTGACTAAAGAGATGTCTTTCGCGTTGAATCTGAAGAAAGGAGAGCAGATGTCTTTTGCCTTGGTGGGTTCTGTATGCTCCGCCCGTGACTTTAGCGATCCGTATAATGAAGCTGAACGGCAGGTGATTTATGCTATTCATGAAGGTACTACTTCGCTGATGGCTGCACATCGTAGTCTTTGGAATGAATTGTGGGAAAGCGATATCCTGATAGAAGGGGATGACGAAGCACAACGGGCGGTTCGGTTTGCACTTTTCAACCTTTATTCTTCTTGCAGGGAAGGAAGCGGATTGAGCATCTCGCCCATGGGACTTTCTTCGCAAGGTTACAATGGACATATATTCTGGGATTCGGAACTTTGGATGTTTCCCCCGATGCTGTTGCTGAATAAGGGAATTGCCGAATCTATGATCGATTATCGTATTGACCGTTTGATGGCTGCCCGCAAGAAAGCAATGGCATACGGTTTCAAGGGAGCTATGTTTCCCTGGGAGAGTGATGATTACGGGGAAGAATCGACTCCTACTTTTGCTTTGACAGGTCCTCTGGAGCATCATATCACTGCGGACATCAGTATTGCCTGCTGGAATTATTATTGCCTTACCCGTGACGGACAGTGGCTGCGCACGAAAGCATTTCCGCTGATGAAAGCGGTTGCTGACTTTTGGGTAAGCCGTGTGACGCGTAATGATGACGGTTCTTACTCCATTTGCAATGTAGTGGGAGCCGATGAATATGCAAATGGGGTGGATGATAATGCTTTCACGAACGGTGCGGCTATCCGGGCTTTGGAATATGCTTGTGAGGCGGCAAGGATATGTAATGAGCCTGTTCCGGAAATATGGGAAGAAGTGGGCAAGGGCATCCGTATTCTTCGTTTTAAAGATGGAGTCACTCGTGAGCATGCCACATACAACGGTGAGATGATAAAGCAGGCGGATGTGAATTTATTGGGATATCCATTGTATTTTGTCGGGGATGCTGAATCGCAAAAGAAGGATATGGAATATTATGTCGATAAGATTGATCCACAGAATGGTCCGGCCATGTCTTATTCCGTATTCTGTGTGCAGTATGCCCGGATGGGGGATGCGAAGCATGCCTATGAGATGTTCTGCCGTTGCTATCAGCCGAACTTGCGTGCTCCTTTCGGTGTATTGGCGGAAACACCCACCAGTGATAATCCTTACTTTATGACGGGAGCAGGCGGATTACTGCAAGCTGTTATAAATGGCTTCTGTGGATTGCAGATAACGGATGGCGGTGTGGAGCAATTATCTTCCGTACTTCCTGCACATTGGAAAAAGGTTACGGTGAAAGGAGTAGGACCGGAGAAAAAGATGTATACACGTGAGAGGTAGGAAACGTATGGACATAAAAAAAGGAGTACCGCTGTACTCCAACCTTTGTTAACCTTAAATCTAATACTATGAAAAACACACTGCAAAGATACGTACTTTCGGGATAACTGCAAATTATCCAAATAAAAAAGTATGTTCTATAACATTAATTAAAAATATAGACTTAATCTTATATCTTTGTTAACCTTTAGCCTCCTGATACATAAACCGTTTAATAGATTTTTTGGCTGTCTTTTCAAACTCCTCAAAATGTATCTTCACCTTTGATATCTGACAATAAGCCGGTAATTGCTGGTTAAGTTCGTTACGGTTAGCTTCCATCATACGCTCTACATCTGTTTGTTGCAGTCCATTGGCAAATGCATCGTCAAAGTCCGGATAAATCAGTGCTACCAGTTTTTCTTTTTGCAACACAATGAGCGACTCGGAAACGTAAGGCATATTATTCAGTTTGCTTTCAATCTCTTCCGGATAGATGTTTTGTCCGCTGGAAGTGAGCAACATATTCTTACTGCGCCCGCGTACGGTTACATAACCTTCCGCATCCATTGTGCCTAAATCGCCTGTATGCAGCCAGCCATTTACGTCAATGATTTGTGAGGTTGCTTCCGGGTTCTTATAATATCCCAGCATCAGGTTGGTACCTCGACAAATGATTTCTCCCGCCACCTTTTCCGGATCAGACGAATCAATCTTCACTTCCATGCGTGTGGTTGCCTTACCGCATGATGCCAGCTTCAGGGTTTCCCATCGGCTGGAACAGATGATAGGACCACATTCCGTCATACCATAAGCGATGGTGTAGGGGAAGCCTATCTGTTTGAGAAAGCGCTCGACTTCTGCATTGAACGGGGCTCCACCAACGATAATTTCATCGAAGTTACCGCCGAATATTTCCATTGCTTCTTTGCGTGCAAGAGCTCTGATCTTGTCATTGATGATAGGAAGGCGAAGCAGCAACTTACCTATTTTGTTATCTACACGGGGCAGAATATTCTTCTTGATAATCTTTTCTACAATCAGAGGCACGCATGAGATGACGCGTGGTTTGATTTCAGCGAAAGACTGTGCGATGATTTTAGGGGTCGGCATGCGAGTGAGGAAGTAGAGGTGTGCCCCGGCTGAAAAACCGTAGAGGAAATCATAAGTCATTCCAAACACATGTCCCATAGGAAGCATGGCAACCATATTATCGCCCGGTTTCACCGGAAGCATCTCATGGCAGTAATTCACGTTGGACCAAAGGCTGCGATAGGGGAGCATAACACCTTTGGAATATCCGGTAGTACCGGAGGTATAGTTAATGATGGCAAGTTCTTCCGGTTTATCCTTCCGATAGCAGATGTGTTCGGGACGGAAGTTTTTAGGATAGCGTTGTCCGTAGAGTGTATTGCGGTGCTCGAAAGCTTCCATCAATCGTTTGTCGCGACAGACTACAGGGGTGAATTCAGTCATCAGAATAACGCCCAGCAATTGCGGCATGGCGTCTTCATTCAGGTTTTCCCATACCTGGTCTCCCACAAAAAGCAGTCTGGCTTCTGAGTGATTGACGATATTATGTATATTATCCGCTTTAAATTCGTGAAGGATAGGCACAATAACAGCTCCATAAGTGATGGTTGCCAGGAAAGTAACTGCCCAGTGAGCACTGTTACGTCCGCAAACGGCTATTTTATCTCCCGGCTGGATGCCGGCACTTTCCAAGACGATGTGAAATTTAGCGATTTTACGCGCTACATCCTTATATTGGAGGGTAATTCCTTTATAGTCAGTTAAGGCATCTTTGTCCCAGTTTTTGATGATGCTTTGCTCAATATAATCAATGAACTGATGTTCTTGTTCCATTCGATTTTTGCACATTTAGTTTAAAACTGCGCAAAATTAATACTTCGTAGATGTAAACCGAATTTTAAATTCAAGTTTTACGGTTAATTAACGGAGGGGGAACGAACAATTTTACCAGCCGGATAAAGGTCATTCGTGTTTCTTCCTTAGAACTAGTTCATTGGCCTATATAAAACATTTCGTCTCCACGCATGAAGATGAAACGAATGTCTTGCCAAGGCAAGAGGTTCCATGCGTGGAGACGAATCAGTTATAGTGTACTGAATAACTCTTTTCAGATGTTATTCTGAATCAGTATCTTCTTCTTTGGATTTTTCGGAAATAAGTAATAGTTTATCTCCTTCGTGCAGTTTCAGTGTTCCGTTGGGAATCAGGAACTCATCTCCGCGCTTCACGATCATTACCAGCGTGCCTTTCGGAAGATTCATATCTTTCAATGTGTCTGCTTCTTCCAGCATACTTTTGGTGATAGTCATGTCACTAAGATCAGAGTCTATTTCTTCCGGAAGTTCCACTCCGAAGTCGTTACCGGTTTTTTCCAGCGGTTTGGAAAGATTCAAAATCCGGGCGACGAAAGAAATGGTTGTTCCCTGTAGGACCAATGAGACAATGGTAATAAAGAATACAATGTTGAAAATGAGGTTCGAACCTTCTACGCCCGCCACTACCGGATAGGTAGCAAAGATGATAGGAACTGCACCGCGTAATCCTACCCAAGATACGAAAATACGTGATTTCATCGTGATTTTCCGGAATGGAAGCAGACAAAGGAACACGCTTAACGGGCGCCCGATAATAATCATGAAAACACCAATCAACAATGCCACGGCAGCTACTTCGAGCATTTCGTGCGGGTTGACAAGCAATCCCAGGCAAAGGAACATGATGATTTGCGACAACCAGGTCAGTCCGTCCATAAAGGTGTAGATATCCTTACGGTGCATGATTTTATTGTTTCCCACCATGATACCGGCGATATATACGGCAAGGTATCCGTTACCTTTCAGTAAGTCGGTGATGGAGAAAGTGAAAAACACAAATGCCAGTAATAAGATGGGATACAAGGCTTGATTATCAATATTGAGCTTATTCAACATCCGGATAGCTAGCTTTCCAAGTACATATCCGGCAGCCGCGCCGACGATAAACTGGATGACGAAAGAGCCTACGATAGCTCCGACTCCCATACCTGACGATTGAATAAACTGTATCAGGACAATGGTAAGCATATAGGCCATCGGGTCATTACTTCCGCTCTCCAGTTCCAGCATGGGACGAAGGTTGTGTTTCAAGTTCATCTTCTGTGAACGGAGAATGGCGAACACCGAAGCCGAATCCGTAGACGACATGGTGGAGGCCAAAAGCAGGGAAGTAGTGATAGGTAAATAAATATTTGACCAGCTCATACCTGATATCCACCAGATAAAGAGTCCGGTGAAAAGAGCTGTAAGTAGTACTCCGACAGTGGAAAGCACGATACCGGGACCTAGAATAGGTTTGATTTCTCTGAATTTCGTATCCATACCTCCCGAGAAAAGGATAATACTAAGGGCCACCATACCGATAAATTGGGCGTCTTTCGCGTCGTGGAACTGCAGGCCGAGGCCGTCACTTCCAAACAACATTCCTACTACGAGGAACAATAATAAGGTAGGTACTCCAAAGCGGTATCCGGTTTTTCCAACAACGATGCTGACGAAAAGTAAGATAGAACCGATAAGTAGGGTGTTTTCTGCTGTAAATATCATAGGCAATATATTATAAAGTTATAAAATTGTCGTATTAATTCTCACCGTGCGAAGTTACACATTATTAACAACAAATAAAAACTCTTTTTGGATGTATTTTTGTGAAAAAAGGGAGTTAAATTGTCTAAAAAGACTAATTTTGCAAAGAATAATCTACATTATACTTATGGATTCAAATAATCTTACACCTTTGAGGAAAGGGGTGGTGGGGGTACAATTCTTGTTTGTAGCTTTCGGTGCTACGGTACTCGTACCGTTATTGGTAGGGCTTGACCCTTCTACAGCTCTGTTTACAGCAGGTATTGGTACGCTTATCTTTCATGCGGTTACGCGTGGAAAGGTTCCTGTCTTTCTGGGGAGTAGTTTCGCATTTATTGCGCCTATCATTAAAGCGACAGAACTTTATGGGTTGCCCGGCACCTTATCCGGCATGGTTGGAGTAGCATTAGTTTACTTTGTGATGAGTGCGCTTGTCAAATGGCAGGGAGTGAGGGTGATTGAGCGGCTGTTTCCTCCTGTTGTCATAGGACCTGTCATCATTCTGATAGGTTTGTCACTGGCGGGAACAGGAGTGAATATGGCAAAAGAGAACTGGGTACTGGCACTGCTTTCGTTGGTTACCGCAGTCGTTGTTTCAATGAAAGCCAAAGGGCTTTTGAAACTGATTCCTATCTTCTGTGGAATTGTAGTAGGGTATCTGGCTGCATGGCTTTTCTACGATTTGGATTTGTCCGGTGTCAGGGATGCTGCCTGGATTGGATTGCCGCAGTTTGTCTTTCCTAAATTCTCATGGGAACCTGTGTTGTTTATGATTCCGGTAGCCATTGCTCCGGTGATAGAACATATTGGTGATATTTATGTCGTTAATACGGTCACCGGAAAAGATTTCGTGAAAGATCCGGGGTTGCACCGCACCTTATTGGGTGATGGTCTGGCCTGTTTCTGTGCCGGATTGCTGGGTGGGCCTCCTGTGACTACCTATTCGGAAGTGACAGGAGCCATGTCACTGACAAAGATTACTAATCCGCAAGTGATCCGAATAGCTGCCATTTCCGCTATCTTATTCTCCGTTATCGGTAAAATCAGTGCATTATTAAGATCCATTCCAAGTGCGGTACTGGGCGGCATCATGTTATTGCTTTTCGGAACGATTGCTTGTGCGGGTATTGGTAATCTTGTGAATAATTGCATTGATTTGAGCCGTACCAGAAATATAATCATTGTATCTTTGACACTGACTGTCGGCATTGGTGGCGCTGCTTTTAATTGGGGCGATTTTTCATTGTCCGGCATTGGACTGGCAGCTTTGGTGGGAGTAGTTCTCAATTTAATATTACCCAGAGAGGATTGAAATTCTATTCAAAAAAACATCCACTATGCGGGAGTAAATGCAGGACTCCTGATTAAGCAGGAGTCCTCCTAATATAGAAAAAAAGATAGTGACGGTATATGATGGAAATAGTGACGGTATGGTTGTTGTATACCGTCACTATCCTTATCAAATACCGTCACTATTTTGTAGAAGAGAATCTGCTTGTAAAATACCCTTCTGTTTCCTTATCATTTATGATAGAAACTTCACAATATCTTCATCCACTGTACTGATACCTCCGATCCCGAATTGTTCGATCAATACGTTCCTGACATTCGGTGAAAGGAAAGCGGGAAGTGTAGGACCCAAATGAATGTGTTTCACTCCCAAAGCCAGTAATGCCAATAAAACAATGACCGCCTTTTGTTCGTACCAAGCGATGTTGTATACGATAGGCAACTGATTCACATCATCCAATCCGAAGATTTCTTTCAGTTTTAAAGCGATGACGGCCAATGAGTAACTGTCGTTACATTGTCCTGCATCCAACACTCTCGGAATGCCGTTGATATCACCTAAAGCCAGTTTATTATATCTGTACTTGGCACAACCGGCAGTAAGAATCACGGTGTCACCAGGTAATTTTTGAGCAAATTCCGTATAGTATTCACGGCTCTTCATACGTCCGTCGCATCCTGCCATTACAAAGAATTTACGGATAGCTCCGCTTTTCACGGCGTCCACCACTTTATCTGCCAGGGCTGTCACCTGTGCATGAGCGAATCCTCCGATAATCGTTCCGTTTTCAATGGCTACCGGTGGCTGACATTGTTTAGCATGAGCAATCAGTGCAGAAAAATCTTTCGGTTTTCCGTCTTTACGTTCGGGGATGTAATGTGCCCCGTCCAAGCCGCAGGCTCCTGTGATGTAAATACGATCCTTGTAGCTGGCATTTGCACGTGGCGGAACGATACAGTTACTTGTGAACAAGATAGGACCGTTGAAACTTTCAAATTCCTCTTTCTGCTTCCACCAGGCGTTTCCGTAGTTTCCTGCCAGATGCTTGTACTTCTTTAGTTGAGGATAATAATGTGCAGGCAACATTTCGCTGTGAGTATATACATCTACTCCTGTACCCTCTGTTTGTTCCAATAACTCTTCCAGGTCTTTCAAGTCATGTCCGCTGATTAATATACCCGGATTATTGCGTACACCGAGACTCACTTGTGAGATTTCCGGATTTCCGTAGCTGCTGGTATTCGCTTTATCCAGCTGTGCCATTGCCGATACTCCATACTTTCCTATTTCCAAAGTCAGCTGAACCAGTTCTTCCACTGTAATATCATTGCGGGTCAGTTCAGACAAGGCATGTTGCATGAAAGCAAATATTTCCGGTGACTCGTAGCCCAGGTTATGCGCATGCTCTACGTAGGCAGCCATTCCTTTCAGGCCATAGTGTACAAGTTCTTTCAGTGAGCGGATATCCTCGTTGGGAGTGCGAAGCACACCGACCGTTTTTGATTTCTCTTCAAACTCATCTTCGTTTCCATCCCAAAGACATTCGTCAGGAGCATTTTCGATCTTTATCTTGTTGCCAAGTTCTTTTTTCAGTTTCAGTCCTTCTTTGATTTTTTCAGTGATAGCCACTTTATCAAAATTGGCGTTGGTGATGGTAATGAACAAAGCATCATAGATAAATTTGTCTGCTTGTTCGGAAGGATGTCCATCTTTACGCAGATGTTCGTTGTAGACAGCAATTCCACGTACTACGAAGAGTAGTAAGTCTTGCAGGTTAGCCACTTCAGACGTTTTACCGCACACACCTTTCAAGGTACAACCGGTACCCATTGCGGTTTCTTGACATTGATAACAGAACATACTCATAACTTTTACGTTTTTAATTAGTCCAATATTTTATTTATTGAACGCAAAAGTAGAGGAAAAGTTTCAGGTGATTCTGTAACCAATGTTACAACAATGAATATTTTTTATCTAAAACACTCATTATTCGATTCATAAATCTTTAAACTGCTCCTATTATTGAATAAGCCGTACCAGTTGTTCTTTCTGTAAAATAGTGATATGCTTGCGATCGGCTATCAATAATCCATCTTCCTGCATGTGCGCCAGTTCACGGGCGAGGGAAGGACGGGATACTCCGAAATAATCACTCAATTCCTGTTGTGAACGGTCGAGGGTGATATGCGTCTGTTGTTGCTGTTTGTATAATCGGAGCAAGTACGAAGCAAGTTTCTGACGAATCGTTTTAAACGACATAAAGAAAAGCTTATCCGATAAAGTCCGTGCATAATTGGCAGAAAGATTCATATAGTTTTCCAAAAACTGCTCGTTCTTACGGAATAAACTCAATACACTTGATTTAGGAAGTTCGATAACCTCTGTCGGTTCGTTGGCAGTCACTTCCACCGGATAGCGGTTCTCCTCACCGAACAGAAACAGAGGGGCAATCGCTCTTGGAGCAGCGATGTCTTCCACTTTGATAAGACGTCCCGAATAATCAATCATCTCTCCACGCACGCTTCCTTTGGTCAGGATGACGAGGCGATTGCACACAGCTCCTTGTTGAGCCAGGATTTCTCCTTTCTTATAAGAACGTGTATGGAAACTGATCTCTTCCAGATCGGCAAAAAGTCTTTCCGGAGTGATCCCCCGGAATAAGGGATTGTTGACGAGTGCAGGTATCATATATCAATAGTTATTTGAATTTTAAAATAAACGTTGTTTCTTTCTCCCGCAGCAAAGTGAGACTCCCGCCCGAAAGACGCATGATCTGTCGTGAAATACTAAGTCCGATTCCGCTACCATTTTCTTTGGTGGTGAAGAAAGGAATAAAGATATGTTCTGCTATTTCCGACGGGATTTCAGGACCGTTGTTTTTGATCTCGATCCATATTTCTTCCATATCATTGCAATAAGCCCGAAGCTCGATTCTACCATCCGGCTGGCTGCCGATTGCCTGGATGGCATTCTTCAGAAGATTGATAACTACCTGGGCGATGAGGTTTTCATCCGCATACAGAATTAAGTCCGCAGGAGAAATCTCCGTGTGGAAACAAATGGTGTCACACGGATTCTGATGGCGGGCAAGTTCAATCATCCTTTCTATGAACGCTTTCACATAGAACAATGACGGTTCCGGTGCAGGTATGCGTGTAAACTGCCGGTAAGATTCTACAAAAGAGAGCAACCCTTTTCCTGTGGTGCTGATGGTCTGCAACCCGTGACTGATCTCTTCATCTTTACCCTCGGACATGGAAAGAAGAGTGTCACAAAGAGAAGTGATAGGCGTGACCGAATTCATGATTTCATGCGTCAGAACCCGTGTCAGGCGAATCCATGAATCTATTTCCTTTTCATCAAGTTCGGTATTGATATCATTCAGAGCCAGAATACGCAGATGCTCTTTGCGCACATTGATTTCCGATACACGTATGGATAGATTAACGGTTCCCCGTTCGTTGTGAAATATCACTTGCAGTTTGTCTCCGGGACGGCAGTTCTCTATTTTCTCCATGAGCGTAGTGTCTACTTTACTCAACTGATGGATATGCGTGAATATATTCAGCCCCAAAAGACGGAGTGCCTCCTTGTTCTTCTGATAAACAGCCCCATTGTCATTGAGTACCAGCAATCCTGTACTGACAAAATCCAGAATCAGCTCGTAATATTTCTCTTGTTGTGCGGTTTCCGCTTTTACATTATATAAGATATGTCCCACCCGGTTGAGTGCCCGGTTGATCTTTTGGCTTTCGGGAGTACCGTTTTCTTCGGGAAAATGAAAAGTGTTATCATTATTTTCAAGCGCGTTAATCATGAAAAGCACCTGCTTGGTGTGAAGCTGGT
>ENA-ORTT01002988-ORTT01002988.1-human-gut-metagenome-genome-assembly--contig:-NODE-2988-length-11730-cov-6.788094_pt1 | contig 11730 bp, 9 predicted proteins | sample MGYA00242074_ERZ509197 | MGnify/ENA primary metagenome ERZ509197 (study PRJEB26280, sample SAMEA2338789) | human gut metagenome | biome: human gut; feature: human-associated habitat; material: faeces...
AAGAAGAAGGTGGTCGTCACACTCCGTTCCACAACAAATACCGTCCTCAGTTCTACTTGCGTACTATGGACTGTACAGGTGAAATCACTTTGCCGGAAGGAACAGAAATGGTAATGCCGGGTGATAACGTAACTATTACAGTTGAGTTGATCTACCCAGTAGCATTGAACCCGGGTCTTCGTTTCGCTATCCGCGAAGGTGGACGTACAGTAGGTTCAGGACGTGTTGCTACAATCATCGAGTAATAACGAAAATACGTTATTTCAGAGATATTGTAATTGGATTTTGCAACAAAATTGCAACAAATTTGTTTGTAATAATGCGTGATAATGCTGAAATATGCACGTTTCACAGCATATGGTGAGTTCAATTTCATAAGATTTTGTACCTTAGGGCACTTTCCTAGTAGTTTAGGAAAGTGCCTTTTTTGTGTTATGGAAATCAGGCAAAGATTGGAGGTGAAATATATGTTAAAAGTAAGATTATCTGGCACCAAAAAGGAACTTCGCTGGTTTTTAAAGAAAATGCAGCGAGATTGCCGGTGGCAGGTAAGAAATATTTCAAATTTTAGTTCTATAGAAAGAACGAATGGAAAGTATAAACGCTTATATGTAGATGTTTATCGAAATGAAAAATAACCAAAAAAATACGGAGGGTCAGAATTATGTGTAAAGTAATCGCCATATGCAATCAAAAAGGTGGTGTATCCAAGACTACCACAACAGTAAATCTTGGAGTTGGTTTAGTAAGAGAAGGAAAGAAAGTGCTTGTCATTGACGCAGATCCACAAGGAAATCTGTCGCAGAGTCTTGGAATTGAAAATCCGGATGAACTGGAGATTGCACTTCCAAGTATTATGGAGCAGATTATTATGGATAAGGATGTGGATGTGACAAAAGGAATCATTCACCATGAAGAAGGACTTGACCTTATGCCATGCAACATTGACTTGTCGGGAGTAGATGTTTCTCTTGTAAATGCCATGAGCAGAGAGTTCGTTTTAAAAACATATGTGGAAAGCATGAGAGAGTTCTATGATTACATTCTCATCGACTGTATGCCAAGTTTGGGAATGATAACGGTCAATTCGCTTACGGCATCGGATCGTGTATTGGTTCCGGTGCAGGCAGCTTATCTTCCAGTAAAAGGATTGGAGCAGTTAATCACAACCATTTACCGTGTGAAAAAGCATTTGAATCCGCAGATTCAGTTTGAAGGGATTTTGATTTCCATGCTGAATGCGAGAACCAATTATGCCAAAGACATTATGGAACTAATCAAGAAATACTACGGGGAATCCATTCCTATCTTTGAAAGTAAAATACCATTTTCGGTAAAAGCCGCTGAAACATCAGCAGCAGGAGTGAGTATCTTTACACTGGATAAGAAACATCCGGTGGCACATGCTTACGAGAAACTGACAAAGGAGGTAATCGCTCATGAGTAGGACAAAGGCTTTGGAAAAAGTGAAATTAACGAGTTTTGATGACCTCTTTGGTGGAAAGGAAAACGAAAAAGCTGCCGAAGCAGGAGATGTGAGAGAGATACCGCTTTCCGAACTGCATGAATTTCATAACCATCCGTTTCAGGTTCGTTCCGATGAGGAATTAGCAGAGATGATTGAAAGTGTCAGAGAGCATGGTGTACTGGTGCCGGGAATTGTCAGGAAACGCAAAGAAGGCGGCTATGAGATTATTTCCGGGCATACCAGGAAGCACGTATGCGAAGTGCTTGGATTAGAAACAATGCCGGTATTTGTGAAAGAAATGGATAATGATGAAGCCAGTGTAGTTATGGTAGATTCCAATATTCAGCGGGAGGACATTCTTCCGAGTGAAAAGGCAAAAGCTTATTTTATGAAATATGAAGCTGTAAAACATCAGGGCAAAAAAGGAAAAGGCAACAGTCTGGATGAAGTTGGGGAAACTGCCGGAGAGAGTGCAAAAACAGTACAAAGGTATATTTACCTTGCCCGCTTATCAGATGCGCTTTTAGATATGGTCGATAAAAAGAAAATTGGAATCGTGCAGGGCGTAGAGCTGTCATTTCTGACAGAACAGCAACAGGAGTGGGTGCAAGTTGTTCTTGAAGAAACAGGGGTGATCATTTCAACAGTACAGGCATCAAGGCTGAAGGAGTATGGAAAAAGTGATGAACTGACATTACCGATGGTAAGGCTGATCCTGACAGAATCGAAACCGATAGAGCGAAAAGTAACCATTAAGGCAGACAAGATCAGCAGATATTTTCCGGAATATTATTCCAATGAGCAGATTGAAAATGTTATCTACCAGCTATTGGATGAGTGGAATAGTTCAAACAGTGAGAAATAAACGGCAAAGGAGGCATGAAAAAGTGGACGAGAATACAAAATTTGATTACTACTATGGAATTGAAGCAGACCAGTTCTCTTTTTATCGTGTCCCCCGGCTGTTGATTAAAGATGAGCGATTCAAGGGGCTTAGCAGCGATGCCAAGCTCCTGTATGGCTTGATGCTCGATCGGATGTCACTGTCTATGAAAAATGGATGGCTGGACGAGGAAAACAGGGCTTATATCATCTATACGGTGGATGCGATTATGGAGGATTTGGGATGTGCGAAAGCAACCTGTGTCAAGATTATGAAAGAGCTGGATTCCGAAAAAGGGATTGGGTTAATTGAAAAAAAGCGCAGAGGTCTTGGCAAACCGGATATTATCTATGTGAAAAACTTTGCTACAATGTCAGCGGAACAGGAGGTAAAAGAGCCTGAGAATACTGGAAAATCCACAGAAGTTCAAAAATTGAACTTCAAGAAGTCTAATATTGATACTTCAAGAAGTTCAGAAGTTGAACTTCAGGAGGTACAAAATTTGAACCGCCAGAAGTATAAAAAGCAGACTTCAAGAGGTTCAGAAACTGAACTTGCAGAAGTTCAGGATTTAGCCCCTATTTATACTAACTATAATAAGACTGATATAAATTATACTGATATGAGTTATACCAATCCAATCTATCCATCCGGTGAAGGAAAACAGACCGATGATAGGATGGATGGAGCAGATGCATACATAGAGATTATCAAAGAAAATATTGAGTACGATCATCACATGAAATATGATGAAATAAATGACAGGGAACTGTATGATGAATTATTTGAATTGATCTGTGAGGTTGTATGTGTAAAGCGGACTACGATACGGATTGCGGGGGAGGAGTATCCCTATGAGCTTGTAAAGTCAAAATTCTTAAAGCTGAGGAGCAGTCATCTGGAGTATGTGATGGGGTGTATGAAAGACACGACAACCAAAATTTCAAACATTAAGGCATACATGGTTACGGCACTGTATAATGCGCCATCAACAATAAATCATTATTATCAGCAGGAAGTGCAGCATGATATGTATGGGGGAGGCTGGCATGAAAAGGGTATTGTTTAAGATGATAGTTTCGGTACTGATACTTGTTTTATGGATACTGATGTGTTATCCGGTATGCCAACAGGAAAACGGATTTGATTACTTCCTTTTCTGGATTATGGTAGGTTTTCCCTATGGGATTCGGAAAATGTGTATGTTCCTCATCCCTAAAAATTTTGGAATTGCTGGGAGCATTGGGGTGTTGGCATTTAACGGCATCATTGGTGGTCTGATAGGTGGTATCATCGTAATTGCAAGGATGATCGCAGTATTTGTGGAGATAATAAAGATGATTGCAGGCACTTCTGGTCACGATGTCCAAAAGTGTGATAATAGAGATATAATGTAAAAAACGGAGAGGATGTCGTCGTATGAAAGAAACATATATTACAGAGGATGAGCAGCTAAAATGCCAGAAAGTTGCTAATGCCTTTACCGAACTGTATGAAATTGAAAATATACTGGTGTTGGATGCGGGGAGATATGGGTTTGTCAAATTGCAGTATTATAGACCACCACAGGGTTTTGAGGATGTAATTACCTTCACAGACAGTCGAAGTATGTTTGAGAATTTGTGGCAGGAGTGGTTTGATACAAAGTTATTTTTACTGGCAAAGGATACACCCATGGAGGGAATGGGATATAGTGAGATATTTCAATGTCTGTCCGGACAGGAGAAAAGAGCACTCACAGACCGGAAAGCATATTTTGCAAAAACGGCAGAAATTGAATAATTGAGATGAACAGCGGTAGGGCAGTTATGGGAGAAATCTTGTAACTGCCCTTTTTTACTTTTGGACATTGTGACCAGAAGTGGAAAGGAGAGAGTATGGAATCAATGCGAGATATCAATAGAGTAATGGAACGAGAAATTGCAAAGGGGAGCAGTCCTTTAAAGCTGGATCATATTGAATTTGGGGATTATTCGTATCAGGAGATAACCTCAGAGAAAAAATTGGAAGATGTGTTATCCTATTTGTTAAGAATAAGGGATTTCAGACAATATGCCGGAAAAACTATTTTGAATAATGTGTATATGGATTTGCGTGGAAGAAAACCTGTATTCAAGAGGACTCGAACAGCAATCGAAAGAAATAATATATTCGCAACAATTAAAAGGTATGCAAAGAAGTTAAAGCCGCAGTATAATGGAGATGTATATTTGGAAATGGTCAGATGCTATTTCGATATATCACAAGAAAATCTGGAAAAGTGCAGATATACATATCAAGGGAACGAAACATATGCCTTTCTGTTATCAGATAAATATATTATGGCATTGTATACGCATTGTCTGGTGGCGAGAAAGGAAGCTGCTTTGCAGAAGATGCAGATTGAAGGCTTTACCGAAAAAGAGTATGGAATGGTAAGCTTAGTGAAGGTGTGGGATGTTTTGTTTCAGGCGTTGTTACTTGATGATATAAGGCTGGAAGATGATAAGATGTATGCGGAGTTTTGCACTTGTTCTTTAGTTAGTATGATACGTTAAATTATTGAGACTTTAGTTTGCAGGGGATACTTAAATTAAGTTAAGATTAAAGAAAAATTGGATCTAGATATAATAGCAAGAAAATAGACAGATGGCGTAAAAAGAAGTAGATGAGACAAAGAGCAGGGGAATAGCTGAAAAAGGAGAAGTGAAAGATGAATTATACAGAAAAAACCAAGCCAGGAATGGGAGATCCATATTGGTATGAGTGGTCTGTTGGTGAGCAACAGATTATTAATATGTTAAATGAAGAAAACAATATAGAATATGTTGAATTGCAGGCAAATGTAGGATTGGGATTAGATGATGTTGTTGTAACATATAGCGATGGAAAAGTATTATGTATACAGGTTAAACATACAAGAGCAGATGATACGTTGACATTTGCAGATTTGGTTTATTCTGCGAAAAAGACAAGTAAATCATTATTAGCCGAATTGGCAGATTCATGGCAAGAAGAGAGTCGTAGATATACTGAAGTTATTCCACAAATCTTTACGAATAGAAGAAAAGGTCAAGTAATTTCTATGACAAAGGGGGAGGACACATTCGTAAGACCAGCACTTGACGTATTTTGGAAAAAATTGAATGAAAAGATTAAATCTGCGAAAAACTTTGAAGATATTGTATTTGAAGAATATCCTGAAGCTTGGAATGAATGGAAAACACAGCTCAGTGGGATTCAAAGTAACAAAGATAAACTAAAATTCTTAAGATTATTACAGCTTGAAACCGAGCAGAAGGATTTACAAGAAATAGAAAATGAGGTTTTAGGTCACTTATCTACAGCATTTAGGATTACTTTGGATGATGCGGACAAATTATTAGGAAAACTTGATCATGCATTAAGGAAGTGGACAACATCTGTGAGAAATACTTCTCGAATTTATGTGGAAGATGTATATGAAGCATTATCTATAGATGATTATATTTCTCCGTATAATCATGAACTAATGCCTGCAGAGCCATTTTTTGATAGCCGCAAAGATTTTGTAGAAGAGATTGAAAAAGAATTATTGTTTGGAAATGAAAAAGTTCTTTTCCTTTCAGGGATACCGGGAACCGGAAAAACAAATATAGTCAGTAAGCTATGCAATAAGAGAGACAGCATTATAAAAATTAGGTATTATGCTTATGAACCTATTCAGCCAGATAAAGAATACTTGCCGATAGATGTTTCGGAAAGGGTAAAAAAGGAACATTTCTGGAATGAGATGTTTAGCCAATTAAAACAGTGCTTAAAAGGTTCTTTACATAAATACAATGTGCCATTACAAAATTGCTTTATGTCGTTGGAAGAGATGAAAAAGCATTTTTTTGAAATAGCGTCTGCGTATGCAAGAGATACTGGATGCACATTTGTTATTGCAATAGACGGAATAGATCATGCAGCACGTGCAGGAATTGTTTCAGAAACATTTTTGGCTACATTACCTAGACCAGAATATATTCCGGATAATATAAAATTGTTGATATCCGGACAACCTCAAGAGTCTTATCCGAATTATCCATTATGGTTAAAGAGAAAAAATGATAGTGTAAAGCGTTTAGATGTGCCAGGAATTGAGAGAGGGGATATATTATCACTTGTAACTCAAAAAATATCTGATACGAGAAGTAGTGAATATAATGTGATTACGGACATTGTTGAAAAATATGCTGAAAAGAACACTTTAGCTGCTATTTTTGCGGTATATGAGGCAAGTCAATGTGCGGATGCAATGAAGTTAGAAAGAAAATTATCGGACAGAAAACTAAGCGGAAATATTGAAGAATATTATTCTAATATATGGAATGATGCTGTTGGTACATTAAAACAGTATGATTTTGTAGATTACAAATTGGCAGGTGTATTTGCGTTTTTGAATGAACGTGTTGATGGACAGATGTTAGCAGAAATATTCAATGAACTTGATATACCTGTAGTTGCTTGGAATAATGTGTTGAAAACATTAAAACCTTTGATTGTAGAGGAGGTGGGGAAATATCATGTTTTACATAATGATGTGAAAGTTTTCTTATCAAATATTGTAAATATTGATGATGAGCATACGCAGGAAATATGCAATTCATTGACGGATTACTATTTATGTAAAGATGATAAAAGTCAAGCTTATTATTTTGATATTGTTAGATTAATGTCTATGGCTAAAAGAGAAGCAGAAATAGTTGATGTTTTTTCAAGTAAGTTTGTTATCGAGGCGTATGTAAATGGTGTTGAACTTTGGGAATTAACCTCTATATCGAATAACATAATGAAAAGACTGTTTTTGCAAGAGGTAATTGATTATGATAAGTTGCAATCTTTGTCTACAGCTATTCTCACAATCAATAAGCTTGAAGACACTAAATATGAAATAGAGAATTCTGAATTTAGGGATGTAAGGCAGTATGTGGGTGTGGCTCCATATGAATGTTATGTGGAACCAATTAATCAATGGGATGCACATTTGATTTCAGATGTACTATCGTATGCCAAAGATTTGTATTATTCAGGAAAAAAGAAAAGAACTATTGATTTATTTAATCGTTGGTTTGAAGGATTAAATGTATTGGAACTTTGGAATATTTTGAGAGACAAGGGAATGTTAGATACAAGAAATCCGGATTATATTATGATATCAACAGAGGCAAAAGAAATTTCAGACGATTTAGGTAAATTGATTTGTTGGTCAAAGCAATATAGTATGCTTGAAAAGGAATCTGAGTGGAATGATGAAATAACTGTTTTTATGCGTGGATTATGTGAATCATTCTGGCATGAATCTGTTTTAAATTATAAAGATAAAGAATTAGAAACAGCCCTTATCAGTATTTGCCATATTGTTGTTAGATCGAATGTTTTAATTGATATTTTAATAGAGTTAATGGGAGAGCTGAGATTTTCTTCAATTAGTATTATTGAAAAGGTAAACAGGGATGTACTTGTACATAGCAAATTAGGACTGATTTTCGATCTTTTTATGAGAATAGTTTCTGGAAATATAGAAAAATATGATAAATATGATCGAGAAGAAGTATATAATCAAATTCAAGGCATTGAATTACCACATGGAGATTTTGAGCATGAAATATATTATTACAGTATATATGCTGTTGTAGTGAGTTATTTACAGCCAGCAGTGGATCGACTCATAGTATCCCAAAGGGTATTAGACAAATTTTTAACAAAGAATTCGCATAGGGACAGAAGTTATTATGGCGTATGGTTCAATTGCCTTTGCTATCTTGGATATTGGTTGCATGCAAAACATAATGGGCAGAAGTTTGCAGAACATTTATATGAGATGGAACGGATCTTATCATTAGTGATGATTAAAGATTGGATTCCACGAGTGACAGATTTGCAGATAAGAAATATATCATCATTGATTTTAAAAGCGTATATTATATTGGCAACACAGGAAAGCGAGGCGTATAAATCAGCTATCTCAAATATATGTGAAAAAATATTTGAAAATAACCCAATCCATCAAGTTATGGATGCAGGGTGGTATTTCTATAGAGATAATGTAGAAAGATTAACTGTTTGGTATCAGGATTGGCTCGGAGAAAAAGGCAGAGTTTGGGACAATCCTATAGGTGAAAGAAATAGAATTATCAAAGATATCTTTAATTTGGTTGAAAAATATCAATTAGAAAATTATATCAATACTACAGCTGCTCGGGAAAAGGCAAAATGGTCTGTTATAGGATATGCTTCTCATAAGGAATATAGCTTAAGTGATATCTTAGAATGGTATGACAGTTTACTTGAAATGGGGTGTGATAATACGCATAGATATACTGAACAGATAAAGAGTCTTTCTGGAAAGATGGAAGAATTGGGTGATAACAGACTTGATTATCAGGCAAACTGTAGATTATATGGCGATTTATTTGATGATGGATTAGATGCAATAAAAAAGGTTTTATCTACACCTGTATATATGTCAGAATTATTAGAACAGCCAGAATATATTATTGAAGGCTTGATAGGATATTTAAAAAAAGCAAGTGTTTCAGAAAACGATTTATTAGCTATTTGGGCATTTGGATTGGGAATTTTGAATTGGAAAAACGATTCAAATCACTCAACAATTGCAGCATTAGATAAAGCAATAGAGATTTGTGCTAAAAGAAATGAATTATCATCTGTACATGAGAAAATATGTAAAATGGGTAAAGCTGAAATAAGTGCTCGTGTTGATCCAAGCCGTTACATTATCCCGAGCAGATGGTGTGATAAGGCAGAGGTAAAGATATGTGGGAATGTTCAGCACAATTATATTGAGCAGTATCTTCAGGCAGGGGATTTAGATTATCATGATAGACAAGCGTTATTTGAAGAATGTGAGAATATGCGTGATGATAGAGAGGCTTATTATTCTTGCTTAGAAAAAATTCTAGAGAAAGAACTTGTTAATGAAAGATATGGATGGAGAAACAGAGAAATTTTAAAGTATGTAATAAGTAATTTGCCCAATGCCATAGCTGATGAGTATATAAGGTCTTATTATTTGACAGGATTAGAAGGGGGAAGAGAAAGCTTTTATCCAGGTGAAAATATAATGTATTTATGTTTGTGGAAAGTAAAACAATGTGGTAAGGAATACTGTAAAAAAGGTTTGGATAATCTGCTAAATACTCACAACTTATGGATTTCGTCAGCCGGAAGAATAGGTAATGAAGAAGAGAATATTAAGGAGAATACAGGTACCAATCTTCAAAGAGTGTATAGTTCCATGGACATTGAGAGTATAGACACATTTCGGGATTTGTTTATTAGGATTCTCATAGTATTTATGCTTTCTGATAATGCTGATACGGCAGAAAATGCATTAAGAGGCATTTATCATTTATTGCAAATTTATCCAGAATTAGTGGTGAAAATAGAAGAATATTGGGATGAATTTCATTATAGAGCTAAAGAATGGATGTTGATGGTTTATGAATTGTTGACTGAAACTAAAGTAATGGATAAAGTTTTGCTAGAGAGTTTGGTTACGAAACATATCAATGATTCGGATTTTAATGCGGCATTTTACTCAAGGATTTTGTTACAAAGATTATGTGGTAAAAATGGTTTTGAGATGCAAAAGGAAAAACAGAAATATTTTGCAGACATTCCAGAATATAGCACCAAAAAACTATTATCTGTAAAAAGCAAAGAACAATATTTAACCGGTACTAGATATGTTATGGAATCACTTAAACGGATGACCGAGGAAATGTGGGATGACTGTAGTGACATAGAAAGCAAGGTGGCAGCATATATGAAGCAAATCAGTGATACGGATAATATGCTGCTTGATGTGGGTGGTAGAAAGCAGTGCGGTGTAGCCTTGTACGATATAAATGTTGCTTTTCTTAGGGTATTGTATAAAGAATGGTATCAAGGAAGATGGGATGGAGCAGAAATTCCGTTAAGTCGAATTATTCTTTCTACAAGTGAACCTTATGTTTTGTTGCAGTCTCCAGCGATATTGCCATATCAAGAAAACAAAATATTAAATGTAAAAATTGATGAGTTTGAAGAACAGGATAAAGATGATAAGGAGAAATTGTTAAAGAATATTTTCACTATGGGAATTAGTGATGACGAAATAGTTCTTGGTGGAGCGTTAACGGAATATAGCTATAAGAAAGAACTCTTAGGCTTTATGACTACATATATTGATTTTCCTACGATGAAAAGAGATTTTGCTTTATATGCTTGTGAGAGAAATGCAAGACTTTTAATTCATCGAAGTGAAGAATTTGTGGAGGAAAAACATTGTAACTTACTTGTGCATAATGTAGGAGTAGAGAGTTTTAAAGGCAGCAATATTATGTGTATGTTTTCACAACGTGCACTAAATCATTTCGGATGGGAAATTGTTTTTGATGATGGCTTAAAGATAGTCGATTCAAATAATAAAATGATAGGTAGATTTGAGTATTATTACGGCTTAAGAACGGAAATGGGAAATAGTGTTTATATGAATCAACCTGTTATTCAAAGATGGGTGGTAACTAATGAGGCGTTTACTGAAATTCAGAATGTGTTGGTATATGATTTGAAGCAAGTGGCAGATGCTAAAGTTTTTGAATTTTAGTGGAAGTAGCATGTTTAGAAAATTTCAAGTTGGCAAGACGAAATAAAAATAATATACAACAGCGTTAGGGCAGTTATGAGTCGAAAGATTTGTAGCTGCCCTTTTCTATTGCTTTTGGACACGATGTCCAGAAGCGGAAAGGAGGATTATGAGGTATTTATTACATCGGCTGTATGTTCCACCTTAGAGGGGCATATGCACAGGAAGATGCAGATCGGAGGTGTTTATGCAGGAGGAAACAACACAAAAAACGATTGCCCTTGCAATCAAGACATCCAAACTGACCGCAAGTGTTCTCCAGAAGGCGATGAAGATGTATCTGGAGCATCAGAAACATAAAGAGCCTTCCCACGGGAAAATACCGGTGAAAAAGCTGGTAGGTCAGGGAGCGGGTGCGAAGTCCATAGAGGTCACGGATAATAACATTAAGGCTTTTGAGCGTGTGGCGAGAAAGTACAATGTAGATTTCGCTGTAAAGCGGGATAAGACCACGGAGCCGCCAAAATACCTTGTATTTTTTAAGGGTAAGGATGCCGATGTGATTGCACAGGCGTTCAAGGAATTTGTAAAAGTTAATGAGAAAAAGCAACAGCGTCCGTCATTACGGAAGAAACTGAAAGGACTTCAGAAGATGATCGCACAGAACAAGAACAGGGAGCGGAGCAGAGAGAAAAACAAGGACAGGGGACAGAGCCTATAAGCAAGGTCATTGTGGATTGTCAACACTTTTTCAGACAAATTTTTTTAGGTTATTTTTCCGATATT
>ENA-ORTT01003004-ORTT01003004.1-human-gut-metagenome-genome-assembly--contig:-NODE-3004-length-11652-cov-5.645512_pt1 | contig 11652 bp, 10 predicted proteins | sample MGYA00242074_ERZ509197 | MGnify/ENA primary metagenome ERZ509197 (study PRJEB26280, sample SAMEA2338789) | human gut metagenome | biome: human gut; feature: human-associated habitat; material: faeces...
CTTTGTCGATCGGCTTCTCGAAGCGGTTAAGCATTTCACGCATGCGTTCGACCTGCTGGTCAACGGTCGAAACGGCAGTCGGCAGCAGACCGCTCAGGCCGTATTTGGCGCGCTCTTCCTTTGTGAATGCTTCGCCCTTATTGACGAAGGGGCAGTGGAAGATGGCCGAGGCCGGAAGCTTGTCGCACTGAGTCATGGAATTACCTCCTTGATGGGTGGTCGAACCGCGGATTCCTTATCCCGCGATCCATAGGGAGCTGCGCTTGCAACATCCTGGTGGTTTATTTTTCCGTCGTGTTGGTCAGCAACGTCAGAAAAATATTGTCGGAAAGCATCGCTCCAAGAGTTGTTTTCCCGCTCTTGAAGCAGCCTTCGCGGTATGGCCTAGGTGCGCTTTCCTGTTCCTTTTTGCGGGTAATGCGGGGAAATGCCGCCCTAGAACTTGGGAATCATTCTAGGCTCGTTTTTTCGGAAGGGATAACCCGAAAAAGCAAAGCCGGTCGTAAACTATTTCTTCTGATCAAACTCCCGAATGCGCTGAGCAGCCTCTTTGGCGACGTCAGTTTTCGGGTAGGTCTTGATGATTTTTTGCAGGGTTGCCTTAGCAGCATTAATGCTGCCGCTGGCGGCTTGTGAACTTGCCACAAGCATCATTGCATCAGCAGCTCGAGCACCTTTTGAGAATTCTCGAAGCAGTTGATTTTGAGATGAAATTGCCGTTTTATAGTGCTCATTGGCAAAAGCACTAGTACCCCACCAGAAAAGTGCATCCATCCGGTAGGGCGACTTCTTGAAGTTGTCATTGAAGTCCTTGAACGCCTTCTCCGCATCGCCGTACTTGCCGGTCTGCAAAAGCGCCACTGCCGTATCGTAGGCCTTTTTCTCTTCTGCAGATACCTCAATGGACTGACCGTCAATCACCACAACCTGAGGTTCGAATACGGCAAGGCGCTTGTCGAGCGTTTCGTACTGAGTCCGGGCATTGCGTTTTTCCTGATTCTGCGCATTAACCAATTCTTCAATGCGGCCCGTCAAACGACGATTCAGCTCTTTAAGATTATTAATTTCCGTCGAAAGCTGAATTTGCGCATTGCGGTTGGCTTCCAGATCAGTCTGAAGCGTCTTGATGGACTCTCTAAGCTCAAGAATCGCGCGGCGCGCATCATCGTCGGCAAAAGCCTGAACACTGCAGGCCGCCGATAAGGCAGCAAGTCCGATCGCAGTGCGTGCAATGCATTGGGTGAATGAGGACATGGACAACTCACTAAACTCAGAAAGGATCAGTCGATAATCGACCGACCGTTTCCGCCCTGCTGGGGCACTATGGCCCCAGCATTGGACGAGCTCTTACTTGGCGGCGGGCTGAGCTTTCAGCACGCTTTCCGGATACACGATATCGGCACGGCGATTTTGCGCCCAGGCTTCTTCGCTGTGACCAAGTGCAATGGGCTTTTCCTTGCCAAAAGAAACGGCCTCGATGCGGCTGCTGGGAATACCAAGCAGCTGCAGACGCTGCAGCACGGCTTCAGAGCGCTTCTGCCCAAGCGCAAGGTTGTATTCACGACCGCCGCGTTCATCGGTGTTGCCTTGAATGACAATCTTCACCTCCGGATTGGCAGCAAGCCACTTGGCGTGGGCTTCAACCACAGCGGCATACTCCGGAGAAACTTCGTAGGAGTCAAACGCGAAATAAACCGAGCGGTGGTAAAGCGGATTGGCCGGATCCAAGAAGGGATTGACGGCAGTAGTTTGAGCGGCGGACTGCTCGCCAGCGAGCGTCCCGGCCTTGTTGCCTTCGTCAAGTGAAACCGATGAGCAGCCAGAAAGTACAGCGGTGACCGCAGCCGCAGCTGCGAGAACCTTCCAAGAAATAGACATTGTGAGCTCCTTTAAAAAAAGAACGAAAATCGGGTTTGTATCGAACTCAGGGGAGAATCGGTCCCCAGGCGGGTTCGCGAATATCGCCTTCCCCGTAAAGACGCGTTGTCAAGCGGGCATCAGCCGAACAGGTGCCCAACACTCCGCGACCGCTCACCTCAGTGGCATATACCAAGAAGCGGCCGTTGGGAGCAAAGGACGGTGATTCATCACGATTGGTATTCGTAACCAGCATGTCCTGCCCCGTCGACAGATCCATTACCGCGAGGCGGTATTCGGCATCAATGCGGGAGATATACGCCATACGCATCCCGTCAGGCGAAATATCCGGACTGATCGCGTAGCTGCTGCCAAAAGTTACTCGTTCAGCAGCTCCACCGGCCACCGGCTGGCGGTAAATCTGCGGCGTACCACCGCGGTCGCTCGTAAAGTAGATCCAACGGCCGTCTTTTGAGTAAACAGGCTCTGTGTCGATGCCGTAGCTCTGCGTAAAGCGCTTGAGGCCCGAACCGTCCGCATTGATGCGGTAGATCTGCGTCAACCCGTCACGGGACAATGCGACGGCAAGTTCACGACCGTCAGGAGACCAAGCCGGCGCCGAATTATTGCCTCGGAAATTCGCCACCTTACGACGGCGGCCGGTTGACAATTCGTGCACATAAACGATGGGCTTGCGCTCCTCAAAGCTCACATAAGCGAGCTGTCGGCCATCGGGAGACCAGGTCGGCGAAATGATCGGCTCGGGAGACTGCAGAGCGGTACGCGGCACGCCGCCGTCGCTGTCAGCAATAATGAGTTCATAACGGCGCTTGGCCAGCTGCGCTACGTAGGCAATCTGTGACGCAAACATTGCACCTTCACCCGTAAGACGGGTATAGATGCGGTCAGCGCAGCGATGCGCCGCCATGCGAAGCAAATCTTTCCCGGCTGATACGCCGATGGAGTCGAGTTGTTCTCCGCTCACAGCATCATAAAAAAGACAGCGGACATCCCAGCGTCCATCACTGAGCGCCTGCACGGCGCCGACGACATAGACCGCTGCGCCCGCTTTACCAGCAGCCGCAAGACCTTCGGGTTTTTCAAGGTTTTCTGCACTCGCCTCTTGAGTCACCGAGATCCGGCGAAAAGCACCGGACCGCTCAAGATCTGCTGCGATGACCTCAGCAGGATCCGTCGGAGCGGCAGACGCCCCCTGAAACGGCTGAATGGCAATAGGTATTTGATTGGCCCCTACACCGGTGATTTCAATGCGCAGATCCGCGAAGGCCGGACAGGCGGACAGCGCACCGGCGGCTATGCCGGCTCCAAGGAGTGTGCGGCGCGAAAGGCTGTGCTGCGAGAACGCTTTCACAAGAATCTCCCTTAATACGAATACCGGCGCCGCGGCAGGATTGGATCCGTCCCCGGCGCCGGCTTTAACTGCAGACTATACGCGATGCCTTCGTTGGGCGGACCTAATCCGCCTCAACTCGATTGCGTACAAACGTTAGTGGCGGAAGTGACGTTCGCCCGTGAAGACCATCGCGATGCCGTGCTCGTTGCAGGCCTCGATGGACTCGTCGTCGCGCTTGGAGCCGCCGGGCTGGATGATGCAGGTCACGCCGTGCTCGGCGAGCACGTCCACGTTGTCGCGGAACGGGAAGAAGGCATCAGAGGCGCAGGCGTAGCCGCCCTTCTCCACGCCCATGCGCTCGCAGGCCTCGTCGGCGCGCTCGCAGGCGAGAAGCGCGGAGTCAACGCGGTTGGGCTGGCCCGGTCCCATGCCGATGCCGGCCTTGCCCTTGGAGACGAGGATGGCGTTGGACTTCACGCAGCGCACGGCGCGCCAGGCGAACTCCAGATCCTTCAGCGTCTCGGCGTCCGCAGGTTCGCCGGAAACCAGCTTCCATGCGTTCGGGTCGTCGCCGGTGGCGTCGATCAGATCGGTGGACTGCACGAGCAGCCCGCCGTCGATGGCACGGAACTGGGTCTTGGCCTTCGGCGGTTCGGTGACCTTGAGGATGCGCAGGTTCTTCTTCTTGGTCTTGAGCAGTTCAAGCGCCGCGTCCTCGTAGGCGGGGGCGACGATGACCTCGGTGAAGATCGGGCGAACGCTTTCGGCCATCTCCAACGTGACGGTGGTGTTGCAGGCGATGACGCCGCCGTAGGCGCTCACCGGATCGCAGGCGTGGGCCTTCTTGTGAGCCTCGGCCGCGGTGGCTCCGATGGCGAGGCCGCACGGGTTGTTGTGCTTGACCACGGCCACGGCGATGGCGGGTGCCATATCCCACACGGCGCGCCATGCGGCGTCGGCGTCCACGTAGTTGTTGTAGCTCATCGGCTTGCCGCCGAGCTGTTCGGCGTGGGCGAAGCCGTGCTGGTTCAGCGGATCGAGATACAGCGCCGCCTGCTGGTGCGGGTTCTCGCCGTAGCGCAGCACATGGGCGCGGTCCCAGGTGCGGGTGAACGCGGCCGGGAACTTCGCCTCGTTGACCGGGTTCTCGCCTTCGGCCGGGTCGGCGGATTCGACGGTGGCGGGCTTGGGCCAGTGCTTGGCGGTCCACTCGTTGATGGTAGCGTCATAGGCGGCGGTGTGGGCGAACGCCTTGCCGGCCAGCCAGCGGCGCTCCTCCAGACTGAAGCCTTCACCATTGGCCACACGGGCCGCGACGAGCGCATAGTCGGCCGGGTCGGTGACGATGGCGACGGTGGCGCTGTTCTTCGCCGCGCCACGCACCATGGACGGGCCGCCGATGTCGATCTTCTCGATGACCGCGGCCTCGTCGGCGCCGGAACGAACCGTATCGGCGAACGGGTACAAGTTGACGACGACCAGGTCGAAGGGCTTGATGCCGAACTTCTCAAGCTGGGCAGCGTGATCGGGGTTGGTCATGTCGGCGAGGATGCCGGCGTGGATGTGCGGGTCGAGCGTCTTGACACGGCCGTCGAGGCACTCCGGGAATCCGGTGACCTCGCTCACCTCAGTGACGGCGACGCCGAGTTCGGCGAGGCGCTTGGCGGTCGAGCCGGTGGACACCACTTCGGTGCCGGCCTTGATGAAGGCCTCAGCCAGTACTTCGATGCCTTCCTTATGGAAGACGGACACCAGAGCCCGTCGTATCGGTCGATTCGTGTTGGTCATCGTGCTCCTTCTTGGTTGTTGATTGTATGGACTTGCGGGAAACGATGGTACGCGGGTGCGTTGTTGCGGCTCGTTGTGCCCCCGTTCTTCGTGCAATCCAGCGTATCCCGAAAACAATGGCGACGCCAATCAGCGCCAGCACCCAGGCCATGCACAGTCCCATGGCGCTCGGACGTCCGACGGCCTGCGCGGACTGCATCACGTCGACGCCGACGTATTTGAGCCTGGCCTTTCCCAGCGACCCGTTCGACACCCCGAACATGACCGACGACAGCAGAGATATGACCACGCTCGACAGGCAGAACCCGCCCGCCGGGTAGGCGAGTTCGAGAATCAGGTCCTTGCGGTCGAGGGGATCGGACGCGCTGCCGACGATGATGCGGAAACCGGATTTCATCGCCATGGATGCCAGCCCGGCGACGAATCCGACGACCAGCGGAATCAGCACGACGGCGAACCGTATGCCTTCATCGCCGACTGCCTGCGGAAGCAGGCCGAAAACAGGAAGAGGCGGAAGCGAACGCCCCTGCCCGATCCAAAGGGTGAATGTCGCAAGCTCTCCGATGTGGAATCCGGCACCGAACAGCCACGAGACCGCCCATATGCACAGGTTGGGCAGCCATGCAAGCGATGCGATCGTCGTCAGTATGCGCGAGCCGGTCCCCATGCCGATGTCGGCGAACAGCGAGTCCATGGCCGAACGGTTCAGCACGCCCCACACGATGACGGTGATCAGTCCCATGACCAGGTACACGCCCATCATGATGACACCCACCATCAGGCCGGTCCTGATCGTGCGGCGCACGCCGTCGGACACATGATGACGGATAAGTTCACGCAGCTGCCCAGAGAACGGGCCCTTCGACAGCGCGGCGCCGGCGAATCCAAGCGAGAACACCACGGCCGATTTGACGCATACCAGAGCCGGCCAGTCAAGCAATCCGACGGGAAGTGACTGCGTGCCCATGACGTTGATGAAAATCCAGACCACCACGCCGCTGACGTATGCGCGGATATCCGTGCATATCTTCCGGCTGAACGACCAGACCAGACCTATCAGCAGCACGGTGAGCAGCAACGGCATGATGGACAGGGAAAGCGAGTCGGTCTCGAATCCGATGCCCTGGCTGAGCAGGACCACGATGCGGGTCATGTCCAACGTCGAGGACGACAGGTTTTCCCCACCTTCCTCCATCGAGATGACCAGCAGCATGAGCGCAAGAAAGCAGCCCAGGGCGATGGCGTACAACGCCATCGAGCCGATGGCGATGATCGGCCCCCTGAGCCAGGCCTGGATACGCTTCCTCATACCAGCGAGCGTTCGGCGAGCACCTTGCGCATGAGGTCCGCGGTCTGACCGGGAGTGCGTCCGACGGGAATACCGGCGGCCTCCAGCGCGATTTTCTTGTCCTGCGCGGTTCCCTTGCCTCCGGAGACGATGGCGCCGGCATGGCCCATCTGCTTGCCTTCCGGCGCGGTGAATCCGGCGATGTATGCGACGACGGGCTTGGTCATGTGCTCTGCGGCCCATGCCGCGGCGTCCTGCTCCGCGCTGCCTCCGATTTCGCCGATCATGACCACTGCCTTCGTGTCGGCATCCTGCTCGAATTCCTGCAAGGCCTCCAGCAGCGTGGTGCCGACGAGGGGGTCGCCGCCGACGCCCAGGCAGGCGGTGAAGCCGATGTCGCTCAGCTCGCCCATCAGCTGGTAGGTCAGTGTGCCGGACTTGGAGACCAGTCCGATGGGGCCACGGCCCACGATGCCATCGGGGATGATGCCGAGGTTGACGCCATGCTCGTTCTCCTGCGACGGCAGGGTGAGCAGGCCGGGGCAGTTCGGTCCGATGATGCGCACGCCACGCTGAAGGGCGAGTTCGACGAAGTAGGCGCTGTCCGCAACGGGAATGCCTTCGGTGATGACCACGATGAGCCCGATTCCGGCTTCGACGGCCTCGACCACGGCGCCTTTGGCGAACCGTGGCGGCACGAAGACCACACTGGCCTGGGCGCCCGTCGCCTCCTTGGCTTCGGCGCACGTGGCGTACACCGGAACGGAGACGTCCCTGCCCTCACGCGCGGCCTCGAACGTCACTTGGCTGCCCGCCTTGCGCGGGTTGACGCCGCCGACGATGTTCGTACCGGCACGGAGCATGCGGGCGGTGTGTGTCATGCCCTGATGCCCGGTCATGCCTTGGACGATGACGGGAGCACCCTCCTGGATGAATGCGGTCATTGCTTGGCCTCCTTCGATGCCTTGGCGTTCGCCGCCAGACGGGCGGCCTCGGCTGCGGCCTGCTCCATGGTGCCTTCCACATGCAGGTTGGGGTTGTTCGCCGCGGCGAGGATTTGCAGGCCCTCGGCTGCGGCATTGCCATCGAAGCGGACCACGAGCGGCTTCGATGTGTGCAGCTCCTCGAACGCCTGCAGGATGCCCTTGGCGACCTGCTCGCATGAGGTGATGCCGCCGTAGACGTTGATGAACACGGATTCCACCTGCGGGTCGGACAGCACGATGGACAGGCTGTCACTCATCACCGCGGCGGACGCGCCACCTCCGATGTCGAGGAAGTTCGCAGGCGTGACATTCGTGCCCTGCTCCTTGCCGGCGTCCCAGACGGCGTCGAGCGAGCTCATGACCAATCCGGCGCCGTTGCCGATCACGCCGACCTGACCGTCGAGGTGCACGTAGTGCAGCCCGTGTTCGGCTGCCGCCGCCTCGAACGGATCGGCCTGCATCGGATCGTCGAAGCGGGCCCACCCGTCGTGCCGGAACGCCGCATTGCCGTCCAACGATATCTTGGCGTCGAGGGCGCACAGTGATTTGGACGCCTCATCGTCGGGATCGCCGATCTTGGCGAGCGGGTTGATCTCCACCAGCGTCGCGTCGTTGTCCTTGAAGCACTGCCACATGCGCAGCAGGATGTTGGCGGCCTGATCCAGGTCGGCGTGGTAGAAGCCGATCTGGCCAGCCATGCGCTTGGCGGCCTCCATGTCGAAATCGCCGAGGGCGTTGATGTGCAGACGCTTGACCGATTCCGGATGTTCCTTGGCGATCTCCTCGACTTCGGTGCCGCCGTTCGCGGTGGCGAGGACATCGAAGTCCCGCGATGTGCGGTCCACGGATATCGACACGTAGTACTCGTGCAGGATGTTCTTCGCCTCGGCGACGAGCACACCGTTGACCTTATGGCCGTGGATGGTCATCGGGAGGATGGATTCGGACAGCAGTATCGCTTCGTCCCGGTTGTGGGCGATCTTGACGCCGCCCGCCTGGCCACGATGGCCGATCTTGACCTGGGCCTTGATCACGCACGGGTATCCGATGGCATCGGCCGCTTCGGCGACCTCGTGGGAGTTCTGGGCGAAAACGGCCCGCGGCGTGGGAATATGCTGTTCCTCCAGCAATTCTCGTGCCTGGTATTCATAAAGATCCATGTTCGACGCCTCACGTTCCTATGATGTGTTCTTCGAATGATGATTGGTGCCGTGCGGCGCGTCCCGACGCACGGCACCGCCGGGTCACGCCGGCATCGACACCAGTGTGCTGCTGGGTTTGTCGCCCAGTTTGTCCAGTCCGTCGAGTCCTCGCAGCCCCATGACGAAACTGAATCCGACGACCGTGCCCCCGGCCGCCTCGACCAGATCCATGGCTGCCTTCGCCGTGCCGCCGGTCGCGATGAGATCGTCGACGATCAGCACCCGATCGCCCGGACGGATGGCCGACGTCTCGATCTCCACTTTTTCGGTGCCGTATTCGAGATCGTATTCCTCGGCGATGGTCTCCGGCGGCAGCTTGCCCGCCTTGCGGATCGCGATGAACCCCTTGCCGAGCATGGCCGCGAGGGCGGGGCCGAACAGGAACCCTCTGGCCTCCAGCCCTGCCACCGCGTCGAACGAGTCTTCGGTGACGGGAAGGCTGGCCTGGAGCGCCTTCATGAGAATGCGCAGCCCCTTGCCATCCGCCAGCACCGGCATGAAATCACGGAATTTGATACCCTCTTTGGGGAATCCCGGTATGGTGCGAATCTTCGAGACGAGGTATGCCGCATCACCGGCACCGACATCGGCCAGTCTCTCAATGGTGATGTCAGACTGCGTCATGGTCTCGCGCTCCCCCGTCACTTCTCGGCGTCTGCGGTCTGCGCGGAATCGTCGGACTGCGTTGCGTTCTCGGCGGATTCCAGCGCCTTGTCCACCGGTACCTGGGCCTGGTCGTCGGCTTCGTCGGTCTGCTCGGCGTCCTCCACTTCGTCGTCATGGATGAAGGCGGGACGCGTGTACTCCTTGTTGATGGCGCGGAAGGTGAAGCGCAGTAGGGAGCCCTCGGAGTCGATGACGATCTCCTCGTATTCCTCGTCCACGGACACTACCTTGCCGATGATGCCGCCAATGGTGATTACCTCGGTTCCGGGCTCAAGGGAGGAGCGGAAGTCCTTCATCTTTTGCTGCTGCTGCTTGGCCTTGCGGGACTGCCACCACATCATGATGCCGATCAGCACGATGGAAACGATCATGATGAGATAGGATGATGAACCTTGCGGCATGATTTCTCCTTGCAGTAGGGAACGAATGCTCTATGGACGTCGGTCAACAAACAACCAATGTTAGAAGAGCTTGCTGACATCCTCTCCGTTTGTTTCACCTTGTGGCTCCAGACCCAGATGAGACCAGGCCTTGGCCGTGGCGACCCGGCCTTTGGGAGTGCGGATCAGAAATCCTTCACGGACCAGATACGGCTCGCATACGGTTTCGACGGTCTCCGATTCCTCGCCGACCATCGCGGCCAGGTTGTTCAGGCCGACGGGCCCTCCGTTGAAGTTGCGCACGATCGCGTTGAGCACGGCGATGTCCAGCCGGTCGAGGCCCTCGGAGTCTATCTGATAGAGCGCAAGCGCGGCGCGCACGTCATCGACGTCCACGACTTGCAGGTCATGCACGATCGCCCAGTCACGCACACGGCGCAACAGCCTGTTCGCGATTCGTGGCGTGCCTCGAGAACGCAGGGCGAGTTCCGCGGCAGCCCCCTCCCCCAATGAGACTCCCAGAACGCCGGAGGATCGCTCGATCAGCTTTTCGAGCTCATCGTGGGGGTAGAAGTCGAGATGGGCCGTGAAGCCGAAACGCGCACGCAACGGAGAAGGCAACATGCCCTCCCGGGTGGTTGCGCCCACCACGGTGAATCTGGGCAGCGTCAACGGGATGGACGAGGCGCCTGGCCCCTTGCCCACCATGACGTCGACGCGGAAATCCTCCATGGCGATGTACAGCAGTTCCTCCGCGGCGCGCGGAAGACGGTGGATCTCGTCGATGAACAGCACTTCCCCTGCGTCCAGCGAGCTGAGTATCGAAGCCAGGTCGCCCGCGTGCTGGATTGCCGGACCGGACGTGATGCGAATCGGCACCTCCAGCTCGTTGGCTACGATCATCGCCAACGTGGTCTTGCCCAATCCGGGAGGGCCGGCGAGCAGGATGTGGTCGGGGGCGGTGTCACGTTTGCGGGCGGCGTCCAGGAACAGCTGCAGCTGGGCCTTGAGCCGCGGCTGCCCGACGAATCCGTCAAGGGCATGAGGCCGCAGTTCCTCGTCGCTGATCGACTCGTCGTTGATTGCGGCGGCGGAGACCATGCGTAGGGAGTCCTCCGAGACGCCGGTGTTGGTCCGCCCATCCTGCATGTCGATGTTGGATGTCATGGAATATCACCTTCCTCTGTCCAGCGACGACAATGCCAGTTTGAGCACCCGCGGCACGTCCTCCGCACTGATGGGGGTGACTATGGACGCGGCATCGCATGCCTGACGTACGGCCTCCTCCGCGGTCTGGGGGCGCCATCCCAGAGAGACGAGTCCTTCGATCACCTGCCTGGCTCCGGGGTCGCGACTTTCCGACGGCCCATCGGCTTCGGGCCGTATCTGGTCGAGGTCGATGCGGCCTGCCAGTTCAAGGATGATCTTCTGTGCGCCTTTTTTGCCCAGGCCCGGAGCCTTGGACAATGCCGCCGTGTCGCCGTCCGCGACGGCCTTGGCCAGACGGTCCGGAGGCAGCGTCGACAACAGGGAAAGCGCGACCTTCGGCCCGATGCCACTGACCTTCTGCAATTGCAGGAACATGCGTTTGGACGCGGGTGACAGGAACCCGAACAGGGTGACGGCATCCTGCGATATGGTCAGCGAAGTGAAGACGTGCGTTTCCTGACCGGCATGCAACGCCGCAAGATCGGCCGCCGCCATGCGGACCTCGTACCCGACGCCATGAACCTCGATCACGGCGCTGGATGCCTCCACCGACTCGACGCGCCCGGTTAACGTACTGATCATCACGTCGTCCTTTCCTCGCCGAACCGCACGCGGAATGGGCCGCCACGAGCTCGTTCGCCTCGCATCGCATAACGAAAGCACATGCCGAACGCGCCCCGAACTGGCACGTCGTGCGGGATATGGTGTCGAGACGGCCCATCCACATAATGCAGAACATCTGTTCGATACACATTACATGCCGCTGCGGACGCCGGCGCGTCGAGCGGCCTTCTGCGCCGCCTGCGCCCACTGCCGTTGAGCCGCGGTCAGATGCTGTTCCCGTTCGCCTCCCTGCAAGGCGCCTTGCGGGCGCAGGGCATGGCATATCGCCAGCGACAGTGCGTCGGCGGCATCGGCGGGG
>ENA-ORTT01003008-ORTT01003008.1-human-gut-metagenome-genome-assembly--contig:-NODE-3008-length-11647-cov-2.779934_pt1 | contig 11647 bp, 7 predicted proteins | sample MGYA00242074_ERZ509197 | MGnify/ENA primary metagenome ERZ509197 (study PRJEB26280, sample SAMEA2338789) | human gut metagenome | biome: human gut; feature: human-associated habitat; material: faeces...
GGAGAATTGGCTTATGTAAGGTTTATACTGTGTGGCAGATACTTTGATCTGCAACCTATCTGCAACGGTATCTGCAACGTTACAACTATCTATTAACTAGTGAATTACACACGTTTGGTTGCAGGTGGCAGATGTTTTTATGTTTTTCAACTTTATAGTAGGAAAAAATTTCATTCATTTCCGTACCTTTATGAGTCTTTTTATCCATAAATAATATCCAGTCAGTGGTAGTGCAGCCCCCAATAAGGCAGCAATAAAGGTAAGTATGCGAGTAAACATTCCTCCCCAGTTACCAACATGCACAGAATAAATCCAACCACGAATCTTTCCCGACTTGTCTTGATGTTGATAAAGACTTGTTTCTGTAAATTCACCATTATCCGTATTGAAAGAATAACGGTCAGATGCCCGCTGATTCCCGAAACGGTTGAAAGACACGCTTGCCGTACCAGAAGAAATACTGATTTGCTTATACTCCGGATTCTGACGTCTTAGTTTATCATAAATCTCCTGCCAATAAACGAAGGGTGAAGTTACCGAGTACATATCACTGTGATTGTTTTCCGGACGTCCGCCTCTTTCACCCTTTCGAACCTCATTTCCTTCTCTTTTCTTTTCCCGATGGGCTGCCAGTTTGGTATCCCTCTTTTGAGCATCACTTTTCTGTTCATGTCCTTGGGCGGCACGTTGCTGTACTTCTACCCCGAAGACCTTATAGAAAGCCGTCCGATACCACGGAAAAGACCAGGTCAATCCCGTCAGTGCCATAGCCAGTAGAAAGATCAGAGCATACATTCCACCTGCCACATGCAAGTCATACCAAAACCTTCTCCAACCTTTTGTTGCTGTTATTTTCAGGCTATTCTTCAATGCTTTACGTGTACGCGGCCACCAAATGACAATTCCCGAAATCAGTACAAAAACAAGTAAAAGCGTACTGACACCTACAATCATTTTGCCCCAAAAGATTCCTTCATTTCCCGGATTCATACTATCCAGAAGCCAGCGATGCATTCGGAACATAAACATAAAAAAGCCGCTACGTTCGCTTTTTCCTTTTACTTCGCCCGTATACTGGTCTACATACAAAGATGCACGACGTGGTTTGGAAAGACTAACCTGATACGCACGTCCGGGATCAGAAGATATGCTGACACCGGTCACCGATACACTGTCAGGCAATGTCGTCGCCACTTTTTCAAGCAACTTATCCATAGGAAGAGGAGACTCCTTTACCGTTTCCACGTAGTAAAGATCGCGTCGAAACCACTCATTCGCCTCATTTTCAAATACCAGCATGGCACCGGAGAAGCAGACAAGAGTTATTATCAGTCCGAAAGGGACGGAAAGCCACAAATGTATCTTTCTGAATATTTTTTTCATGTTTTCAATCCTATTTCTTGAAAAAGCCTGCAAAGCTTTCCGCTCGGCAGGCTTTTATCTACAAAAGATTCTCTATTTAACCGACTGTATTATTTTGAAAGATATTCCATCTTACCTATCGTAGTGATAGCGTCAGCCTCTACCGTTAAACCTTTGACTGCCTTGCCTGTTTTTGCGTCTATTTTATAGAAGGCCGGTTTCTCGCCCGTAGTCACAGTGACAGCCATATAAGCATACCCTTTTTCTCCATAAGGCTCGCCACCAAACTTTCCGTCAGCCGGCAGACCTGTAACAGGCATAATCGTCTGATCTTCCGCCTTGAAAACAGCTAATTCGCTAACATCTGCACTTGTACCACCATTAATCATATCTTCCGCTCCCTTTTTATACAATTGAAGCAGGAAGTAATCTTCAGAGATGTGCCAGCAACGGAAAATAGGATGTTTAGTGCCTATCTCTTCAAAGTTCACATAGTAATCCGGATCGAAATCTGTTGCGCCTGCTTTGATACGCATTGCGCCCGAAGGTTTCTGTCCTGTTACCTTCTTCAAATCTGAAGATGAAACTGCCGTACGTCCATATCCGGGAGAGAACACATAGACGTCACCATTATCAGCGGCCCAAATGGTCTGATAATATTGTGAACGCATACGACCGCATGCATAGCCTATTTTATCAGTCTTGGCAATCACCGGAGTCTCATTGAAGTTCGTGCCACTATAAATTGCCACGTAAGCATTATCCGGGTATTGTGTAGAAGGAATGACACCGGCTGTATATGCACCGCTGCCGCTACCACCGTCAGTCTTAGTCACAAGTTCCTGATCTGTCACAGCTTCCGGCCATTTTTTAATACCGTACTTACTCATTCCCATTGGGATGACAGATGTATAAATCTTATTGTTAGCTTCAACCAGACCTGCCCATGAAACTTTTTCACCATTACCCAAGTAATTTTCGGCAAGCAAGGTACCCTCTTCCTGACTGCCATCGGTCGCATCCAAATAGTTGAACAACAATGCTTGAGCCACATTCTGATCCTCATCTGTTATTTTCGAGTCCCCGGTGGAAACAGTCACCACTTTATCCCCCCAGGTTCCATAAGACGTGATACGATTATAAGTGTATGTGTACTTTTCTTTCATTTTACCATCTGCCCCCAGATAATAGGAAGCTCCTGTACCTGCGCCACCTTTATTATAAACTAAAGCAAACACATAATCCAGTCCTTTATATACCCAATAGGTACCGCCAATCACTTCGGTTCCATTCCCTTGAGTCGACACTGTTCCTTCATCCAAAGAATTGGCTACTACCAAATAACTTGCTTCACCAGTTGTGGCAGCCACCACATAAGCTGTTTCTCCATCAATTGGCGGGTTATCCACCGGATTATTATCATCGTCGCAAGATGCCACAAACACACCGCTACCCAAACAAAAAGCTACGGCAAAAGCCTGTAATAAAAACTTCTTCATATATTCTTTATTATTGATTGATACTAAAAACTGACTCTTATTATTTACCGAAAAACACTCTGAACTTTCCATAGAATGCGCGCCCCGCTTTTTGCAGACTAAAATTGTCAAACAGTTGGGCATCGGTGAAATTCCGACATTCAAATGATACATTATAACGTCCATTCTTCATGGTGTAGGACAAAAACAGATTATGAGAAAACTGTTCCGGCACCATATTCTTTGAATCTTTATCTCCGAGATTCTCCCAGTAAAGAGGAAAATCGTGCTGCCAGTAGCTATCATAGCCGATGCTCAATACATTTCCTTTGACAAACAGGTCATTCCAATAAAAATTTGCATTGATATTAGCATAACGATAGGGCAGATTCGGCATACGCACTTTATAGTGCATGCTTTCTTGCAAAGAGGAACCCGCCAGAAACTTTTCGTAATCACGAGTATCGATGCTATTAAATGTTCCTCCTATATCAAACCAATGCGAGAAGCTATAAAGCAATGACAAATTATACCCTTTGGTCCTTACGTGACCGTGGTTCTCATAATATCCGTAGCTTGTTCCTCCCAATACGTCCAGTCCTCTTTTTATATAATCTTTCGTATCCCGATATATCAAACCGGCCTCGGCATACAATCCATGCTTGCCAAACTGATGATTATAGCTGAAACTCAAATTGACATTATCACTTTTCTCCGGTTTCAGATTCATTTTGCCAGCTTCAAGGTCTTCATCTCCAAAGAGTTCGTCCGTGGTCGGTAGGCGGAAAGCCTTTTCGTACGAAAGTTTCACCTGAAGATCTTTCCATATAAAATAGGTACCTGCCGCTCCATATCCAAGAGCGCTTGCCGTATTGGACAGATTGATATAGTTGCCTATTCCATCCGTATTCTGCGATACCGGTCCCTTGTTGTATTGCCGGTAATATTTGGCAAATGCCGACACATTCCATCTGTCCGACGGCATCAGACGGTAAGAAAGCCCGCTGACGTTTTTACGGGTGATTTTAGGAATAGAAAAGTCCGTGAATTTGGAAGAAACACCGATGGTAGAGCGGCTCGTACGTTCAAAATCACTGATTACATGACTGAAAGTAAACGTATGCGCCTGTCCGATATGGTAATTCATCTTCAGCGTCCCATTCCAGTTTTTATTTTTAGATTCACTGTTCTGGTAAGACTGTTCTCCCCGGCTGCCTTTTTCATAAAAATCTCCACGCCAGTTGTAAGCCCGCGAAGCGGTATCGACATTGTTGGTGATATTATGATTGTAATTGGCAGTCAACAGCAGATCCAGGTTTTTCACCAATAAGTTCTTTTTGTAATATTCTAAAGAAGGGACCAACGAATGTCCTTTGCGGAATTTTTCACCGAACACAACATCTTGATAAACGCCTGTTTGTATCTCTTTATAGAAATGGGAATAATTGAAACTCAACGCCAAACGGTCTGCCCATTTCTTTCCTACCAGGCCGATTTTTCCAATCACGGCTTCATTATGATACTGGTCATTAAAACGTTTCAGATGATAAATCTTATTTTTATCAAGTGGCGGAAAACGTACGCTTCCATCTTCTTTAATCTCAAATTCGCGTACATAAGTGTCTACATAATAATCATTATCCGAGAAATTCTGAAAAGCATTGACCTCATACATAAAACCATTCTTGAACGTTTGTCCGAAGCGCACGTATGATTTATGAGTATTAAATGATCCGTAAGAATAGGAAGCGTCCATAAACCACTTTCCGGGTTGCTTATTGGTGACAATATTAACCACTCCCCCAATGGCATCGGTTCCGAATCCTACGGGAACTACTCCTTTATAGACTTCTATACGGTCGGCAAAATTAATAGGAACATTGTTCAAATCGAATGCAGCACCGGCTCCTTCCTGTGGTATGCCGTCAATGAAGATTTTCACATGTTTCCCGCTAAAGCCATCGATATACAATTGCATATCCGATCCCACTCCACCTGATTCGCGGAGTTTTACACCGGGCACTTTAGTCAGTGCACCCGCCAAAGTCTGCGTACTATTATGCAATTTCTTCGCATCAATGGCTACCGCATTAAAAGCAGATTGATTCACACGGCCGACTCCGGATGTCGTGACCAGCACCTCTCCCAGTTCTTTTACCGCCGGCGCGATAGTGACGTTTACTTTTATTCTTTCTCCCTTAGCTAATTTAACTTTCTTTTCTACCGTTTGATAACCGATAGCCGAAACGACGAGTGTATATTCACCTGCTGTCGTTTTCAAATGATATATACCTTTTTCATCTGTATAGCATCCTTGGTTGGTTCCTTTCAGATAAACTGTCGCAAAATCCACTACTTCTTTTTCTGTGGACATCACTCTGCCCGAAATTAAACTACTACGGTGACGCCCCTGTTGTGAATATACGGATACGGAAAACAAGAATGCCAGAAAAACCAAAAAATATTTATTGCTCATCTCCTTTTTACTTTATAACCTTTTCATTGTTCTAAAAGCGATGCAAAGGTAAGCAGAAAAAAGAAGTGCTAAACAATCCCTATCTATTGGTAAAAATAAGACAACAAAAATGAGGTATATAGATATGTACAATACCTATATATAAGTAAATACTGGATAATTTAAATAAAAAAAGAAAAGAAACCCTACTTCAGCCAACTCGCCAACGCACGTTCCGTTATCTCCCACAACTGCTCTTTCTGCACATGATTCGTGTATTTATCAGACAGATTTTTCCGGTGGTTATTGACATACAGTTGCCCTGTCGCACCGGCTTCCTTTTCGTCCAACAGTAAACCGATTGCCGTAGAAGCCCCTTTCTTGGGTTTACGGATAAAAGGACGGAAAAAAATATCCGTCAACGGATCGAACCACTTGTGCATAGTGATGATATCAGTAGAAACAATTCCCGGATCGGCAGCATTGACGCTAATCCCCTTCTCTCGAAGTTGCTCGGAAAGCTCGAAAGTAAACAACAGTAAAGCCAGCTTCGTGTTACTGTAAACAGGAATCCTCCAAAACGTTCCCGTTTTCCCTCTATGAAAGAAATCTGGGAAGTCGAGCTTGCCGATTGCGTATGTACAGGAAACCATATTTACGATACGCGCTCCACGCACCATCAGCGGAATTAATTTCCGGGTAAGCAAATAAGGTCCCATGTAGTTCACACTTACCGTTCGTTCGAATCCTTCGAAAGTAGTATGAAAACCTGTCTCCATTGTTCCGGCATTATTCATCAACAAAGCGATGGGAAGATTCCTTTCTAAGATCTGACTGGCAAAAGCAACTACGGATTGCATGGAAGATAAGTCAATAGCCATAACTTCCAAATCCGGGTTTCCAGTTTCCTTGCTCAAACGTTCACGAACAACCTCCGCTTTCTTCGGATGATAACAAGCCATTATGATTCGATAACCGGCTTTGGCTACGGCACGTGTTATTTCTGTTCCCATTCCTCCGTCCGCACCGGTGATGATTGCCCATTTCATTTCACTCATTTTTTCTCCAGTTTATCAATCTCCTTTTGTAAAGAGGAAGGTAATTGTTCTTTCAAATGTTGATGACAAGCCATTTCTATCGTATACATACGTCCTATGCAATAATTACTGTGTCCACAGTTGCAGCGTGCTTGTTGCTCCTGTTTCATCCGGTTCACGAATCCCGGTTCGTTGAGTAACGCTCTCGCCATCTGCACGGCATCAAAACCGGAATCGAGCACTTCATCTATTTTCTGACGGGAAACAAGACCACCGACATAAATCAACGGCGCATCCGGAAGAGCCGCACGGAATTTCAGTGCATCTTCAAGGAAATAAGCCTCTTTGAAGGGTACAGAGGGGATCATCCATTTGCCAAACATACGGACTCCGTATTTCAGCCACCAACAATTCATATAGTAAGACATCGAACGAATCGGCATGGCACCTCTCATTACATACATCGGCGCTTTACTGACAAAACCACCACTCAACACCAATCCATGAGCGCCAAGTTCCAACAGACGTTTGGCCACTTGTATGGATTCGTCTATCTCCATTCCTCCTTTGAAGCCGTCGCGCATATTCATTTTTACGAAAACTGCCATATCATTGCATCACTTCTTCCATCACCATATCCATAAAACGCATCCGATTTTCGAGCGAACCGCCATATTCATCTTTCCGATGATTGGTGTAGGGAGACAGGAATTGACTAATCAAATAGCCGTGCCCCGCATGTACTTCAACGGCGTCAAATCCGGCTTTCCTCGCCAGATTGACTGCATTTCCATACGCTTTCGCCATTTCCGGCAGCTCCTCTTTTTCCATTCCACGCACAAACGTAGGAGAATAGAGGTTGAAGCCTGAAGATGCGGATATAGGAGTGACACCACATATATTTTTATGGGACATATTTCCACAATGCCCGATTTGTATACCTACTGCGGCACCTTCATCGTGCACGGCTTTTGTCAGTTCATGTAAACGGGGAATAATGGACGGACGCAACCACAACTGACGGTCGAAAGAAAGTCCGCTTTGTGTCACGGCAGCATAAGCCACTGTTGTCATACCCACTCCCCCCGCAGCTACCGACCGATGGTAATCCAGCAACATCTGCGTGGGAGTATTCTCCGGACACATGCTCTCAAAAGCTGCCGAACGGATTGTTCGATTCCGCAGCGTCAAAGGGCCAAAGGTGACCGGGCTAAAAAGTTTAGATTCCATAGTAGTTGATATTTTATTTAAGTCATACATAAGTCGTGATGAAAAGCGTCCCTAATAAAGGAAAGGGAACACTCGTTTCCGTTCTCCCACTGCGTCTCCGAATTCTTCGCGGTAACGGCACCAAATAGCGTTGGCACGGGGAACAAGGTTAGCAATCGTCCACCAAAGGAAGACCAGACCGGAAAGTGAACAAGTGAGTATCGCCCAACCTGCCCATTCTAGTATCTCACCGAAATAGTTGGCGGAAGTGACATAACGGTACATTCCTTTTTGAGGCAGATAATGCCGGGTGTCTCCCGGTTTGCGCAAATGTCGGATGATATAATCCGACTGCCAGTTCAACAGCATACCTGCGAAAAAGAGCAGTGTACCGATAATAAACCACGGTGAAGTGAACCAACCGGCTTGATACATCGTTTCGGGAGCAAGATAGAAAATCCATTTTCCTTGCATATAGCCATTCAGCAAATTAAAAAGAACTCCCATCGACATGATTGCCAGCGGCATCTTACTTTTTCCTTTCAATAGCAAAGGGAAGATGAAAGCACGCTGAAAATAGTGAATTTGAAAGAAGAGGAAGAAAGTGAAAATCACCGGCTCGAACCGACGTTCGGAATAGATCCACATCACACACATCACCACAAAAACCGGAGCTTCCATCAATATCCAGGCTAGTTTATTGGAGATAGCTACGCCCCACGATGCTGTGCGGAAAATACCATATCCGGCTTTCACAAAGTAAAGGGCGATAAAAACAAACAAAGCAATCAGGCTCATCACCCCCAGAAACAGATTAAAAGTATCTATACTCATACCGATCTATTTTGTAACACGCAAAAATAACAAAAATGAGATAAACGACGATACAAAAAATAGAAAGAATCTGAAGTACATTCTTTTACGAACATAAAAAAGGAGAAAATGTAAAATTTCCCGGATGCGCTTCTGAAATGATCGGGCACACATCCGGGATTACTTATCTATTCAATAAAAGGATTTGTTCTTATCAGCGTTTCTTAATTGGGATATAAGCCAAATCATCAAGTACATTTTTATAAGCCGGGCGGATAATCCGTTTACCGTCGAAAGTCAATTCTTCATTGCGGTGTGCACACCAGCCTACGATACGTGCCATGGCAAACAGTGGAGTGAAGATTTCCTGCGGCAAACCGATCATTTCATACACGAAGCCCGAATAGAAGTCGATATTGCTGGACACTGTCTTTCCGTTGTTTTTAACCCGTCCGAAAGTAGCGATGGCACGTTCTTCTAGCAGTTCGAGGAAAGCAAATTCGCTTTCTCTGCCTTTTTCACGGGCAAGGTCGCGAGCCAGTTCTTTCAATAGAAGAGCACGAGGGTCGGAGATGGTATAAACGGCATGTCCGATACCATAGATCAGTCCGGTCTTGTTATACACTTCTTTGTTCAACATTCGGGGGTAGTAAGTGTCTATCTCATCTACACTTGTCCAGTCTTTGATATTTTCCTTCAGGTGCTGGAACATGTCGGCAACCTGAATATTGGCACCTCCGTGAAGCGGGCCTTTCAGCGAACCGATACCAGCGGCGATGGCCGAATAAGTATCTGTTCCGGTAGAAGAAGTTACGCGAACGGTGAAAGTGGAGTTATTACCACCACCGTGCTCTGCCTGAAGAATCAATAACAAATCGAGGGTGCGTGCATCCAGTTCGGTATAGTCTTTTTTCAGCATATACAGGAAATTCTCGGCAATAGAGAGCTTTTCCTGCGGATGGCGGATATGCAGAGAACGTCCGAAAGTAGCATGACGAAGCATATTATAAGCATAAGCAATGATAGTGGGGAACTTTGAAATCAGTTCAATACTCTGACGCATCAAGTTATCCCGAGAGGTATCATCCGCATTTGCGTCAAAACGATACATTTCGAGTACGCTGCGTGAAAGAATATTCATGATGTTGTTTCCTTCCAACTCGATGATGTTCATTTTCGTTTTCTGTTCCAACGGCATATTGTCGTTAATCAACTCACGGAAAGAAAGCAATTCTTCTTTATCCGGCAGACGCCCGGAAAGCAATAGGTAAGCCACTTCTTCGAAGCCAAAGCGTTTCTCTTTGATTATAGCGTGAGAAATATCTTCTACATCATAACCGCGATAGAACAGTTTTCCCGGTATTGGTTTCAACCCACCACCCGGAACACGTTCATATCCTACTACATTACCGATTCTGGTTAAACCTACCAATACACCTGTGCCGTCTTCATTACGCAATCCGCGCTTCACATCAAACTTGGAGAACAATTCTGTATCAATCCGGGTAGCTTCCTTCATTTCCTCGGAAAGCTTGTAAATCAAGTACTCTTTTTTCATCTTTCTTCGTTTTTTATTCGTTACTTTTGTTTTTCAATTCTTTCCACGATCTCACGAGTGAAAGCGGAAGTAGAGAGGGAGGTTCCATTCGGCATAAAACGGGCTAAATCGTGTGTAGCACGAGCGTCCAGGAAGCTTTGTTCCAAGGCTTTCTCTATCAGAGCAGCCGCTTCTTTCCAGTCAAAATATTCGAGCATCATTACTGCCGAAAGGATTATAGAACAAGGGTTCACTACATCTTTTCCCGCAATATTGGGAGCTGTTCCGTGAGTCGCTTCAAAGATGGCATGACCTGTCTGGTAGTTGATATTTGCTCCCGGAGCAATGCCGATACCGCCTACCATGGCCGCCAGTTGGTCGGAAACGTAGTCTCCGTTGAGGTTTAAGGTGGCTATCACGGAATATTCTTCGGGAATCAGGAGTGTATTTTGTAAGAAAGCATCCGCAATGCAATCTTTTATCACCAGTCTGCCATCTGCCAAAGCATCGCCAAATTCACGTTGCGCCAGTTCGTAGCCCCATTTTTTGAAACCACCTTCGGTAAACTTCATGATATTCCCTTTATGCACCAGCGTTACGGAAGGCAAATGATGGTCGAGCGCATACTGGCAGGCAGCACGCACAAGACGCTCCGTGCCCTCACGTGATACAGGTTTCACACCGAAAGAAGAGGTTTCCGGGAAACGGACTTTTGTCACGCCCATTTCGTCTTTCAGGAATTGATAGAACTTTTCAGCTTCCGGAGTTCCGGCTTCCCATTCGATACCTGCATAAATATCTTCCGTATTTTCACGGAACACACACATGTTCACTTTCTCCGGTGATTTGACAGGCGACTGTACTCCCTGATACCAACGAACCGGACGAAGACAGACGTATAAATCAAGTGTCTGACGCAGTGCTACGTTCAACGAACGGATTCCACCTCCGACAGGAGTTGTCAACGGACCTTTGATTCCTACCAGGTATTCCTGAAAAGTTTCCATTGTTTCATCCGGCAACCAGGAACCAGTCGCGTTGAAGGAACGTTCTCCCGCCAACACTTCTTTCCATTCGATCCGACGTTTGCCGCCGTATGCTTTCCGGATAGCTGCGTCCACTACGGCTTGCATGGCAGGAGTCACTTCGGCTCCTACTCCATCGCCGGTAATATAAGGTACGGTAGGCACATCGGGTACCAACAGCGTACCATCTGTTTGCATGGTTATTTTGCTCATTTTTTATCTTGCATTTAAGGCAGAACCGGCACGGAACCAAGCTATCTGCTGTTCATTATAGGTATGTTGCACTTCAAAACTTTCTTTCGTTCCGTCTTCGTGATGAAGAACAATCGTCAAATTGCGCCCCGGTGCGAAATGGACTAAGCCTGATATGGACAGAAGATCGTGTTCCCGAATTTTATCATAGTCTGCTTTATCTACAAAAGTAAGAGCAAGCATTCCTTGTTTTTTCAGATTTGTTTCGTGGATACGGGCAAAACTCTTAGCCAAAATGACACGTACATTGAGGAAGCGTGGTTCCATGGCTGCATGTTCACGGCTGGAACCTTCTCCATAATTCTCTTCGGCAACAACAATAGACGGAATACCTTCGGATTTATACATCTTTGCCGTACCGGAAACTGTTCCATAAGTATTTGTCGAACGATTCCAAACACGGTTCGTTTCACCATTGAAAGCATTGACAGCCCCCATCAGCATATTGTCGGAAATATTCTCCAAATGTCCACGGAAGC
>ENA-ORTT01003011-ORTT01003011.1-human-gut-metagenome-genome-assembly--contig:-NODE-3011-length-11635-cov-3.901986_pt1 | contig 11635 bp, 6 predicted proteins | sample MGYA00242074_ERZ509197 | MGnify/ENA primary metagenome ERZ509197 (study PRJEB26280, sample SAMEA2338789) | human gut metagenome | biome: human gut; feature: human-associated habitat; material: faeces...
ACAGAGAAGTTATGGCATTCTGCCAGAGCTTTATGACAGAACTTTGCAAATATATTGGTGCTGATACTGATGTTCCAGCAGGAGATATTGGTACAGGCGCAAGAGAGATCGGATATATGTTCGGACAGTACAAGAGAATCCGTGGAGTATATGAAGGAGTTCTTACAGGAAAAGGACTTTCCTATGGTGGATCTCTTGCTCGTACAGAGGCTACAGGATATGGTCTTCTGTATCTGACAGACGAACTTCTGAAACTCAATGGTATTGAGCTTGCAGGTAAGACAGTTGCAGTTTCTGGTTCAGGTAACGTTGCAATTTACGCAACTGAGAAAGCACAGGAACTCGGTGCTAAAGTTGTTACAGTAAGCGATTCTACAGGATGGGTATACGATCCAGAAGGAATCGATGTTGCAGCTCTTAAAGAAATCAAAGAAGTTAACCGAGCAAGACTTACAGAGTACAAGAAGTACCGTCCGAATTCAGAGTACCATGAAGGAAGAGGAGTATGGAATGTTAAAGTTGACATCGCTCTTCCATGTGCTACACAGAATGAGCTTCACCTTGAAGATGCAAAAGCACTTGTTGCAAACGGATGTATTGCAGTATGTGAAGGTGCTAACATGCCTACAACTCTCGAAGCTACAGAGTATCTGCAGGAGAATGGTGTTATCTTTGCACCTGGTAAAGCAGCTAACGCCGGTGGTGTTGCTACATCTGCACTTGAGATGTCTCAGAACAGCGAGCGTCTGAGCTGGACATTCGAAGAAGTAGATGCTAAACTTAAAAACATCATGGTTAACATCTGCCACAACATGGTTGATGCAGCTGAGAGATACGGATTCAAGGGCAACTACGTTGTAGGTGCTAACATTGCCGGATTTGAGAAGGTTGTAGATGCTATGACAGCTCAGGGAATCGTTTAGGATTTAAGAAAATAGATTGAGATTTTCATTGATCGATTGATAGAATAGAAAGGATACCTTATGGATAGAATGTCTGTAAGGTATTCTTTTTATATATTAGGAAAGTGCTTTCCTAATATGCAAAAAACGCTCCGCGATCTTTTAGTGTTAAAATCCTGAAAATATTTCCTAAAAAGAAAATAAAGTTTATTGACATTATCAGGAAAAATGAGTATAGTTTATTTTAGTAAAAGGGAGTAACTGGCGCTTTGAGTAGCGTTTGCGATCCGTCAATACGATGGAAGAAGTCCATCCGGATCGTGATGAAATAGTGAGACTTTTATTGCATGTAAGAAGCGGTGCAATAATTGTCTCTTTTTTTATTCGCACTGCAGATTAATCAGGATTATGGGTCACAAAAGAAGAGTGAACAATAACCAGTTAGGAGGAATGGCAGTGAAAGCATATTATCAATTATCGGGAGAAGAAGTTTTAAGAGAAGTGAATGGCTCGGAAGAACCATTAACAAAAGAACAGATCAGTGAAAATCAAAGGAAATACGGCCCGAATGAACTGACTGAAGGAAAAAAGAAGACAACATTTCAGATTTTTTTGGAGCAATATAAGGATTTTCTGGTGATCATCCTTATTATAGCAGCGATCGCATCAGGATTTATGGGAGATATTGAGAGCGCAGCTGTTATTGTTATCGTGATCACAATGAATGCAATTCTGGGAACTGTGCAGACAGTAAAGGCAGAGTCATCTCTGGCAAGTCTGAAGAAATTATCCGGTCCGGAAGCAAAAGTTCTTCGTGATGGAGTGGTTGTCCCGATTCCGTCTTCAGAAGTTACTGTTGGAGACATTATTATGTTAGAGGCGGGAGACTATATTCCTGCAGATGGACGTATTCTGGAATGTGCAAGCATGAAGGTTGACGAAAGTGCATTGACGGGAGAGAGTCTTGGTGTCGAGAAGACGACAGATGTGATTGAACAGGACGAAGTTCCTCTTGGAGACCGTATTAATATGGTATATTCCGGAAGCTTTCTCACGTATGGAAGAGGTTCTTTTGTAGTTACAGAGATTGGAATGAATACAGAAGTTGGTAAAATTGCAAGTCTTCTGAAGACGACATCTGAGAAGAAGACTCCATTGCAGGTGAACCTGGATCAGTTTGGACAGAAATTATCCATTTTAATTCTTGTATTCTGTGCGATTTTGTTTGGAATCAGTGTTTTCCGTGGTGAGAATATTGGAAATGCATTTCTTTTTGCAGTTGCTCTTGCCGTTGCAGCAATTCCGGAGGCGTTAAGTTCAATCGTTACGATTGTTCTTTCTTTTGGAACGCAGAAAATGGCGAAAGAACATGCAATTGTTCGAAAACTACAGGCAGTAGAAGGACTGGGAAGTGTATCCATTATCTGTTCAGATAAAACTGGAACCCTGACACAGAATAAGATGACAGTAGAGCATTATTATGTAGATGGCCAGAGCATTTCCGCAGACAAGATCGATCTCCGGGATCCGTCTCAGAGCAGACTCCTTATCAGTAGTATTCTTTGTAATGACTCTACGAATATTGATGGTGTAGAGATCGGAGACCCGACAGAGACAGCACTGATTAATTTAGGAAGCAGTCTTGGTCTTGACCCGGAAGAAGTCAGAGTAAAGTATCCAAGAGAAAGTGAGAATCCATTCGATAGCGACCGTAAGATGATGGCAACAAAGCATTCATTAAACGGAGTGCCAACGATGATTGTCAAAGGAGCAGTTGACGTTCTTTTGAACCGGACAGACTGGGTTGAGATGAAAGGGGAGACTCATGAGATCACAGAAGAGACAAGAAGAGTAATCGAAGAGCAGAATCAGAAATACTCAAGAGAGGGATTACGAGTTCTTGCATTTGCTTATAAAGAAGTATCAGATGAGACGGAACTTACGCTGGAGGATGAAGATCATCTGATATTCCTGGGGCTGATCGCAATGATGGATCCGCCGAGAGAAGAGTCAAAAGCTGCTGTAGAAGAGTGTAAATGTGCAGGAATCCGTCCGATTATGATTACAGGAGATCATAAGGTGACAGCTGCTGCCATTGCAAAGAGAATTGGAATTCTTGAAAATGAATCCGAAGCCTGTGAGGGTGCAGAGATTGACAAAATGTCCGATGAAGAACTGAAAGACTTTGTGGAAGGGATTTCTGTTTACGCCAGAGTTTCTCCTGAACACAAGATCCGTATTGTGCGTGCATGGCAGGAAAAAGGAAACATTGTATCCATGACAGGAGATGGTGTGAATGACGCTCCGGCACTGAAACAGGCAGACATAGGAGTGGCGATGGGAATTACCGGAAGCGAAGTGTCAAAAGACGCTGCAGCAATGGTTTTGACAGATGACAATTTTGCGACTATTATTAAAGCAGTAGAGAATGGAAGAAATATATATCGCAATATTAAAGCATCCATTCAGTTTCTGCTTTCGGGAAATTTTGGAGCAATCCTGGCAGTGCTTTATGCTTCACTGATGGCACTTCCGGTACCGTTCGCACCGGTTCATCTGTTGTTCATTAATCTGCTGACAGACAGTCTTCCGGCAATTGCTCTTGGATTGGAACCACATTCGAAAAATGTGATGAAAGAAAAGCCACGACCGATAAATGAATCCATTTTAACGAAAGACTTTTTGATCAATATCGGACTGGAAGGATTATCAATCTGTACCATGGTCATGATTGCATTTACAATTGGATACAAAGACGGTAATGCACTACTTGCAAGTACAATGGCATTTGCAACACTTTGCTGTTCAAGATTGTTCCATGGGTTTAACTGTAAATCAAATCGTCCGGTTGTATTTACAAAAAGAGTCTTTAATAACATTTACCTGATCGGTGCTTTTGTAATTGGAATGATTCTGATCACGCTTGTCGTGACTGTCCCTGGACTGCATAACATCTTTAAAGTGCAGACACTGACATTGTCGCAGTTACTTACTGTGTATGGTCTTGCAGCATTGAATCTTCCGATTATACAGATGATAAAGGCAGTTCGTGCAAAATTTAGAAAATAGGAGGAACAACAGTATGAAGAAAGTCGAGAAACCAAAGAAGCCATTAATCTTTTACTATTTGATTGCTTTGATTATTCTCGTGCTTCTTAACACATTTCTTTTTCCGAATATTCTAGGAAAGAATAAGGTGAAAGAAGTCGATTATGGAACCTTTCTTACTATGGTCGAGGGAAAAGAAGTATCAAAAGTAGAGTTGAATGGAGACACTATTTATTTTACAGATAATAGCGAGGAACCGAAATATTATGAGACAACAACGTTTGATGATCCAAATCTGGTAAATCGTCTGGAAGATGCGGGATGTGAATTCGGAAGAGTCGCACAGCAGGAGATGAATCCGCTTCTTAGCTTTTTCCTTGTATGGATTTTACCACTTTTGATCTTCTGGGCATTAGGACAGTGGCTTGCAAAGAAGATGATGGCCAAGATGGGTGGAGGTGCAGCAGGAAATCCGTTCATGCAGTTCGGAAAGAGCAATGCGAAGGTTTATGTGGAATCTACAACAGGAATCACTTTCCAGGATGTAGCCGGAGAAGATGAAGCGAAGGAACTGCTGACAGAGATTGTGGATTTTCTTCATAACCCGCAGAAATATACGGAGATCGGTGCAGTATGTCCGAAAGGAGCACTTCTTGTAGGACCTCCGGGAACCGGTAAAACATTGCTTGCAAAAGCAGTTGCAGGAGAGGCAAATGTACCATTTTTCTCAATCTCTGGTTCAGAATTTGTAGAGATGTTTGTTGGCATGGGAGCTTCTAAAGTACGTGATCTTTTCAAACAGGCGAATGAAAAAGCACCTTGTATTGTATTTATTGATGAGATTGATACAATCGGTAAAAAGAGAGATAATGCAGGATATGGTGGAAATGATGAGCGTGAGCAGACATTGAACCAGTTGCTGACAGAGATGGATGGATTCGATGCATCTAAGGGTGTTGTGATCCTTGCTGCGACGAACCGACCGGACAGTCTTGATCCGGCACTTCTCCGTCCGGGAAGATTTGACCGCCGTATTCCGGTGGAACTTCCGGATCTTAAAGGGCGTGAAGAGATTCTGAAAGTTCACGCGAAGAAAGTAAGACTTGGAGATGACATTGACTTTAATGCAATCGCAAGAGCTGCATCAGGAGCATCAGGAGCAGAGCTTGCAAATATGGTAAATGAAGCGGCACTACGCGCAGTCAGAGAGAATCGTAAATATGTAACGCAGGCAGATCTTGAAGAAAGTATTGAAACTGTTATCGCCGGATATCAGAAGAAGAATCAGGTACTTTCTTCCAAGGAAAAATTAATTGTTTCTTATCATGAAATCGGTCATGCGTTGGTAGCAGCATTACAGACGAATTCGGCACCGGTTACAAAGATCACGATCATTCCGCGTACATCAGGTGCCTTGGGATATACAATGCAGGTTGAATCAGAAGAACGGAATCTGATGACACAGGAAGAGCTGATCAACAAGATCGCGACACTGACCGGAGGAAGATGCGCAGAAAAACTGATTTTTAATTCTATCACAACAGGCGCATCGAATGATATCGAGCAGGCAACAAAGCTTGCAAGAGCAATGATCACGCGTTATGGAATGAGTGACCGGTTTGGTATGGTTGCTCTTGAGACGCAGAACAATCCATATCTGGGAGGAGACAGCAGTTTAAGTTGTTCATCGCAGACAGCAGCAGATATTGATCAGATGGTTGTAGATACCGTAAAACACGGATATGATACAGCGATGGATCTTTTGGAGAAAAACCAGAAGAAACTTCATGAGCTTGCAAAATACCTGTATGAGAAAGAAACAATTACAGGAGAAGAATTTATGCAGATTTTGACGAGAACGGAGACGTTGGAAGAAGCAGAAGGGAAGTAACAGATGGCAAGAAGCAGAAACAAGAAAACAGAGATTGAAGAAGAAATAGAGAAGCGGATACCGACAACCCGTTATAATCCGGATTATAAAGTCGGATTGACAGCACAGCAGGTGCAGGAGCACAGACTTCATGGCTGGGTAAACAGGGCAGTCGATCCGCCGTCGAAGACAACGAAAGAGATTGTACATGAGAATGTATTTACTTACTTTAACTTAATCTTTCTTGTTCTGGCTATTTTGTTATGTCTGGTTGGATCCTTCCGGAATCTGACCTTTCTTCCGGTTATTATTGCAAATACGTTGATCGGTATTATACAGGAAGTGCGTGCCAAAAAAGTGCTGGATAATCTGACCATGCTAAATGCACCGAAAGCGACTGTAGTGCGAGATGGTAAAAGATCGTTGATTGATGCAGAAGAGTTGGTAGTTGATGATATTGTCATATTTAAAGCCGGTGCGCAGGTATGTGCGGATGCACAGGTTTGTGCAGGTGAAGTACAGGTGAATGAATCTCTGCTGACAGGCGAGTCTGATGAGATTACAAAACATGCCGGAGATCAGCTGATGTCAGGGAGTTTTATTATTTCCGGTCAATGTCATGCAAGACTTGATAAAGTCGGTGAAGATTCTTATATTTCAAAGCTTACACTGGAAGCAAAAGAAATGCAGAATGGTGAGCAGTCAGAGATGATCCGCTCGCTGGATAAATTGGTTAAATGCGTCGGTGTGGCAATCATTCCGATTGGAATCATACTCGTTGCACAGTCTCTGGTATTCCAGAATGCATCATTCCATTCAAGTATTACGTCAATGGTAGCGGCTGTGATCGGAATGATTCCGGAGGGTCTTTACCTTCTTGCAAGCGTTGCACTTGCTGTCAGTTCAATTCGGCTTGCACAGCAGAAAGTATTGCTTCATGATATGAAATGTATTGAGACACTTGCGCGTGTTGATGTACTTTGTGTAGATAAGACTGGTACGATCACAGAAAATACAATGAAAGTACAGGAACTTATTCCAACGGAGCAGTACGATACGGAAAAGATGGGATCTCTTCGTCTTATGGTCGGAGATTTTGTTTCAGCTATGACAAACGATAATATCACAATGGCTGCAATGAAAGAATATTTTACACATTCTTCAGGCGCAAAAGCAATTTCCAAGACAGGATTTTCATCTGCGACAAAGTACAGCAGTGCTACATTTGAAGATAAGACATATGTTCTTGGAGCGCCGGAATTTGTACTTCTGGATGATTACGAGCAACATAAGGAAAAAATCACAGAGCTTGCATCTACAGGTGCCCGTGTTCTTGTATTTGGTACTTATGCAGCGGAGATTGATGGAAAAGCACTGACAGAGCCGGTAACACCGTTGGGCTATATCTTACTTGCGAATCCAATCCGTGAGGCGGCAAAAGAAACATTCCAGTACTTTGCAGAGCAGGGAGTTGAAGTGAAAGTTATTTCCGGAGATAATCCGGTTACAGTTTCCAAAGTTGCAAAAACAGCAGGTATTAAAAATGCTGAGAATTATGTGGATGCATCAAGTCTTGAGACAGAAGAAGATATTAAGAAAGCGATTCTTGAGAAGACAGTGTTTGGACGTGTAACTCCAAACCAGAAACGACAGTTTGTTCAGGCACTTAAAGAGGCTGGGAAAACAGTTGCTATGACAGGAGACGGAGTAAATGATGTCCTTGCTTTGAAGGATGCAGACTGCAGTATTGCAATGGCATCAGGAAGCGAGGCAGCGGCACAGGCTTCTCAAATCGTACTTCTGGAGTCAGATTTCTCTTGTATGCCACAGGTTGTATTAGAAGGAAGAAGAGTAGTCAATAATATCCAGCGTTCGGCGAGCCTGTTCCTGGTTAAGAATATATTTTCTTTCCTGCTGAGTCTTTTCTCGGTAGTATTTATGTTTACTTATCCACTGGAACCATCACAGGTATCATTGATCAGTATGTTTACAATCGGTATTCCGGCGTTCTTCCTTGCACTTGAGCCGAACAAGAATATCATTAAAGGACATTTCCTGACGAATGTATTCCTGAAAGCACTTCCGGCAGCACTTACAGATGCATTGGCGGTTGGATCACTGGTTGTCTTTGGAAAGACATTTGGAGTAGGAGAGCAGGATATCTCAACAGCAGCAACAATGCTTCTGGCAATTGTAGGATTTATGATCCTCTATAAGATCAGTGCACCGATGAATAAGCTTCGTGCAGGGATTCTTGGCGGATGTATCGCAGGATTATTATTCTGTAGTATTTATTTGAATCAGCTGTTTGCGATTAGCGGAATGACAACAAAGTGTATCATGCTTTTTGTTGTATTTGCGATCGCAACAGAGCCGGTACTTCGTTATCTTACGATTCTTCTTGGAAAAGGAAGATTCTATTACAGACGTTTGCGCGGAAAAACGCCGTTAGAGGAAGAAGTATAATGTGCAGTGAAAAATAAAAAACAAATGTAATTATTCAGAACAAAAATAAGATAAAAATCAAGCGGCAGCAGGGAATTATTAATCCTTACTGTCGCTTGATTCTGCTTTACTTTTAATCAAAGAAAGTTTCATGCAGTTTACGTACTGCAAGATCTGCATAGGCTTCATCGATCAGAGCAGTGATGCGAATCTCAGATGTAGTAACCATCTCTGTGTTGACATCAATACTTGCGAGTGCACCGAACATCTTTGCAGCAACACCTGAATGAGAACGAATACCGGCACCAATGACAGAAACTTTGGCAACATTTTCATCAGAATCCAGTTTCTTAATGCCAAGATAGTCTTTGCTTTCATTTAACAGATCCAAAGCACGGAGCATGTCCGATTTTGCAACAGTGAAGGATACAGATTTTGTACCGTCTTTACCAAGAGACTGGATCATGACGTCAATGTTCAGTTTATTCTTATCTAAAAGATTTAAAAGACGGAATGTGCTACTAGGCTCGTTCCCGAGACCGGCAACACGGATTTTGGCTACATTTTTATCGGCTGCCACACCACTGATTAACATTTTTTCCATTTTCGTTTTCTCCCTTACAATTGTTCCTGAATTGTGGTTTAAGCTAGAACATACCAGAAGTTCTACACCGTATTTTTTCGCAATTTCTACACATCTGCTGTGAAGGACTTTCGCACCAAGAGAGGCCATCTCAAGCATCTCATCATAAGTGATCTCCGTCATTTTATGAGCGTTTGGAACAACGCGTGGATCGGCGGTATATACTCCGTCTACATCTGTGTAAATTTCACAGACATCGGCATGGAGTTCAGCAGCAAGAGCAACCGCTGTTGTGTCAGAGCCGCCGCGGCCAAGAGTTGTGATATCTTCATACTTATTGATTCCCTGGAATCCGGTTACGATGACGATCTTGTTCGCATCAAGCTCTTTACGGATACGCTCGGAATCAATTCTCTTGAATCGCGCATTTTGATAATTTGAAGTTGTATGCATTGGAACCTGCCATGCATTCAGTGACACTGCACTGACGCCCATGGAAATCAGAGTCATTGCCATTAAGGATACAGAAACCTGTTCACCGGTTGTGAGAAGCATATCTAATTCCCTGCGGGAAGGCTGCTCTGTGATCTGTTTTGCTGTTGCGATCAGATTATCTGTAGTCTTTCCCATAGCAGACAGGACAACAACAACCTGGCTGCCTTCGCGCTGCTTTGCGATACAGCGGTTTGCTACGTTGCGGATGTGCTCCAAATCGGCCACGGAGCTTCCGCCAAATTTCATTACTGTCAGCATATTTTTATCTCCCTTATATTCTCTGACGAATCTGTGTTGCTGGTAATATATAGTGTGAGCAGTAACAGCAAAAAAGTCAGAGAATTTTTAGTTACTGTTCATAGTGGGTGTGAGCAGCAACTTTATACGTAGATAAGTATAGCAAAAAAAAGAAATAAAATACAGAAGAACATTTGTTCTATATATACTTGCAGTGGCATAAAGTGTGTGTTATACTGCAAATTAGCAGAAAGCAGGTGAATAAAGATGACTCCAAAAGAAGTAATACCAAAAGTGCAGCAGGACCTTTTTACAATGCAGGATCTAAAATATCGGGATTTTCACGCAAAACTGATGCCAACAGTAGAGAAAGAATCAGTGATAGGAGTGAGAGTCCCTGTACTTCGAACTTATGCAAAGAAATTCGGGAAGACAGAAGAGGCGAAGCAGTTTCTTAAGATCCTGCCACATCAATATTATGAAGAGAATAATCTGCATGGGCTTCTGATCGAGCAGATTAAAGATTATGAACTCTGTATAGAAGAACTGGAGCGCTTTCTGCCCCATATAGATAACTGGGCAACCTGTGATCTTTTGGCAGTCAGAACAGTGAAGAATCATCTGAATTCTTATATCAAAAAGATAGATCGATGGCTGGAATCAGAGCATATATATACGATCCGATTTGGAATCAATATGCTGATGCGCTATTATCTGGAAGAAGAATTTAAGTTAGAATATCCGAGGAAGGTTGCCGCAATTCGTTCAGAAGAGTATTATGTAAATATGGCCAGGGCATGGTATTTCGCAACAGCACTTGCCAAAAAGTATGATCAGGTTCTTCCATTTCTAGAAGAACAGAAGATGGATGTATGGACACATAATAAGACAATCCAGAAGACAATCGAAAGCTATCGGATCACGCCGGAACAAAAAGAGTATCTGAGAACTTTGAAGATAAGGCAATAATGTTCGTAGGAGGAGAAATAATGGCAGAAAAATTAAGAGTACTTATGATTAATGGAAGTCCAAGAGCAAACGGAAATACTAGTGTAGGACTAAAAGAAATGGAAAAGATTTTTCAGGAAAATGGAGTAGAAGTAGAGACAGTAGTTGTTGGAAATAAACCTGTCCGTGGATGTGTTGCCTGTGGAGGATGTGCTTCCAAGCAAAAATGTGTTTATGATGATGTAGTTAACGAACTGGCTTTGAAATTCGAGAAAGCAGATGGACTGGTTATCGCAAGTCCAGTCTATTATGCATCCGCAAATGCAACATTGATCGCCTGTCTTGACCGCCTGTTCTACAGCACACCATTTGATAAGACTATGAAAGTAGGAGCAAGTGTTGTTGTTGCAAGACGTGGTGGTATTTCATCAACTTATGATGAAATCAACAAATTCTTTGCAATATCTGGAATGCCGATTGCTTCTACACAATATTGGAATGCGATTCATGGAAGGGAACAGGGAGAAGTTTTACAAGATGAAGAAGGATTACAAACAATGCGTGTTCTCGCAAGAAATATGTCATTATTAAAGAGTATTTATGATGGAAAAGAAAAATATGGATTACCAGAAAAAGAAGAATTTCATAGAACAAATTTTATTCGATAATCAGACCATTCATTACTGAATGGTTTTTTTTGTTATACTGTATATAAACAGTATTGATAGTATGGTGATAATCTTATATACTGTATATGTAAGATATATACAGTATATATAAAATAAGGAGAACATGCATGGAAATTATATTGAGTCAAACAAGTTCTAAGCCTATTTATGAACAGATTGTCTTACAAATCAAAGCGATGATTATGAATGGACAACTCAAACCTCAGACTCCTTTACCTTCTATGCGCAAGTTGGCAAAGGATTTACATGTGAGTATTATTACAACACAAAGGGCTTATGATGAACTTTCTAAAGATGGATTTATTGTTGTTGTTCCTGCAAAAGGTGCCTTTGTATCAACACCTAATCAGGATTCTATACGTGAAGAAAACTTAAAGAAAATCAAAGAACTTTTAAAAGAAGCTTATACTTTAACACA
>ENA-ORTT01003024-ORTT01003024.1-human-gut-metagenome-genome-assembly--contig:-NODE-3024-length-11605-cov-3.162078_pt1 | contig 11605 bp, 5 predicted proteins | sample MGYA00242074_ERZ509197 | MGnify/ENA primary metagenome ERZ509197 (study PRJEB26280, sample SAMEA2338789) | human gut metagenome | biome: human gut; feature: human-associated habitat; material: faeces...
GTCGGTTCATCTATCCATGCTTCGATAGCCGAACCTCCCCAACTGTTGATAACCAGCCCTACCGGAAGATGAAGACTTTCAGTCAGTTGTCTGGCAAAGAAATAGGCGGCGGCACTGCAATCAATGGTCGTTTCAGGTGACGAAACTTCCCATTTTCTTTTTTCAAAATCCGTGCGGCGCTCTGTATCATTGGTTCTCGGTACGGTAATAAAGCGAATACGGTCGCGGTAATTTCCCGAGTTTAGAAGCGTTTCAAGTGAGTTGTCAATGGGCTGTGCGGCATTTCCCATCATGCGCATTTCCATGTTCGACTGTCCGGAGCAGATCCACACCTCCCCTATCAGTATATCCGAGAGAGTGACCGGAGTCCCATCGCTGATTGTAATAGAATAAGGTGTATAACCTCCTTTGGGAGTGTCCACTTTCACCAGCCAGGCCCCGTCTTTGTCGGTAGATGCCTGATAAGTCCGGTTGTTCCATGAAGTAGTGACGGTTACTTTTTTGCCGTCTGCCCAACCCCATAATTTAACGGAACTGTTCTGTTGAAGCACCATGTGATCTCCCATCATTGCGGGGAGTTTTACTTTGCCTTGTGCAAGCGGTAGGAATAAAAGTGATAGAATCAGAAGTAGAAAATGTTTTTTCATACTGTTTTTTATTAGATATTCGACGAATAGTTATTAGGTATCCGACAAAAATACAATCAATTTTTAAATATGGAATAAAATTAGCTAGTCATTTTCTGATAAAAGCTAGTCGAAATCTTAAAAGCTGGTTTTTCCTTTCCATTCTCGGTCGAATTTTCTTAATTAGTGGCATCAATCGCCTAAACAGTATTATTAGATTGGTTAAATATCCCATTTCTTTGCACTGTGAGTATTTAACAACCTAATTGTTTCATTAAATCTAATCAAATGAAAAAGAAGCATTATCTATTATTTTTATTGGCTTCGCTCTTTTTACTGACAGATGTGGTGTGGGCACAGACATCTGCTACAGTAAGTGGAGTAGTGATCGATGAGAATGGAGAAACCCTGCCGGGTGTTTCCGTGGTCGAAGTAGGTACAACGAACGGTGTCCTGACAGACCTGAACGGACACTACACCTTAAAAACAACTTCTGCCAAACCTTCCGTTTCTTTCAGTTACATTGGTTATCAGACCACCACGCTTCCCCTGAACGGGCGTACGAAACTCGATGTACAGATGAAGGTGGAAACGAAAGTGCTGGATGAAGTAGTGGTAGTGGGCTACGGTGTACAGAAGAAAGTGAACCTGACCGGCTCCGTGACTTCCATCAACTTTGCCGACCAAACGGAAGGGCGACCCATCATGAGTGTTTCTTCCGCCCTTTCGGGACTCGCTGCCGGTATGAACGTGACGCAGGCTTCGGGACAACCCGGATCGGACGGCGCCACCATCCGCGTGCGTGGTAACGGTACGTTCAATACCAACTCCCCATTGGTACTGGTAGACGGTATTGAATGGAGCATGGACAACGTGAACCCCAACGACATTGAAAGTATCTCCGTACTGAAAGACGCTGCCTCAACAGCTATTTACGGTACGCGTGCCGCTAACGGAGTGATCCTCATCACCACCAAAAGCGGAAAAGGTAAACCGCAAATCTCCTATTCTTATTCGGGAGTCGTGCAGATGCCTTACAACAATCTCTCTTTCGTAAGCGACTACGCCCGCTATATGGGACTGGTCAACGAGGCTTGCGAAAATGTGAATACCAAAGGTATTTTCTCGCAGGAAAGCATTGACCGCTGGAGGGCTGCTTCTGCCGATCCGAACGGACTGAATGAGTACGGAGTGCCCAATTACGTGGCCTATCCGAACACAGATTGGTTCGACGAAGTATTCGACACCGGATATTCGCAGGAACACAACCTCTCTGTCTCCGGCAGCTCGGAGAAAGTGAAGTATATGCTCTCCTTGGGCTATCTCGACAATCAGGGAGTCATGAACCGCTGGAACCTCGATTCAAGTACGCAGAAAATCAATTTCCGTACCAATCTGGAAGCCAAGATTGTGAAATGGATGACCGTCGGTACCCGCCTTTACGGACAAAAGCAAGATTACGGGATGGCAAACATCAGCAATGGATTCAAGTATCTCTACCAGACTACTCCGGGCGTATATCCGGGCGAACCGAACTACTGGGGACGTCCCGCACTGGCAAGTGAAGAATCTTCCAATGCCAATAATATCTTCGGGCAGATGGCGGGAGCTACCGGTTTCAATACCGTATGGCGTCTCAACGCTTCAGTCTACGGAATTATCACTCCTTATAAAGGTCTCAACATCGAAGGTACATTCAACTATTCACCGACATTTACTGACAAGTCTTCCTATAGCCGCCAGAATGGTTATTGGGACTACGTGACCGACCAACGTGTCAGCGAAAGCGCACTGGAGAACGCTTCCATTACCAATACAAGCGCGCGCACCTGGCGTCAGAGTGCCGAAATACTGGTACGCTATCAAACCACCATCAAGAAAGACCACGATCTGGGCGCATTACTCGGATATTCCGCACAGGAATATTACAGCAAGAGCTTTGCCGTTTCCCGTAAAGGAGCTACTGACTGGACACTGAACGAATTGAGCACCTATGAAACTCTCGTCAGCTCTTCCAGCTCGGCACCTGCCAAATGGGGACTGCTCTCTTACTTCGGCCGTGTCAACTACGGATATAAAGGACGTTATCTCTTCGAAGCCAACCTTCGTGCCGATGCCTCCTCCCGTTTCGGTGTGAACCAGCGTTGGGGGTATTTCCCTTCGTTCTCCGGTGGATGGCGTATCTCGGAAGAATCGTTCATGCAAGGAGCATCGGACTATCTCTCCAACCTGAAACTGCGTGTTTCGTGGGGAAAGACAGGTAACAACTCTACGGGCAACTACGACTGGCAGGCAAATTATGCCACAGGCAATGTTGTAATCGATGGTGAAGGAACCAAAGGACTGGTGCGTAAAAAACTAAGCAACGACAAACTGCATTGGGAAAGTACCGCAACAACCGACATCGGACTTGACTTCGGTTTCTTCAACAACCGCCTGACGGGTGAAATAGACTACTATAATAAATATACTTCAGACATTCTCTACCATCCCGAACTCTATCTCTCGATGGGTGTTGTTGGTTCTGCTCCCGAAAATCTGGGTGAAGTGCGCAACCGCGGTGTAGAATTTACCCTAAACTGGAACGACCGTATCGGAAAAGACTTTGAATATCGGGTAGGCATGAACTTCTCTTTCAATGCCAATAAGGTAATGAAATTCAAGGGCGATCTCCAGAAATACTGGACGTATGATGCACAGGGAAACAAAGTCAGCTATGTCAACAACTTCAGTGATGTGTCCGAATCCGGATTCGGAGGATACATCTGCGAAGGTCGCCAACTGGGTGAAACCTATATGTATAAGGTGTACAGAGGTTCCGGCGAAGGCTATACCGGAGGTGCGGTAGACATCCATGCGGGACCGAAGGACGGAATGATACGTACAAAGGAAGACATGGTATGGGTACAGGCGATGATTGACTCCGGTTATTCATTCGGAGGAATGAAGACGATTGCCAAAGACCAGCTTTGGTATGGTGACATTCTCTATGCCGACAGCAATGGGGATATGAACTATGGTGATACGAACGACAGGGATTTCTCCGGTCATACCAGTGTGCCGAAATTCAACCTGGGCTTCAACTGTGCTTTCTCTTACAAGAATATTGATTTCTCCATGTTGTGGTCGGGAGCTTTCGGACATTACCTCAACTGGAATACGGATTACTACAACTCCACGCTCGTGAGTCACGGATATGGCATTATCGAACATATTGCCGACAATCATTACTTCTTCGATCCTTCCAATCCGGACGATTCGCGCACCAACCAGTCGGGCAAATACCCCCGTCTGACGTATGGAACTACGTATAATAACAGAATCCAGAGTGATTGGAACGAATATAAGGCCGACTATTTCAAGTTGAAGAATATCCAGATAGGCTATACATTGCCGCAGCGGATTTCCAGTAAGTTCTTTGTAAGCAAGCTCCGTGCTTTCGTGTCGATGGATAACATCCTGACGATTACCAGTTACCCGGGACTTGATCCGGAAATAGGAACTGAAATCGGCTACCCATTGATGCGTCAGATCTCTTTTGGCGGACAGATTACCTTTTAATGATGTAGAACTAAAAAACAGAATCTGATATGAAAAAGATATTAATGATTTTAACGATGGCTCTGGCTGCTACCTCCTGCATGGATATTCTCGATGTGGCCCCGGAAGACCAGATCGCAAGTGAAAACATGTGGACTACGGAGGAGCTTGCCGACAAGGGAATGGCAGGACTCTACTATCCGTTCTATGCCACCCAACTCTCGTCTACCCAGCTCCGGCGTGCCGACGGTTTGAACCGCCAGGGAATCGAAGCCATGAGCTTCGCAACCGATTATTATTCCAACAACTATCCGGTGGAACTGCTTTCGCTGGCTACCAAACCTGCCAATGACTTTCAGGTGTGGTATGAATGGAAGTTCTGTTACACCATCATCCATGCGTGTAACGATGCGATTGTCAATCTGCATAAAGCGGATATGAGTACTGATAAACTGGCACGTTATCAATGCGAAGCCCGTTTCCTCCGTGCGTGGGCCTATAACCGTCTGAATATGCTTTATCAGGGTGTTCCCGTTTATCTGGAACCCATCAATAATGAAGACTGTACGCGTGGTCAATCTTCGGTAGATGAAGTCTGGCAAGTGATTCTGGACGATTTGACGTATTGCATCAATAATCCTGATTTCCCCCATAACACGCTGAACGAAAACTACGGACGCCCTTCCAAGGGAGCTGCCTATGCGCTTCGTGGCATGGTGTATATGTGGAAGAAGCAATACAAGGAAGCAGGCAACGATTTCAAAGAAGTGGAAACCTGCGGCTACGGCTTGTGGACAGGCGAATATGCCGACTTCTTCAAATATGAAAACGAGAAAGACAAAGAAATGATTTTCTCGCTCCAGTTTAGCGAAGAAACCGGTTACTGTGACAACATTCAGCAAATGACCGGTGCGCGTGATACGTATGACGGATGGACGGAAATAAAACCTTCCGCAGACTTTGTAGACTATTATAAGAATGCCGACGGATCGGACTTCAAATGGTCGGAAGTAGACGGTTTGGAAGATTGGGACTTATTGACTCCGCAACAACGTGAAATCTTCTTCTGCCGTGACGGGTTGGAATCCATGTCCTCACAAAAGAATGCCCTTATCAAACGCGTAGGTGAAGATATTTATCAGAAATACTACCTGAACAGCGGTAACGAAGCCCGCATTAAAAAGGCGTATGACAACCGCGACCCACGTTTGCAACAGACAGTCGTTACCCCTTATATCCCGGTAGATTGCTACAAGCCTAACTATGCCGGAGATGCCAACCAAATCGGTAAACAACTTCGCTGGCCCTTGAAGGAACAAGGCACGAATGGCGGAGACTTCTGGCTGGATAAACGTACTTCCGCTTTCTACTGCTATCGTAAATACAATGAGTTTGAGAAAGGCCGCTTGATTAGCCGGAGCCGTTGCCATACCGACTGGCCGTTGATTCGCTATACCGATGTATTGTTGCAGTATGCGGAAGCATTGGCACAGACCGACCAGATAGGAGAAGCCATCCGCCTGGTGAATAAAGTACGTACCCGCGCCCACATGCCTGCGTTGACAGAGGGCGGAAGCGGTCCGTGCGCAGTGAACGGAAAAGAAGACATGCTCGAAAGAGTGCGCTATGAACGTCGCGTGGAATTCTGTCTGGAGGGAATTAACTTCTTCGACGAAGTACGTTGGGGAACCTATAAAGAAACCAAATTCCAGGGGAAAGACGTGAATGGCGGCAAGTCCTGGTGGGGCGATATGGTGGAGTATAACTGGTATTACACCGATTATATGTGGCCGTGGACTGCTCCTATCGTTGAAACGCAAAAGAACCCGAACCTGACTAAACGAAGCGGTTGGGCGTATTAATCATAAAGATTTGAATAAGGATGAAGAAAATACTTTTACTATTACTCATTTTTGTATCCGGTTGCACAGGTGTATTTGCGCAACAGTTTGACTATGGCAAGATAGCGCCTCATCCCCGGCTGTTATTGCCGGAGGGCGGAGAAGAAGCTATTAAGAAAGCTATTGCGGAGTATCCCCCGTTGGCAGCAGTTCACCAACGGATCATGGAACTTTGCGACCGGACACTTACGGAACCACCTGTGGAACGTATCAAGGAGGGCAAACGCCTGTTGGCGATTTCGCGCATCGCATTGAAGCGTATCTATTACCTCTCATACGCTTACCGTATGACGGGAGATAAGAAATACGCTCACCGTGCGGAACAGGAGATGCTCGCTGTCAGCCGTTTCACGGACTGGAACCCTACTCATTTCCTGGATGTAGGCGAGATGGTAATGGCATTGGCTATCGGTTACGACTGGCTCTATGATTCTTTGCAGCCCGACACCCGCCGGGTGGTGCGTGAAGCAATCATCGAAAAAGGATTTGATGCGGCAAAGAATACCCGTCATGCCTGGTTCTACACTGCCAAGAATAACTGGAATTCCGTATGTAATAGTGGATTGGCGTATGGTGCACTGGCTCTTTTCGAAGAGATTCCGGAGATTTCGAAAGGTATTATCGAGAAATGCATGGAGACAAATCCGAAAGCGATGGTAGGCTATGGTCCTGATGGAGGTTATCCCGAAGGATTCGGATATTGGGGGTACGGGACGAGTTTTCAGGTAATGCTCATTGCTGCGCTCGAAAGTGCTTTCGGCACAGACAATGGGCTCTCCCAAGCCCCCGGATTTAAGAAGTCTGCCCGTTTCATGCAGTATATGACGGCTCCGAGTGGAGACTGCTTCTGTTTCTCGGATTCTCCGGTAGAGGCGGAATGTAACATGATGATGTTCTGGTTTGCAGGCAAGGAGAAAGACCTTTCCCTGTTGTGGATTGAACGTCAGTATCTCGACCGCCCGGATATGCAGTTTGCCGAAGACCGTTTACTGCCCAGCCTGATGGTGTTCTGTTCACAGCTCGACCTGAACCGGATCGGAAAGCCGAAGAAAAACTTCTGGTTTAACCGTGGAGATACGCCTGTGTTTATCTACCGTGGCGGATGGGACAGCAAGAAAGATACCTATCTGGGAGTGAAAGGAGGTTCGCCCTCTACCTCTCATGCACACATGGATGCCGGGTCGTTTATCTTCGAGAGAGACGGAGTGCGTTGGGCGATGGACTTGGGGATGCAGAGTTATATCACACTCGAAAGTAAGGGAGTGGACCTGTGGAATATGTCGCAGAACGGACAACGCTGGGAAGTATTCCGGCTAAGCAATATCGCTCACAATACGTTGACGATTAACGGAGAACGCCATTTGGTAGAGAGCAATGCCCCGATCACCCGTACTTTCGAGTCGAAGAAACAGAAAGGGGCGGAAGTAGACCTGTCGACTGTGTTTGCCAATAGTGTGAAGAAAGCTGTCCGCACCGTGATATTGGATCAGAAAGACCATCTGGAAGTAATAGACCGCTTGGAGACGCGCGATAAGGAAGCTACCGTATCCTGGATTATGGTCACTCCGGCAGAAGCCAAGATTACAGGCAAGAACCGCATAGAATTGACTAAAGACGGACAACGGATGCTCCTGACAGCAGATACCGGTACGGAAGTAGAAATGAAAATCTGGTCCAACGTGCCCCCGCATGAATATGATTTCCGCAATCCGGGAACCATCCGCGTTGGCTTTGAAACGGTGATTCCTGCCAATCGTGCCTCGCAACTGAAAGTACGACTTATTCCTTTGAAGTAATACAAATAAATTCATTGAACCATGAAAACGATTCTTTTTAAAACAATCATCATAGCTTTCTTCGTAGGAACAGCCGTAAGTTGTTCCGATGAGGACGAGAACAGATTCCGTCCGGGATCTACCCATGAGAAACCGAATCCTACGGAGCCGGAGGGTGGACTGGATTATTCCAAACTGACTGCGGATAACCATCCTCGTCTGTTGATGAACGCTGAAGCTTTCACTGCATTGAAAGCCAAAGTGGATGCAAATGCGAGTGCCAATCTGACCTTGCTGCATAACACCATTATGGGAGTGTGCAACAGCAAAGGGATGAATGCAACGGCACTGACTTATAAGCTGGATGCCAGCAACAAACGTATTCTCGACGTTTCCCGTGATGCTTTATTGCGTATTTTCACCTGCGCTTATGCCTACCGGATGACTGGCGATGCCAAATATCTGACTAAAGCGGAAACCGATATCAATGCCGTATGCAACTTTCCCGACTGGAACTCGAAACGTCACTTTCTCGATGTGGGCGAAATGGCTACGGCCGTTGCTTTCGGCTACGACTGGCTCTATAACGAACTAAGTGCCTCCACCCGTACGAAAGCAGCCAACGCATTGCTGAAGTTTGCTTTCCAACAGGCACAGAACAAGAACTGGAACCTAAACTTCTATGAAGCTACCAACAACTGGAACCAGGTTTGTAATGGCGGACTGGTCTGTGCGGCACTGGCTTCTTATGAAAACAATCCTTCCGAAGCAAAGGACATGATTGAAAAGGCTTTAGAATCCAATAAACCTGCATTGGAAGTGATGTACTCTCCCGATGGCAACTATCCGGAGGGCAGCGGTTACTGGTGCTACGGCACGCTTTATCAGGTGTTGATGCTTGCCGCCCTCAACAGTACGCTTGGCACGGATAACGGACTTTCCGATACACCGGGATTCTCCAAGACGGCAGAATATATGTTGTATATGACAGGGCTGAACAGCAAGTTCTTTAATTATTCGGACTGTGCTCCCTCTTCTACCGCAGCACTTGCTTCATGGTGGTTTGCCGATAAATACAGTAACCCGTCATTGCTCTATAATGAACTGAAAATGCTGAAGAACGGTGAATACGCTTCCTGTGCCGAAAACCGCTTACTGCCAATGATTATGGCTTTTGCCAATAATCTGAATCTGGATGCGATCTCCGCCCCTTCCAATAAGCTATGGAGTGGAAAAGGGGAAACGCCTGTGGTGATGGTGCATACCGACTGGACATACACGGATACGGATAAATACCTCGGTATCAAAGGGGGCAAGGCCGGTTCTAGTCATGGCCACATGGATGCCGGTTCATTTGTATACGATGCGTATGGAGTGCGTTGGTCGATGGATTTCGGTCTGCAAAGTTATACAACTCTTGAGTCGGTACTGGCCGGTTTGGGTGGTAATCTTTGGGATATGGGACAGAATTCGATGCGTTGGGATGTATTCCGCCTGAATAATCTCAATCATAGCACGATCTCAATCAATGATGCCCGTCACCGGGTGGACGGTGCGGCTACCCTGACCACTACCATCAACACTGCTACGGAATTGGGAGCCACTTTCGATCTGACAGAAGTAGTGTCCGATCAGGCTGCATCCGCTACCCGTACCGTGAAAATCGTGAACGATAAAGATTTAGTAGTCATGGATGAGATAAAGGCAAGAACGGATAAATCCGCCAAAGTACGCTGGTGCATGGTGACGCCTGCCGTCCCGACGGTGGAAAGTAACCGCATCGTACTAACTAATGGAAGCAAAGTGATGTATCTCACAGCCAGCGGAACCGTAAAGCCTACCTACAAAACATGGAGTACCACTAGTGAAAACTCTTATGACCAGGCTAATCCGGGCACTTATATGGTCGGCTTTGAAGCAACGGTCACAGCCAACCAGACTGCCACATTTACCACAACCCTGTCCCCCAAATAAAATGAATTGAACGTATGAGAATCTTATTATTATCTATACTAGGGCTTCTAACATTGGCATCCTGCTCCAGGCAGGAGCCAATGGAGGCGCTGATTGACCGTGTGTTTACCGTTGCAGAGCAACAATACACGAATATGGATACCCGCCTGACGGAAAAGACACTTCCCCGCACGCTCTCTGCCGAGGGTGAGTTTGTCCCTTCGAATATCTATTGGTGGTGCAGCGGGTTCTATCCCGGCTCCCTCTGGTATATCTATGAATATACCCGGAACGATGCCGTGAAGGCGCTGGCCGAGAAGAATACGCTGAAACTCGACTCTATACAGTACGTGACCAGAGATCATGATGTAGGTTTCCAGTTGAACTGTAGCTATGGAAATGGTTTTCGGCTGACGGGCAATGAGGCTTATAAACAGGTGCTCTATCAGGGAGCCAAATCCTTGTCAACTCGCTTCCAACCTACCGCCGGTGTAATCCGTAGCTGGGACTTTGTGCGCAAAGGTTGTGACTGGAAGTTCCCGGTGATTATTGACAATATGATGAATCTGGAATTATTGATGTTTGCATCGAAAGCCTTTGATAATGATACTTTGGAATATGTAGCTCGTACGCATGCAAATACTACCCTTAAAAATCATTTCCGTAAAGATTATTCTTCTTATCATCTAGTAGATTATGACCCTGAAGATGGACATGTGCGTAGCCGGCAAACAGTACAGGGTTATTCCAATGAATCATCATGGGGGAGAGGGCAAGCCTGGGCGCTTTATGGCTATACAATGATGTTTCGTATGACCAGAGATGAAAAGTATTTGGAGCACGCAGAAAATATTGCCGATATGCTTCTTTCACGTCTTCCGGTTGATGGTATTCCTTATTGGGACTTTGATGCTCCTAACGGTAATGAATATCGCGATGCTTCAGCCGGTGCAATAATGGCCTCTGCTTTTGTGGAACTGAGTGGTTTTGCTACGGATGAGAAAGCAAGACAAAATTATCTATCAATAGCTGAAAAACAACTTCGAACTCTTGCTTCATCTCATTATCTTGCTGAACCGGGAACTAACTGTAATTTTATTCTAAAGCATAGTGTCGGTAATCTTCCAGAAAAGAGCGAAGTAGATGTACCACTTTCTTATGCCGATTATTATTTCTTAGAAGCATTGTTACGTTATAAAAAGGCTATGGGATAGGCTTGCATAGTTTTTTCTCTCGAAGAGTTGGCTTGTTTAAGGCTAACTTTTCGAGAGAAAAACGTATTTAACTTCTGTTCTTTTCCTAATATATTCCGCTGGATATGCACGTTTCTATAGGGTTATGAACAAAATGTGATAAAGTGGTAGGGTGATAAAGTGATAACGCCCTGTGATATATAGCGCAGCCACTTTATCACCCTATCACCTTATCACTCCTTTATTCCTTCCCATACTGTTATGGATTATCTTATTTCACCTTTATAAGTACACAGTCGTTTTCCTTTCATGGAAATTCTATTTACCCCAAATGGTAACTTTGTTCACTTCACACGGTAACTCCATTAACATGCCGAGGTAAAGACTGTTACATGCCGAGGTAAAGGTCGTTACAATAAGGGGTAAAGGCAGTTACATACGGCGGTAAACGCTTTTACATCTTATGGTAAGCTTTTGGTAAATACTATTAGCTGATTATCAGTAAACTAGCAAGAAACTCATCAGCAATCTTTGATTCATTCCTTTTCGGTTATGAATTAATTCACCACAGATTACACAGATTCACACAGATTTATTAATCTAATAATCAGTAAAAT
>ENA-ORTT01003027-ORTT01003027.1-human-gut-metagenome-genome-assembly--contig:-NODE-3027-length-11594-cov-14.478291_pt1 | contig 11594 bp, 10 predicted proteins | sample MGYA00242074_ERZ509197 | MGnify/ENA primary metagenome ERZ509197 (study PRJEB26280, sample SAMEA2338789) | human gut metagenome | biome: human gut; feature: human-associated habitat; material: faeces...
TTTGAGCACTTGTAAAAGCATTAACCAACTCATCAATATCATTATTAAAAAATTCGTTTAAGCCCCACACATCTTCACCAATTTCAAGCACAGTTACTCCATCCTCTCTGGCTTGTTGAAATGTTGCTCTGATCAAAAATTTTCTCATCGCAGTGCTATTAAAGTCTTGACTAATATATTTTTGACTCCATTGATTCATCTCATCCATTGATGACAAAGGATTAGCTAATGGCTCAATTTTTTTTCGAGTTTCCTGATATATGAACCGTCTATTTCCGCCAAGCACAAAATGATTGTGCAAATCTGCCTTAGGATACTTTCTTAACTCTTCCAGATTTCTTTGTTCCAATGCATCTGTAAAACCATTCACAAATACGTTTCCTCCTATGTTTTTAATTTTCTCTACAATTTTTTCCTTTTAATTGTAGCACTTTTCCCTCATCCCGACTACCATAAAAAACAGGGCATGACAACCACCATGCCCCTCTTTCCTATCGTTCCAACGCCTTCTCCAGTTTCCATTTCTGTCCTTTCAAATCATTCTGTTTTTCATACAGGCTGTTACGCTCTTTGCAAAGCTCTTTCATACGCTCCAGCTTCTCCTTTACTCTCGCCCGGCAATCCGGCTCTATCTGCTTATATTCTCCGGTCAGATTACGGATTACATTATTGTTCTCTTTCATCTGCTCCGACACCAGCACCCAGTCTATCAGATTTTGTACCTCTTTATCGGTATCGTAAAGGTCTGTTTCCGTCAGAATTTTGGCACATAACCGCACCATAACTTTCTTCTCCATATCTGTCATTCCAGCAATCCCATCCTTTCCTATCTGCCCATATCATAGGCTCGTTTCGGGCGTTTCTCTGCTCTTTCAGCCTGCTCGATTGTCTTTGACTGTTCCACTATCGCCTGTACCCGTTCCTTGCCGAAATAACGCTCCAAATGCCCCAAATCCGATACTTTTTCCTGCAATCTTTCAATCATATCATTCTGCTCCATAGCTTTGTCTGTCAGCCTGCTAATCTGATTCTGCTGTCTGTCCACCTTAACAGTCAGCTTCTTGACCTGCTCTGTAAGCTGTATACACTTGAGTGTCAGATTTTTTACCAGTTCTTTCAGCTTTTGCACAAGCGGCAGAGCCTTTTTATCCCGGTATGCCTTTGCGCTCATCAACGTACCCGGTTCCGGTAACTGCCACTTCTCATCTTCATCATAAGTGTGAATATTCCGCTCCATAGTTTCCTTAGACTGCACCATCTTATTGATTTCCCGCTGTAATTTCTTCTGCTGGCTCTCCAAATTTTCATTTTCCGATAGCAGTTTTTCCTTATCCTCCGACAATATTTCTGTCTGCTCTTTCAGCCAGTCACTTTCTGCTGAAAGCTCTGACACCTCCTGCCGTATTACTTCGCCCTCTTTGCGTATCTGCTCTGTTTTCTCCTCTGCCATAATCTGCTGATATAAGATATTGTTTAATTCCACTTTATTATCTGAAAGTGTCTGTTCCAGCTGTGCAACCTCTTTCTGTCGCTCCTGCTTCTCAAAATCAAGTACCGACAAATGCTTGTTGTGTGTTCCCAAATGTTTCCATTGCACATCATACCGCTCCATGACCTTTGAAAGCTCCTGCTTTTCCGATTCCATCCACTGATTCCATTCCGTTGCCCCTCTTGTACCGCCCTTAAAGCCCTGCTCTGCCAATGCTCCCTTTAGGGAAACTCTGGTATCAAGTCCACGCTTACTGTTACGGATAAAAGGAACAAAATCAATGTGAATATGCGGTGTTTCCTCATCCATGTGCAGATGAGCCGAAAACACATAGAGATTCGGATTTCGTTTCTGAAAATCCTGCATATAATCAATCAGAATTTCCTTTGCAAGCTCTCCCTCTTTGCTTTTTGAGTTCATATCGTCTTTATTGCCAATTTGCAAAATAACCTCATGGAACAGCTTCTCCTGCTTACTCTGTCTGATTTTTTCATAATAATTATCAATCTTCCGGTCACTTCGTTTCTGCTTTGCATTATACCGCTCCAATGCTTCATCAAATAATTCGTGATATACCTTTTTGATACTGGTATTGCAAAACTGCACATTGTAAATGCTCCGTTCCGGGTCAACATTTTTTGCATTAAAAGCTCTCGTATTATGATTGATAGCCCCCTTTCCCATCATGCCGCTAATCGTTCTCTCCAATAAACACTCCTCCTCTTTTATCTATCATAATAATGCCGAACAGGCACATAAGTTTTGTTACTTTTGTCAAAAGTAACGCAAAAGCACTTTTGTCAGCTACGCCAACAAAAATGCAGACCTGCAAGCAGGTTTTGCGCCCTGCCGGGAGCTATTGCGGCTGTTCCAGCCGTTTTTTATCCCCCACGCAATCTTTTCAAGGTGGCAAGATTACCCTATCTTTAGAAAAGGGAATCTTGCTATCTTCCTCTGCTATAAAGTCCAGTACCATTGACTTCCTACTTTTACGCTGTCAATACTCATTTCCTTTTTCGCATTCCAAAGCGTTTTCTTTTTAATACCTCGTTCCCTTGCCGCTTCTGTAATCTCGTTACAGGACATCTGCCCCTCTGCCAAGATTTCCGCAAGAAACGATTTAGCATCCTTCGTTTTCTGTCCTCTGCTCTCCCCGGAAAGAAGTTCCTCTACTGTAATGTCATATACTCCCTCCCAAGTAAAGCCTTTTTCTTTATCCATACGAAATGCTATGGAAGTCCCCTCCGGTGCAAGACTACTCTTATCATGAGCTATCACTCGCAAAGTGGTATCATCTTTTATCCTGCCGACCACCAGCACACTTCGTGCCGTAGCCTGAAAATCTATTGAACCAAGTCCCCGATAAGTGGACTTACTGCTGCTTGCTTTGTTCATGTGACCAATAAGGATAATCGCACAGCCATATTCCTCTGCGATATTTCCCAACTGCTTTAAAACCGGTCTAATTTCATTTGCCCGGTGCATATCCACATCTGCTCCCAAATAGGCTTGTATCGGGTCTAAAACCACCATTTTTGCCCCAGTTTCCCTAATTGCCCGGACAAGTCTTTCATCTGTCATGCTAAGACAGTCAACGCTTTCATCAATAACAAGTACCCGGTTACAGTCTGCTCCTGCTTCTAACAATCGTGGTTTTATGGTATCTTCCAAGCTGTCCTCTGCATTTTGATAAATTACATTGACCGGCTCTCGCTGTACGTCCACTTCTTCATTTGGAAGTGGTTCTCCTTTTGTGAGAAGTGCTGCAAGGTGCAGAATGAATGTGGTTTTCCCCTCCCCCGGATCACCCTGCACTATCGTCAGCTTTCCATACGGAATATAGGGATACCACAGCCAGCTTACTTCTCTTGCCTGCACATCTTCCATATTAATCAATCGGTAATTTTTCTCTCTTTTTTCTTCCATTTGTGTCCTCCGCTAAAAGTTTTAATTGAGTTTCAGCAGAGCCTTTGCTATACTATATTTGCGAGATATAGTTACATAGGCTCTGCCTTGTACTGAAATGTCCTTGTCAATCGGCAGGGGCATTTTCATTTCTTGTAGCATTCAGCATATCTGCCACTTTCTTTTGCTGATTCGGATATAAATGTCCGTAAGTATTCAGCGTGATTTTTATATCCCTATGCCCTAACCTTTCTTTGATTATCAATGGCTGTACGCCTTGATTGATGAGATAAGCCACATGACTATGGCGTAAATCATGCACTCTAATCTGCTTTACTCCCGATTTTGCACATTCACGCTTCAGCTTGTGCTGTACCGCTTCTGCTACAATCGGAAACAGTCTTTCATTATCCGGCAAGCCATAACAACGGTTCACATACGCTTCTATCTCTTTTTTCAGAAATTCTGGAATATCAATCACTCGAATCGATTGCTCTGTTTTTGGTGTTGTAATAATATCCCTACGTTCCGTTCTGTAATAAGTTTTCGTAATACTAATTTGATTATTTTCAAAGTCAATATCGCTTTTTGTGAGGGCAAGCATTTCTCCCTCTCTACAGCCAGTCCAAAAGAGTATTTCAAAAATCACAAAATATCGGCTCTCCTTGTCTATACCTCTTATAAAACTGTCATACTCCGCTTTCGTCCAAAAATTCAGCTTATCCGCATCTGCCTTACCCATTTTCTTAACCTTTTTGCAGGGATTGTTACCAAGATTGTAAATATTACACGCGTGAGTAAACAATGCGGTTATCTGATTTTGCACCATTCGTAAATAGGTCTGTGAATACCCTTTTGCCCTCATTTCATTTTGCCATTGGATAATATCAGAGGGTGTAATCTCATTCATACGCTTATTAGCGAAATATGGTAAAACATGAGCTTCTATCATATACTGCTTATTTTTAATCGTGCGTTCCTTTAATTCCCCTGCCTTATCCTGAAAATACACATCAACAAATGCTCCTAACATCATTTCCATGTTTGCCGAGGTACTTTTTAGAAACTCTCTTTCCCATTCCAATGCTTCTTTTTTTGTTGCAAACCCTCGTTTCTTCTTGTGCTTTTTCTCCCCTTTCCAATTTTCGTAATAGCACTGTACTGTCCATTTTCCAGTCTTTTCATCTCTCGAAGCCGACATTACATATCCCCCTTTCACGCAGTCTGATTTGTCTGATTGTAACCATAAAATTTTGTTTCCCAAAATGCCTTTGGTACTTTTCCGGCAACCACCAAATAACCTTTGCTCTGCAATTCTTCATTCAATTCTCTGATGAGCTTATAAGCATGACCTTTGGAAATGCCTAATGTTTCTGCTACCTCTGCGGCTGTTAATAAATAGTTCTCTTTTTTCATTCAATCTTCCTTTCTTTTTTCGTGTATTTTTACAAGTTTTCTTGTAACCATAATATATTACATTGTTTTTGGTTTGTCAATGTGTTTTATTAGTTTTCTTGTAATATTTACATTGATTTTTGTATCTTGATGTGTTACATTATCATAGAAAGGAGATTGTAACATGAGATTAGGTGAATATTTTGAAATAGGTAAACGAATGAAACAAGCTCGCACAAATGCAGGCATTAACCAGCGTGAAATGTCCGCAAAACTTTCTCTGAGTAATTCCTCATATTCAAATTATGAAAATGGCTATAGCGAACCACCTGTAGAAACAATTTTGAAATTCTGTGATATATTAGGAATTACTTTAAATGATTTATTAGATTTAAAAATCGTTTCCAATAGATCATTTTCAGTAAAAACTTTTGCTGATTTTCTAGCAATCCTCATAGACTTAGACCGTAGAGGGTTACAAATAAAAGGCAATACGACCTATTCACAACAAGACAATCAGCTAACAGCCCATTTGACCTTGGATATACCAAATGCACAAATTGCGACTTTTATTCCAGACTGGAACAAAACAAATCAAGAATTAGCTTCTGGTAAAATAGACAAAGAAGAATACGATATATGGTTGGAAGATACATTAAAACTATTTAATGTACCGATTGATGAATATCTATGATTATCATACACTTGTTTAAAAATCATTATATATTCACAACATCATAAAGGAGATTTGAATGAATATTGATCTTACAAAAACACAACAATATCTTGAATGGTTTAAGAACAAATTATATTTAAATGCAATCGCACCAGCAGCCAAAAATCGAATTATATATAGAGGTCAGGTATATCGTTGTAACTTAGGAATTGGTGTTGGAAGTGAAGAATGTAAAGAACGTCCTTGTGTTATTCTCCAGTACAACTCCGCTAATAGAACATCGCCAAATACAGTAGTTGCTCCTATAACACACACAACCTCTGCACTTCCAATTGTTGTTCCTATTGCAGAGAAAAAAGATTCTTCCGGTAAATTGATACTCGATGGAAATGTACTGCTCGGAAATATAACCTGTGTAAGCAAAGCAAGGCTTGGCGATTACATTACAGACCTGACCGCTGATGAAATGCGTGCCGTAGATAAAGCTATTTTCATTTCATTAGATACAAACCACTATTATCAAACTTTACAAAATATGTATAATGATAAATTACAGTATATCGAAAAATTGAAAAGTAATCGTTCTTCTCTACAAGCCGATTTAGCTACAAAGCAACAGTACATTGATGATTTTGAAAAAATGTTGAATACTTATGATTTTTCAGGTATACAAAGTTTAGAAAAATTTTTAGAAGAAAATCGAAAGGAAAAGTAGACAATTTCGGATTTTCGTGCTAATATAAAGATACAAGAGAGGTGTTCACGAGTGGGACACTAATATAGTATTTCAAATGGAGAACTACGAGTGAGTTCTCCTTTATTCTATCTATACATAATATTTTTTCTTTCACATAAAATATTATTACAATTTTCTCTGGACGTGTGCCAAGAAATTATTGTAATCAAGTAAAGGGAGTCACGAGTGGACTCCCTATTTTTTCCCTATAATTTATCTATAATCATATCAATTGCTTTTAAGCATTCTTGAATCTTTTCCATATTAACTTTTACATTTACACCATATACTGGGTAATATCCTTGTTTCATAGATGACATCAAGCGACCCAAATGTGCACACACCACTCCAACTGTATTAAAATCTCTCAACGGAACAGAATAATAATTTTTAAACTGTTCTTTTGTTGATATAGGTTCTGCAGCACTAACAAAATAACTCGGATTTTTTTGATAAATATCATATAATGCAGTTGCTGTAGCATCAGACAAAGCAGCAAACGCAGCTGCTGGTCCTTCAAACTGTGTTAATCTATTCCCTATTAATAAATGAATTTGCGGAATCTTTACATTTCGCTGCTTTGCAACCTCAGCAAATGTCCATGAACCATATATCGGATGTGGTGGATTTGTACCATGTAAAAGGGCTATCATAGCTGATGCTGCTGTCTTTGATGAATCATCCGCATTAATTGGTGTCAATAATCTCTCTACCGCAGCAATTGCCATCTGTGTATATATGCTAAAACTTGGATTCGTATCAACAAAAAACATCCAATCATCTTGTGAATCTGCAATATTTAAAATAAAATTCTTAAATATTTCTATTATCCACTTCCAAGGCTGTGCATTCGGAGTTAATGCTTTTGCCGATGCTGCTTCATTAATTGCAGGTGCCATCGGTTCCATATTTCCATCACCACATAATAAATATAAGTTATCAGGTGCCCCTTTGTTATAATCACTTACATGAATTAAAAAATCATACGGATTTGGCAAATTTGCACCACGTCCATTTGTAATTACAGTACTTACATATCCAACAACAGACTTTGGAATCTCCCTACTACACAGTTCAACTACCCTCTCATCTCCTAAAGCTCCTCCTCCCAAAAGCATCATACTGGAATTTGCTTGTGGACACAAATCAATAACAAGAACCTTAGCGTCCGGATGTGTCTCTGCATATCTCATAGACAAATGAAAAGAAATTGTACTTTTACCTACTCCACCTTTATTATTCCATAAAGCATAACTATTGATTAATGACATATATCTCCTCCATATAATTTTTAGAGCCAAATTAGAGCCATTTAAATTATATCACATTTTTGAGTTTATAAAAAGGCTCCCAAGGAAAACCTTGGAAGCCTTGAATTTACTGTAATTCTATTAATTACTCGATAACTGTAGCAACACGTCCAGATCCTACTGTACGTCCACCTTCACGAATAGCGAAAGTAAGACCCTGCTCCATAGCTACTGGATGAATCAGTTCGATAGTCATTTCTACGTTATCACCAGGCATACACATCTCTGTACCTGCTGGTAATTCACAAACACCAGTTACGTCAGTTGTTCTGAAGTAGAACTGTGGTCTGTAGTTATTGAAGAAAGGTGTATGACGTCCACCTTCATCTTTTGTTAAAACGTAAACCTGAGCTGTGAATTTTCTGTGGCAAGTAACAGTACCTGGTTTAGCAAGAACCTGTCCACGAACGATCTGGTCACGGTTAACACCACGAAGTAATGCACCGATGTTATCACCAGCCATAGCCTCGTCTAACTGTTTACGGAACATCTCAATACCAGTTACAACTGTAGACTGAACATCTTCTTTAACACCTAAGATCTCAAGTGGATCATTTAAGTGAAGTGTTCCTCTCTCTACTCTACCTGTAGCAACTGTACCACGACCTGTGATTGTGAATACGTCCTCTACTGGCATTAAGAATGGTTTATCTGTATCACGCTGTGGATCTGGAATATAAGAATCAACTGTGTCCATTAATTCCATGATCTTGTCTCCCCAAGGTCCCATTGGATCTTCAAGAGCTTTTAAAGCAGATCCCTGGATGATTGGGCAGTCATTGAATCCGTACTCTTCGAGCTGTTCTGTGATTTCCATCTCAACTAACTCTAATAATTCTGGATCGTCAACCATATCACATTTGTTCATGAATACTACGATGTAAGGTACACCTACCTGACGGGATAATAAGATGTGCTCTTTTGTCTGAGCCATAACACCGTCAGTAGCAGCTACAACGAGGATAGCACCATCCATCTGAGCAGCACCAGTGATCATGTTCTTAACGTAATCGGCATGACCTGGGCAGTCAACGTGTGCGTAATGTCTCTTCTCTGTCTCATACTCGATATGAGCAGTAGAAATTGTGATACCACGCTCTCTCTCTTCTGGAGCTTTATCGATGTTATCGAAATCTGTAGCTGTGTTACCAGCAACTCTTGCAGCTAATACTTTAGAAATAGCAGCTGTTAAAGTTGTTTTACCATGGTCAACGTGTCCAATGGTACCAATATTACAATGTGGTTTTGTTCTTTCAAACTTAGCTTTTGCCATTTTTGAATATCCTCCTTAAAATGATGCCCTATGGGCTATAGTTGTTATTTTCAATAACTCGGCTAACTCTGATTATATAAAATAATCAATCGTTTTTCAAGCTATTTCTTACCGGATTTCCTATATTTTATAGGAAATCCGGATGTTTTAGTCTTATTTTGACTTATCTGCTAAAACTTTTTCTACAGGAAAAAAAGATGGTCTATTATTTAGATTTGTCTGCTAATACCTTTTCCTGTACATTCTTTGGTACTGGCTCATATTTCTCGAAGAACATAGAGTAGTTACCACGTCCCTGTGTCTTAGAACGTAAGTCTGTAGAATATCCGAACATCTCAGCAAGCGGAACATAAGCTTTTACAAGCTTACCGCCACCGATATCATCCATTCCCTCGATACGTCCACGACGGGAGTTGATATCACCGATAACATCACCCATGTATTCCTCTGGCATAGTTACTTCAACTTTCATGATCGGCTCAAGTAATACCGGACTTGCCTTCTGCATAGCTTCCTTGAAAGCCATAGATCCGGCAATGTGGAATGCCATCTCGGATGAATCGACTTCATGGTAAGATCCGTCGTATACGTTAGCGTGGATACCAACAACCGGGAATCCTCCAAGGAGACCTGACTGCATAGCTTCCTCAATACCTTCTCCGATCTTCGGAATGTACTCTTTCGGAATAGCTCCACCAACTACAGTAGACTCGAATTTGAATGTCTCCTCACCGTTAACATCCATTGGCTCAAATTTAACTTTACAGTGTCCGTACTGTCCACGTCCACCAGACTGTTTAGCATATTTGCTATCTACATCAACAGCCTTAGTAAATGCTTCTTTGTATGCAACCTGTGGTGCACCAACGTTAGCTTCTACTTTAAACTCACGAAGAAGACGGTCAACGATAATCTCCAGGTGAAGCTCACCCATTCCGGCGATGATTGTCTGTCCAGTTTCCTGATCAGTGTGTGCACGGAATGTAGGATCCTCTTCTGCAAGTTTTGCAAGGGACTCACCAAGTTTACCCTGGGAAGCCTTTGTCTTAGGCTCGATAGCAAGCTCGATAACTGGCTCTGGGAATTCCATAGACTCCAGAATTACTGGGTGCTGCTCATCACAGATTGTATCACCTGTTGTAGTGAATTTGAATCCGATAGCTGCAGCGATATCTCCGGAATAAACCTTATCCAGCTCTTCACGCTTGTTGGCATGCATCTGAAGGATACGTCCAACACGCTCTTTTTTATTCTTTGTAGCATTCAGTACATAAGAACCGGAGTTCATTGTACCAGAGTAAACTCTGAAGTATGCCAGTTTACCAACGAATGGGTCTGTCATAATCTTGAATGCAAGTGCTGAGAATGGCTCCTCGTCTGAAGAATGTCTTACAACATTGTTTCCATCCTCATCCACACCTTCGATTGGTGGGATATCTGTTGGTGCAGGCATGTACTCGATAACTGCATCAAGCATCTTCTGAACACCTTTATTTCTGTATGCTGATCCACATGTTACAGGTACTGCTGTACACTCACATGTTGCTTTTCTCAGAGCTGCCTTTAACTGATCAACTGAAGGAATCTCGTCCTCAAGATACATCATCATAAGCTCGTCGTCTAACTCACAGATTTTCTCAACCATCTCTGTGTGATAAAGCTCAGCATCATCTTTCATATCTTCCGGAATATCAGTGATTGTGATGTCATTTCCCTTATCATCGTTGTAGATGTAAGCTTTCATTTCCATCAAATCAATGATTCCCTTGAAATCATCTTCTTTACCGATTGGCAGCTGAAGAACGATTGCATTTTTACCAAGTCTTGTTCTGATCTGATCTACAGCATTGTAGAAATCAGCACCAAGGATATCCATCTTGTTGATGAATGCCATTCTTGGAACGTTGTATGTGTCAGCCTGACGCCATACGTTCTCTGACTGCGGCTCTACACCACCCTTAGCACAAAATACACCTACCGCTCCGTCCAGTACACGAAGTGAACGCTCTACCTCAACAGTAAAGTCAACGTGTCCCGGAGTATCAATGATATTGATACGATGCTCAAGAGCACCCGGCTTCGGCTTACAGTTCTCTTCCAATGTCCAGTGACATGTTGTAGCTGCAGAAGTAATTGTGATACCTCTTTCCTGCTCCTGCTCCATCCAGTCCATAGTAGCAGTACCTTCATGAGTATCACCAATCTTATAGTTTACACCGGTATAGTAAAGAATACGCTCTGTCAGTGTAGTCTTACCAGCATCAATATGAGCCATGATACCGATGTTTCTGGTTCTCTCTAATGGATATTGTCTCTCAGCCATTATTGCCTCCTAAAATATTAGAAACGATAGTGAGCAAATGCTTTGTTTGCCTCAGCCATCTTGTGCATGTCTTCTTTCTTCTTTACAGATGCACCAGTGTTGTTTGCTGCATCAAGAATCTCATTTGCCAGTCTTTCTTCCATTGTCTTCTCGCCTCTCTGACGGGAATATGTTGTAAGCCAGCGAAGCGCTAAAGTCTGTCTTCTGTCTGCTCTTACCTCGATTGGCACCTGATAGTTTGCTCCTCCGATACGTCTTGCCTTTACCTCAAGTACTGGCATGATGTTGTTCATAGCCTCTTCGAATACTTCGATTGCTGGCTTCTCGGATTTGTCTGCGATTCTTTCGAATGCTCCATATACAATCTTCTGTGCAACACCCTTCTTACCGTCTAACATGATGTTATTGATAAGCTTTGTTACCACTTTACTATTGTACATTGGATCTGCTAATACGTCTCTTTTCTGAGTATGTCCTTTACGTGGCA
>ENA-ORTT01003028-ORTT01003028.1-human-gut-metagenome-genome-assembly--contig:-NODE-3028-length-11591-cov-6.209691_pt1 | contig 11591 bp, 8 predicted proteins | sample MGYA00242074_ERZ509197 | MGnify/ENA primary metagenome ERZ509197 (study PRJEB26280, sample SAMEA2338789) | human gut metagenome | biome: human gut; feature: human-associated habitat; material: faeces...
GCGACGTTCGCCATGACAAGACCTTCGTCGTGTTCAGCGGTGACCTCGACAAGACCATCGCCGTGTTCATCATGGCGAACGGCGCCGCCGCGATGGGCCGCAAGGTCACGATCTTCTTCACGTTCTGGGGGCTCAACATCCTGCGCAAGCCCAAGCGCGTGCGTGTCAGGAAGACGCTCATCGAGCGCATGTTCGGCATGATGATGCCGCGCGGCACGCGCAAGCTCGGCCTCTCGCGCATGAACATGGGTGGCATCGGCGCGAAGATGATCCGCTGGATCATGAAATCCAAGAACGTGGAATCACTCGAATCGCTGATGAAGCAGGCGACCGATCACGGCGTGCGCCTGGTCGCATGCCAGATGTCGATGGACATCATGGGCATCCATCAGGAGGAGCTCATCGACGGGGTGGAGCTCGGCGGCGTCTCAACGTTCCTCGGCTCCGGCGAGACCAGCGACATGAGCCTGTTCGTCTGACGGGACGCGGCGAGGCCGGTTGACAGTCGCCATAGGTGTGCGGCGTAGAATACGGAAGGCGAAGGAGACCCGCATGACACGCAAACTCATTCTCGATTTGGATACCGGCATCGACGACACACTGGCAATCGCGTATGCGCTCGCAAGCGAACAGGCCGATGACGTCCGGCTGATCGGCATCACCGGCACCTATGGCAACGTCACCGTTGAGACCGGCATGCGCAACGCGCTCGCCGTCACCGACCTGCTTGGGCATCCCGAAGTGTCGGTGTATCCCGGTCTCGACCGCCCGTCGACCGCACCGGAAAACTTCCGCTATTCGCCGTCGGCAGGAACGCGGCGCATCCACGGCGACAACGGCATCGGCGACATGACGATCCCCGATTCGCGGCGCTCGCCGGAAACGACGGCCGCGGCGGATTTCATCATCGACGCGGCGCACACGTACGGCAAGGACTTGGTCATCGTGCCCACCGGCGCGATGACCACGATCGCCGAAGTCTGCCGTCGTGAGCCGCGCATCGGCGAGCTCGTCGGTTCCATCACGTTCATGGGCGGTGCGCTGACCGTGCCGGGCAATGTGACACCCGGCGCTGAAGCGAACATCATGCAGGACCCGGAGGCCGCCGACGCCATCCTGCGCAGCGGCGTGGAAACCACGATGATCTGCCTTGACGTCACGCATCAGGCGGTGCTCACGCGGCGCGACATCGAGCGATGGCGGCGGCTGGGCACCGCGGCGGGTGATTTCCTGGCGGGCATGACGGATTTCTACATCGACGCGTATTCGGCGACGCAGCCCGAGCTGGAGGGGTGCGGCATGCATGATCCGCTTGCCGTGGCCGCGGCGCTCGACCCGACGCTGGTCACCACGCTGGGCATGAACCTGCAGGTCGACTTGGAGGGCGCGTATCGCGGCAGGACCATCGGCGACCGCGCTCACGACCGGCTCACTGACTCGCACAAGACCACGCAGGTGGCCGTGCGCGTCGACATCGCGCGATTCAAGAGCCAGTTCCTTGACCGGATCACGGCGCTGGCCTCCCACTGATCACCGCGAGACGGGCGGCTGCTGATCGCCGCGCGGCGCTTGACCATTCCCCGCCCTCTTCCCGCGAAAGTCCCATGTACATTGGTCGTGATGGGACTTTCGCGGGATGGCGGCGGAGCCGAGCCGGGCGGATTCTAGTGGTGGTTGCAACACCAAAAACACCAGGTGTTGCAACCACCACTAGAATCCGCCCTCCTCATGCCGCCTTGGCCCGTCCTGTCGGCGGCGGTGCTGGAGGTGACGCGCACGGGGATGTCATGCATGATGCCGGTCGGTCACTGTTCTGCACGCATGCTATCGGGCGTCGCTGGAAGGTCTGTGACGACGATGTCGAAAAATGGCGCTCTCAAAACTCGCAGAGTGACGGCACCCTTTAAAACCATTGGAAAATAAGGGATTTCAACAACCGACACTGTGCGCGTGCACACACAGAGTGACGGTACCCTCGCACAGTGACGGTACCCTCGCACAGTGACGGTATATTCCCGAAATATCTCGTATGGTATGGATGCGCGGGGATTGGGATCCGGGCGATAGACTCGATAGTTATTCAAGGATGACCGAATGATTCGGTAAACCGTGCCCGTTGATATCAGCGGGCACGGTTCCGCTCGTTCTGCTCGGGTCTTCCAGTCGAATGGGTGCCCCGGATGCGATTCGAACGCACGACACCCGCTTTAGGAGAGCGGTGCTCTATCCCCTGAGCTACCGGGGCAACGAATGACCATTATACATGTCGGGCGGATATGCGCGTATCGTGCGCAGTGTGAAGCCCGCAGGCCGCCGCGCATACGTGCCGGAATGGGGAATGATTCTCGGGAACGATGGCGTCCGCGGTTCCGGGGCGTTATCGTATGAGCTTGTATGCGCGACGGCTGGAAGAATACATGTCGTTGCGTACCGGTTGACGGACGACAGGGGAGTGGCGAATGGCAAACGCGCGAGGATCATCACGGAACGCCTACGGCTCAGCGGCTCGGCGGTCCGGCGCGTCGTCCGGCACTGCGAAAAGGCCCGCCGCGAAAACAAGCGCCCCACGCGGCCGACGCCACCGTCTCCTTGGCGTCTTGTCGGTCATATTCGCCGCTCTCGCATTGGCGTGCAGCGTCCTGCGCATGCTCCCCGAGGACCTGCAGGCGCTGCCGTACATCCCCGTGATCGTATCCGCGACGCCGTGGTTCGTGATTCTCGCCGTGCTCGCGCTGATACTGTCGGTCATCTCGCGCCGCTGGATCGCCATGCTGATGGCGCTCGCCTGCATCGGCCTCCAGGTGTGGTGGCAGTGGCCGTTCTTCAGCGCGTCCACGAAGCTGCCGGCGGCCGTCGACGCGGCCATGGCATCGACCCGGGCGGACACCGGCGACATGATCGCCCGCGTGATGACCTTCAACGTCTACAAAGGCCATGCGGACGCGAAGGCCATCGTCGACATCGTGCGGGATCAGCGCGTCGAAGTGCTCGCGTTGCAGGAGACGACGAACGATTTCGTCAAGAAGCTCGACGAGGCGGGCATCCACAGCTATCTGCCGTATTCGCAGGTTTCGTCGTCGGACGGTGTCTACGGCAACGGCATCTGGTCCGCGACCGAGCTCAGGCGTCCGGTCGATGACGAGGTCGGGTCGAGCGCGTCGTTCATGCCGGGCGGCACCGTGACGTTCGGCGGCGGCAAGGCCCAGCTGCGATTCGTCTCCGTGCATACCACCGCGCCGATTCCCGGCTACTGGAGCCGGTGGAAGCGCTCGTTGGACGAGCTGGCATCCATGCGCTCGCGCGAAGGTTCGCGCTACGTGTTCATGGGCGATTTCAACGCCACGACCGACCACACGCCGTTCCGCAACATCCTGGGGAACCGGTTCTCGGACGCCGCACGGCAGTCGGGGCACGGGTTCACGTTCACCTGGCCGTCCAACAAGCTGCCGCTGCCGCGGTTCGCCGGCATCGACCATATCGTGCTGGACAAGGACATCATCGCCGGTCAGATGCAGGTCAAGTCGGTCGCCAGCTCGGATCACGCCGCGCTGCTCGCCACCATCGTCGTGCAGTGACGGCGGTGACGGCCGGCTGATCGGGGCGGTACCTTACGGCGACGTTGTCATGTTGTGGTAGGCGTCGGGCGATGACGGATGCCGCGTAGTGCGACTACGGTGCGTGGCACTACGGCGGTGCGTCACCACGCATATGGGGACATAGATGGTCTCGGCACGCCATCGTTGCGTCCATAAGTGCTCGCCCAAACGACGGCTGCGCGCACATATGGGCGCAAACCTCGTGTTTTCCGTCCATAAGTTCGCGCGGACTTCGCCGTGGCGCGCGCTTATGGACGCAACGTCCCGCGTAGGGTGCCCCGTCAGTCCAGGTTGGACTGGGTGCCGGCGGTGTCGGCGCTGTTGGCCTGCTCGGCCTGGGCGGCGTCGAGCTTGGCCTTGACCTCGTTCAGCAGGCTCTGCGCACGCTTGGCAAGCGCTTCGCCGATCTCCCACTGGCGCATGGACTGGTCGAGGTTCAATCCGCCGGCCTCCAGCGCCTGCACGGCCTGGATGAGCTTGTCGCGGGCCTCCTCGTACGGCATCTGCGCGATGGCCTCGCGCTCCTTGTCGGTCAGGCTGGTCGCCGGCTCGCTCGCCGCCGATGCGTTCTTGCTGGTCATGATGGTCTCCTTCTGTCGTGTATGCGTGTCGTATTCGATTGGATAACGGTCATATATATATATGGTTATGCGGCTGATATCTGCCCCACACTCTGCTGCCGTGCGGCACTCCGCTACTGGGCGGTGGCGGTGATGACCCCCTTGCGCAGCGTCAGCGTGAGATGGTCTCCCGCGCCCACCTTTCCGGCGTCGTCGATGACGTGCCCGTCGGCGTTCTGGACGACGGCGTATCCGCGGTCGAGCGTGGATTGCGGGCTGAGCGCGGTCAGGCTGGCATGCAGCTTCTCCACGGTCAGGCTGGCGTCGTCCACGATGCGCGTCAGGCCGATGTCCATGCGGCGGCGCGCGTCGTCGACGAACCGTTGGTACGGCTCCAGCATGGTCAGCGGCTGTGTCAGGCTGGGCCGGTTCGCGTACCCTTCGCCCAGCCGTATCTCGTTGCCGACGCGCGCGTCGATGCGCATGCGCATGCGGTCGATGGCATTGCCGATCAGCTGCCACTGCTCGTGCACGTCGGGCACGACCTTCTTCGCCGCGTCGGTCGGCGTCGAGGCCCGCAGGTCCGCCGCCAGGTCGATCAGCGTCCAGTCGTCCTCATGCCCGATGGCGGAGACGATCGGCGTCTCGCATCCCGCCGTGGCGCGCACCACCGTCTCGTCCGAGAATCCGATGAGGTCCTCGAACGAGCCGCCGCCTCGCGCCACGATGATCACGTCGACGTCCGGGTCGGCGTCTAGCCGGTGAATCGCCTCGACGATGGATTGCGGGCACTGCGGCCCTTGTACGAAGGCATGGACGATGTTGAACCGCACCGTCGGCCAGCGCAGCCGCACGTTGGTGATGACATCGCCTTCGGCCCGTGCGTGCGGGGCGCATATCAGTCCGATGCAGGAGGGGAATTCCGGCAGCGGCAGCTTGCGGTCCGCGTCGAACAGGCCCTCGCCCTTGAGCTTCATGCGCAACTGGTCGATCTGCTCCTTCAGTCCGCCGCCGGAGCCGATCTTGCGGATGTCGTCGCCGATGAAGCTCAACCGCGTCTGCTTGACCCAGATGTCGGCCTTGCCATGCACGACCACGCGGTCGCCCTGCTTGAATGAGGCGGCCTTCGAGGCGAACGCCCGCCAGCCGGACACGGATATGGCGATGTCCTCCACGTCATCGCGCACCGTAAGATACGCCGAGCCGGCGCGGCGCGTGTTGATCTCCGTGATCTGCCCGGCGATCCACGCGGCGGGCCAGCGCTCCACCGCGGTATGGAATTTCTGGCTCAGTACGCTGACTGGCCAGGGGTTGTCCGCGGTGGTCTCGGCTGCCAGGCGCGGCAGTTGGTCGAAGGGCTTGGGGATGCGCTCCCCGCCGCCCTCCGATGGCCGCTGCATCGCGATTGCAAGGTCCTGTTCCTGATTCATGTCTTCAAGGTTTACGTACAGAAAGGACAAGTTTTTCTGCCTGCGAGAGCGTCGCCGTCGGACGGTATCATTGTTGGCCGGCTTTTCGGTGATGGTCTCGCCGCGACACGCTGACGACATACCGTGAAGTAAATCACACGGATGTTCTTTTCGGCTCTATTTCGCCGAAATGTGCATATCTAGGATTGTTTTCGGCGTTTCCCCACTATATCTAGGGGTGGCATGTCGTATAGTCATCAGAGAACAAACAACTTACACACGTGTGATTTCGGATCGGCGACCGCCGCAAGACATGCCGGGAATCACGAAAGGACAGGGATTAGGACATGGATGCTCTGCTGATGAACGCCAGTACCGCCACCTCCTCCAAGGTGCTGGTGGAGAAGCGTGACGGTCGCGTCGTCGACTTCGACCCGATAAACATCATCAGCGCCGTGAAGTCCGCCTTCGCCGACCTTGACAAGCAGGTCGGCCCGGAGGAGGAGAAGCTGATCCGCGGCTTCGCCGACCAGATCGAAGGCGAGATCACGGAGCGCTACAACGGTCCCGCCAAGATCGAGGACATCCAGAACCTCGTCGAGCACGCCCTGATCGACGCCCACCTGTACGACGTGGCCCGCGCCTACACCAACTACCGTCTCGACAAGGACATCCAGCGCGCCAAGGCCACGGACGTCAACGAGGCCGTCTCCCGCTTCATCAACCAGGATCCGACGCTGATCCACGAGAACGCGAACAAGGATGCCAACGTCTACGCCACTCAGCGCGACCTGCTCGCCGGCGCCGTCTCCAAGGCCGCCGCGTTCAACATGCTGCCCCCGGCCGTCGCGAACGCGCACATGAAGGGCGACATCCACTTCCACGACGCCGACTACTCGCCGTTCACCGCGCAGTCCAACTGCTCGCTGCCCAACTTCTGGGACATGCTCGCCAACGGCTTCACGCTCGGCAACGCGCCGATGGCCTCCCCGAAGTCCATCGCCATCGCCGCCACGCAGATCACCCAGATCATGAAGGACGTGGCCTCCAGCCAGTACGGCGGCCAGACCGCCAACCGTGCCGACGAGCACCTCGCCGCCTACGCGAAGAAGGACTACGAGAAGTTCCTCGAAGAGGCCCGCGAGACCATCCCCGACGGCATGCCGGTGGAGTTCGCCCGTCGTCAGGTCGAGAACGCCAAGGCCAACGAGCCCGCCAAGCTGCACTTCGGCTCCCGCGAGCCGCTGCCCATGGACACGCCGTTCCACACCGACGTCGACGAGCTGGAGCAGGAGCGTGAGATCCTCGCCAAGGTCCGCACGCGCAAGTCCATCTACGACGCCATGCAAACGATGGAGTACCAGATCAACTCCAACCGCGTCTCCAACGGCCAGACCCCGTTCGTCACCGTCGGCTTCGGCCTGGGCACCGACTGGTTCGCCCGCGAGGTGCAGCGCGCGATCCTGCTCAACCGCATCCGCGGCCTCGGCAAGGACCACCACACCGCAATCTTCCCGAAGCTCGTGTTCACCGTGCGCCACGGCGTGAACGCCGACCCCGGCGACCCGAACTACGACCTGAAGCAGCTCGCCCTGGAATGCGCCACCAAGCGCATGTACCCGGACGTCGTGTTCTACGAGAATATCGTCAAGATCACCGGCTCCTTCAAGGCGCCGATGGGCTGCCGCTCCTTCCTGCAGGGCTGGATCAACCCCGAGACCGGCAAGGACGAGGAGGATGGCCGCATGAACCTCGGCGTCGTTTCCGTGAACGTGCCGCGCATCGCCATCGAATCCCACGGCAGCAAGGAACGTTTCTGGAAGCTGTTCAACGAGCGCATGGAGGTCGCCCACCAGGCGCTGCAGTTCCGCATCATGCGCTGCAAGCAGGCCACCCCGGTCAACGCGCCCACCCTGTTCCGCTTCGGCGCCTTCGGCCGCCTCGGCGCGAGCGGCAACGTCGACACGCTGTTCAAGAACGAGCGCGCCACCGTGTCGCTCGGCTACATCGGCTTGGCCGAGGCCACCGCCGTCTTCTACGGCAAGGACTGGATCCGCGACCACGGCTGGGACCCGCAGGGCAAGGAGTTCGCGCTGTCGATCGTCAAGCGCATGAGCGAACTGTGCAAGCAGTGGAGCAAGGCCGAAGGCTACCATTACTCCGTGTACTCCACACCGGCCGAATCCCTCACCGACCGCTTCAACCGCATGGACCGCGAGAAGTTCGGCCGCATCGAGGGCGTCACCGACCACGACTTCTACACCAACTCCTTCCACTACCCGGTGTGGCTGCAGCCCACCCCGATGGAGAAGCTCAACTACGAGAAGGACTTCCCGTACTTCGCGTCCGGCGGCTTCATCAACTACTGCGAGTACCCGTGCCTGCAGGACAACCCGAAGGCGCTGGAGGCCGTGTGGGATTACGCCTACAACATCGGCATCGGCTACCTCGGCACCAACACGCCGATCGACCACTGCTTCGTGTGCGGCTTCCAGGGCGACTTCGAGCCGACCGACGAGGGCTTCAAGTGCCCCGAGTGCGGCAACTGCGACCCTGACAAGTGCAACGTCACCAAACGCACCTGCGGCTACCTCGGCAACCCGGTGCAGCGTCCGATGGTGCATGGCCGTCACGAGGAGATCTCCCACCGCGTCAAGCACATGAGCGGCGAGACCGGTCACGTGACGCTGGCGGACGGCTCTGAGCGCGAGTGGTTCGAAGAGGCCAAGTAACTGCCGGTACCGCGCGTTGTGCTGTCCGCGAGGGTCGCCGGTATATGTTGTCTGACACACTCAAGGCCGTTCGGCCGAGCTTACGGTCAGACAACATATACCGGCGACCCTCGCTCGTTGCGCGCAACGTTACGGTTGGACAGGGAGGATGATGATGGACAGGAAGTCGACGCTGCATGATTTCGCGGCCGGCGAGACCGGCCGCGGACCCGGAGTGCCGTCATCACTGACCAACAACCCCCGTTCCGGCCAGTGGGACGGGCGGCGCATGTCCAAGCGCATGATCGCCGACTACAAGACCTTCATCGTCACCGACGGCGAAGGCGTACGCAATTCGCTGTACGTCTCCGGCTGCCCGTTCCACTGCGTCGAATGCTTCAACTCGTCGATCTGGGATTTCCAGGCCGGCCACGAATACACGCAGAAGCTTGAAGACAAGATCGTCGACGACCTCAAGGCGCCGTGGATCCAGGGCATCACGTTCCTCGGTGGCGAACCCATGCTGAATACGCCCGTCCTGTTGCCGCTCGCCCGGCGCATCCGCGGCGAGTTCGGCCACGACAAAGACATCTGGTGCTGGACCGGCTACACGTGGGAGGAGCTGATGCGCCCCGGTGAGACGCCGGACAAGCTAGAACTGTTGCAGCTCATCGACATCCTCGTCGACGGCCGCTACCTCAAGGACCAGCACGACTCCCTCCTGCAGTTCCGCGGATCCAGAAACCAGCGCATCCTCGACGTGCCGCGTTCGCTGGCCGCCGGCAGGCCTGTCGTCTGGGCCAAGCTCCACGACCAGGAGCGCGACATCCCCGAAATGTACCTCAAGGATCGCGAGGCCGGCGAGGGCGCGCAGGCGTCGTGACGGCGCCGCCGGCCTTGCCATCCATCCAGTGGATTCGATGCTGGCGGCCTGATCGCGGCCATCCTGACAGTCTCGCCCGCCATCGGCATGGCCTTGCTTCCCCCGCATTCATCTGGCCTCGCGTGAGTCCGCTGTTCCATGTGATGATGCTCTGTTTCCGGGAAGGGTGCTCGCGCATGCTGGGCACCGGATTGGGGAGGACGACTCTGTACATGCGCGGCGTGCGGGACGGCGTGGTCGACGTTTTCGCGGGCAGCGGCGTGCCCGGTCCGCTGGAGGTCTCGGATACTGCGGCCGGGGCATGGCCCGCCGTCGTCGCCATCATGGCCGCCATATCAGGGATTTGAGCGGGACTGGGGGCAATAGCACTAGTCCATAAGACCACCAGCCTGCTGGCATGCTCGGCTCACCCCCCGAATGCGCGATAATGGGGGTAACGCCGCAATCGTGGGGAAACCGTCGAGTTTCCGTTTTGCGTTTGTTAGCGAAATCACGCCATACGACGGCTCGTTAGGAGGGGTCTCGGACTACATTACATAAGGAAGTAGCGGGAAGTCCCGAAACGAAGACAGAGGTAACAGATGGTGGATACAGCGAATACCGCGGCCGAAAGCCACGATAGTAAGCCGTTGCGCGTGGGTCTGGATATCGGATCGACCACGGTCAAGGCCGTGGTGCTCGATCAGACCAATGCGCTCAATGACGTGCTGTTCTCCGACTACCGACGTCACCACGCCAACGTCCGCGCCACGGTGGCTGGACTGCTCAAGGACATCCATCAGACGCTCGTCGACCTCGGCCGCGGCGACGAGCCCATTCGTCTCGCCATCACCGGTTCCGGCGGCCTGACGCTCGCCGACAACCTGCACGTGCCGTTCATCCAGGAGGTCATCGCCGAGACCCGCGCGATCGACGAGGAATACCCGCAGGCCGACGTCATCATCGAGCTCGGCGGCGAGGACGCCAAGATCACGTACCTGAAGCCCACTCCCGAACAGCGCATGAACGGTTCGTGCGCGGGCGGCACCGGCGCATTCATCGACCAGATGGCCACGCTGCTCGACACCGACGCCTCCGGCCTCAACGATTACGCCAAGGACTACAAGACCCTGTACCCGATCGCGTCGCGTTGTGGCGTGTTCGCGAAGACCGACCTGCAGCCGCTGATCAACGACGGCGCCGCCAAGCCCGATCTGGCCGCGTCGATCTTCACCGCGGTGGCTACGCAGACCATCGCCGGCCTGGCTTCCGGACGCCCGATCCACGGCACGGTCATCTTCCTCGGCGGCCCGCTGTTCTTCATGTCCGAGCTGCGCGAGGCGTTCCACCGCGCGCTCGCCGGCAAGGTCGACGAGTTCATCGTGCCGACCGACGCCCATCTGTACGTGGCGTTCGGCGCGGCCCTGCTGGCCGGGCAGCCGGAGAAGCTTGACTCCGTCGAACACTTCGAGGCCCGCCCCTGCGCCGACATCCTGGCGCGTCTGGACGAACTCGAACACCTGCCGGTCAACACCCCGACGATGCCCCCGCTATTCCCGACCGAAGCGGACCGCGAGGCCTTCAACGCCCGACACCACCGCGAACATGTGCACATCGGCACGCTGGAGGGCGCGTCCGGCCCGCATTTCCTGGGCATCGACGCCGGATCGACCACCATCAAGGCCACGCTGGTCAACGACGACCGTGAGATCGTCTGGTCCAGCTACGCCACGAACGACGGCAGCCCGTTGACCGCGGCCATCGACATCGTCAAGCGCATCCAGTCCGAACTGCCCGAGGGCGCGTGGATCGCACGCTCCTGCGCCACCGGCTACGGCGAGGTCCACGGCCTGGAGAACCGGGGCACGGAACCCGTGGAGCTGATTGCTTTAATCGTGGGAGAATAAAACCGGATCCAAGCGGCCCCAGGGGCCGCTTTTTCCTGCCCTGAAAAAAACTTTCCCCTCCCTGAAAGTTTTTTCCCCGCCGGATCGTATCCTGGGTGAGAGCGCTCCAAAGGAGTTGAGATACATGGACGATATGGAACAGGCGGAGCGGCTGGCCAACACATACGCCGACGCGATCCTCCGCCTCAGTTACACCTATCTGAAAAACACCCACGATGCCCAGGATATCTGCCAGACGGTCTTCGTGAAGCTGCTGATGGAGCCCCGGGAGTTTAAGAGCCCGGAGCACGAGCGGGCCTACATCCTGCGGATGGCGGCCAACGCCTGCAAGGACCTGCTGAAAAGCCCCTGGCGGCAGCGGTCCCAATCCCTGGACGTCGGACTGGAGGTCCCCGCCCCCCAGGCGGGCGACGGGTCTGTGCTGGAGGCGGTAAATCAGCTGCCGCCCCACTACCGGGCCGTCATTTACCTGTTCTATTACGAGGGTTACCAGGCTGCCGAGATCGGTCAAATCCTGGGCATCCCCACCGCAACCGTCCACACCCG
>ENA-ORTT01003041-ORTT01003041.1-human-gut-metagenome-genome-assembly--contig:-NODE-3041-length-11551-cov-2.309325_pt1 | contig 11551 bp, 9 predicted proteins | sample MGYA00242074_ERZ509197 | MGnify/ENA primary metagenome ERZ509197 (study PRJEB26280, sample SAMEA2338789) | human gut metagenome | biome: human gut; feature: human-associated habitat; material: faeces...
GGCAGCTATGGAGCAGGCTGGTTCCATCGAGACCGAGGCCCTGATCCAGGCTATGACGGAGATCACCGTGGACGGCCTGACCGGACAGGTGACCTTTGAGGAGAGCGGCGAGCCCGCCAAGACTGCGAAATACGTTCAGATCGTAAACGGCGAATATACGGCAATGTAATCCGGCAGAGGCTGCCCGGATACTGGAAATAGGACGGACAGACGTGGAGAGAGGGGATTGCCTGCCAGCAGGCCAATCCCCATCTTTTCTATGTGTCATAGGAGACGGCGTTCCCTATGGCATAAAACCCTCCGGGGGACGCGCGCCGGCGCGGAAAAAGGCTGCCCAGGCAGCCGCGCCGCCGGGCGCAGACTGAGATACTCCTGAAGATGTAAAAGAGGTGGAACAATGTTGACAAGTATAATGGAACAGTTGATTAATGGTTTGAGAACGGGAAGCATATATGCTCTGATCGCTCTGGGATATACCATGGTTTACGGGATCGCAAAGATGATTAACTTTGCCCACGGCGACATCATTATGGTAGGCGCCTACACCCTATACATTGGCATAGCTCTGTTACATCTTCCTGTGCTGCCGGCTATGCTCCTGACCGCAGTGGTATGCTCGGTCCTGGGTATGCTGATTGAAAAAATTGCTTATAAACCCCTGAGAAAAGCCCCGCCCCTGGCAGTGCTCATTACGGCAATCGGTATGAGCTATTTCCTGCAGAGCGTTGCTCTGCTTATTTTTTCGTCTACCCCCATTCCCTTTAAATCGGTGATCGAGGTGGAAGGAATCCAGGTGGGAACGGTGAACATCTCCGGCATCACCATCGTGACCCTGGCGGTGACTACGGTGATCATGGTGGGCCTGACCCTGTTTATTAACCGGACGAAGGCGGGCAGCGCCATGCGTGCCGTTTCCGAGGACCGGGGAGCGGCGGAGCTTATGGGAATCAATGTAAACGGAACGATCGCTCTTACGTTTGCAATCGGGTCGGCGCTGGCGGCTGTTGCAGGTGTGCTTTTGTGTTCGGCATATCCGAGCCTGACGCCGTATACAGGAGCGATGCCGGGTATTAAGGCGTTCGTAGCGGCTGTATTTGGAGGAATAGGTTCGATACCGGGAGCGTTTATCGGAGGAATTCTGCTCGGTGTGATCGAGATTTTCGGAAAAGCATACATTTCGTCACAGATGGCGGATGCGATCGTATTCGCGGTACTTATCATTGTGCTTCTTGTGAAACCTACAGGTTTGTTAGGTAAGAAAATTCAAGAGAAAGTGTAGGTGATCAGAGCGATGGATAAATTAAAAAATATGAAAAAAACTACAAAAAATAATATCATCACATATGCTCTTGTTATCGCGGCATTTGTGATCATGCAGTCACTGATCAACGCCGGAAGTATTTCCAGCCTTCTTGAAGGATTGATGGTTCCGCTTTGTATTTATATTATTATGGCTGTGTCGCTGAACCTCGTAGTCGGCGTACTTGGAGAATTGAGCCTCGGACATGCGGGCTTTATGTGTGTCGGCGCGTTTGCAAGTGCATTCTTTTCAAAATGCATGAGAGATACGATCGAATCGGCTTCACTGCGCTTCTTTCTGGCTCTTTTGATCGGAATTGCGGCTGCTGCGATCTTCGGCATTCTGATCGGAATTCCGGTTCTGCGTCTGAAAGGCGACTATCTGGCGATCGTGACATTGGCATTCGGAGAGATCATTAAAAACCTCGTAAACGTATTGTATATAGGTAAAGATTCCAACGGTTTTCATTTTTCGACAAAAGATGTGATGGCGCTGAATATGGAACCGGACGGAAAGGTTATCATTAACGGTCCGCAGGGGATTACGGGAACGCCGAAAGATGCGACGTTTTTTATCGGATTTATACTGATTCTGATTACGTTGTTTATCGTGCTTAATCTGATCCATTCAAGAGACGGACGCGCGATCATGGCGATCCGTGACAACCGTATCGCGGCGGAATCAGTCGGTATTAATATTACAAAATATAAACTGATGGCGTTTACGATATCTGCGGCGATGGCAGGAGCGGCAGGCGTGCTTTACGCTCACAATCTGTCTACGCTGACGGCGAATACAAACAACTTCGGTTATAATATGTCGATCATGATCCTTGTCTTTGTCGTTTTGGGCGGTATCGGAAATATCAGAGGTTCGATCATAGCGGCAGTGATCCTGACACTTCTTCCGGAGATGCTCCGTGGATTGTCAGATTACCGTATGCTGATCTATGCGATCGTTCTCATTGTCATGATGCTCTTTAACTGGGCGCCGAAAGCGATCGAGTGGAGAGAAAAATATCTTTCTTTCGGAAAGAAGAAAAAGGAGGCTGTAAAATAATGGCGTTACTGGAAGTTAAAAATCTCGGGATTTCATTTGGCGGTCTCCGTGCGGTAAACGGGTTTGACATTTCGATTGAAAAAGAAGCTCTGTACGGACTGATCGGTCCGAACGGCGCGGGAAAGACGACTGTATTCAACCTTCTTACAGGAGTATATAAGCCGGACAGCGGAAAAGTGCTGCTGGACGGAACGGATATTACAGGGAAAAACACGATTGAGATCAATAAGGCGGGAATCGCCCGTACATTTCAGAATATCCGGCTGTTTAAGCAGTTAAGTGTTCTTGATAACGTGAAAGTAGGACTTCACAATAAACATCATTATTCTACTCTTTCGGGAGTCTTAAGACTTCCCGGTTACAGAAAAGTGGAAAAAGAGATGGATGAGCAGGCAATGGAACTTTTGAAAGTGTTCAATCTGGAAGATGTGGCGCATGTTGCCGCCTCTAATCTTCCGTACGGACAGCAAAGAAGGCTTGAGATCGCCAGAGCGATGGCGACAGAACCGAAGCTTTTGCTGCTCGACGAGCCCGCTGCGGGCATGAACCCGAACGAGACGGGGGAATTGATGGACATGATCCGTTTTGTGAGAGAAAAATTCCATATGACGATCCTTTTGATCGAACATGATATGAAACTGGTAAGCGGCATTTGCGAGAAGTTGACGGTGCTCAACTTCGGAGAGGTGCTCTGTGAAGGTAAAACGTCGGATGTTTTGAACGATCCGCAGGTTGTTACCGCATATCTTGGAGAATAGGGGGAATCGTTATGGCAATGCTCGAAGTAAAAGATTTACAAGTATATTATGGTATGATCCAGGCGATCAAAGGCATTTCTTTTGAAGTAAATCAAGGAGAGGTCATCGCTTTGATCGGAGCAAACGGCGCGGGAAAGACGACGACGCTGCATACAGTTACAGGTCTGATCTCCCCGAAGAGCGGACAGGTGCTGTTTGAAGGAAAAGATATTACAAAAACTCCGGCTCATAAGATCGTCTCTATGGGGATGGCGCATGTACCGGAAGGAAGAAGAGTGTTCGCAGAATTAAGCGTTTATGAGAATTTGAGAATGGGCGCTTATACACGAAAAGATAAGGCGGAGATTGAAGAAACATTAAAAAGTGTCTATAAGCGTTTTCCGCGTTTGCAGGAACGTAAAAACCAGATGGCGGGAACATTAAGCGGCGGCGAACAGCAGATGCTCGCTATGGGGCGCGCGCTTATGTCCAAACCGAGGATTATTTTAATGGATGAACCGTCGATGGGACTTTCTCCGATCATGGTAAATGAAATCTTTGATATTATCCGTGCGGTGAGCGAAAGCGGAACGACAGTCCTTCTTGTAGAACAGAATGCGAAGAAAGCTCTTTCGATCGCCGACAGAGCATATGTGTTGGAGACAGGAAAGATCGTCCTTTCGGGAGATGCAAAAGAACTTCTGGAAGATGATTCGATTAAAAAGGCTTATCTCGGAGAGTAAAGGAGGCGTGTTTTAATGAGAAATATCGTCATCACAATTTCAAGACAGTACGGAAGCGGAGGGAAAACGATCGGGGCGATGCTTGCAAAAGAACTTGGCATCAACTGCTACAGCAGAGAGATCCTTCGTATGGCTTCCGAGGACAGCGGAATCAATGAAAAACTGTTTGGTATGTCGGACGAAAAGGTGCGCAGGGCAGGATGGTTTAAGCTTTTGAGCCGTCCGTATGAGGGCGGATTGATCCCGCCGGAAGACAGAGAGTTTACTTCGGACGATAACCTGTTCAATTATCAGGCAAAGGTGATCAAAGAGCTTGCGGCAAAAGAGTCGTGCGTTATTGTCGGAAGATGCGCAGATTATGTTTTAAAAGATTATCCGAATGTAGTCAGCGTATTCGTGCATGCAGACAGAAAGTTCTGTCTGGATCGTTCAATGGAACGTCACAGCATGACGGAAAAAGAGATGCAGAAATATATTGAGAAAACAGATCAGTACAGAGGTGATTTTTACAGATACCATACAGGTCATGAATGGGTCGATGCAAGAAATTACGATCTGTGTCTGAACAGTGGAAAACTCGGATTTGAGAAATGCGTAGAAGAGATCAAAGCGTATATAAAAGTACGGTTTGGCGAAGCGTAGATTTTGCCGGGCAATAAGTGGATAAGACATAAGTTAAAAAGAACAAAATAGAAAAAGCCGCAAAAGACAGATGCTGAAAATGATAGTATCAAATCTTTTGCGGCTCTTTTTTATTTTTGGAATGCAAGCCGTTCTCCGCCATCATCTACATAGATGCGTCCGCAGTAAGTGAATCCGTTTTTCTTCAGCAGATTCTGCATGACAACATTGTTTTCATGGGTGTCGATCTTTAAATTTCCACATTGTGAGAATGCCCAGTCAAGACAAAAAGAGGCTGCGCCCTTTACTTTGCCGGATGAAGTGATCCGGTGGACAACGCCGTAGGGAGCATCGTTTTTCCATTGTCCGTCATAAATTTTCAGATAGGTTGGATCTATGCCTTCTTTATAGAAGAAAACCGCCTCGATCGCATCGTCTTCGGTACAGACGTATAAATCTCCGGAGCAGATATCTGCTTCAATCATATTTTGAGGAGGATACGCTGTTCCCCATTGATCGGGGTTTCCGTGTTCGCGCATGAATATGCGGGCGTTTTCATATAACTTCATAATAGAATGTAAATCTTGTTGTGCTGCTTTTCGGATGTGCATAATAAAAGTCCTTTCTGCTGTATTGTGATCGTCATTCGTTCTTTAACGATGAAGATATTATGATTTGAAATATATTATGCCATAATGCTTTTTGTTTCTCAACAGGAAGAAAGCCGGTGTCCTATCCGATTTTCAGATACTTTAACAGAATCGGAAAACTGTATATTGACAATGCTTTTTTAAGAAATATAATATATTTATATATGCGTTTATCTTTTTTGAAAAGCGGTTGAACTGTTCTTGATAGTGAAAGTTACGAAACTGTAACAGTCGGTTTTCAACCTTAAAGAAACTGACTGTTGTATTGTAACGAAAGGAAATAAGGAAAAGGAGTTGACAGTTGTGAGGGAAAGAATTACGCTTGTGACAGACAGACAGACAGACAGACAGACAGACAGACAGACAGACAGACAGACAGATGAGGGTAAAAGCTGTCTTTTTTTAATGAATAAAACGATAAAAGGCATTATGAGCTTTTTAGTGGTTTCTATGATTTTTAATATATACAATAAAGCGATAAAAGGGAAAGGGGAAACAGGAAAAATGAAACGGAAAAAAATAGAAAAAGCGGTGAGTTGTTTATTGCTTGCTGCGGCGATGACGGTTTCTACATTTCCGCAATTCGGTACACCGGTATTTGCGGAAGAGAAAGCGGTAGAAAGAGCAGATGGGCAAGAAATGATGGACAGGATAATGTGGATGACACCGGAAGATATAAAGTCGTATAAACCTGAGAATCCTAACGACGAAAGCGACTATCTGCCTTTTCGCTGTGGACGTGCTCACAGTAAGTCGTCGCAGAGCTGGAGGATTTTAGGAAGTCGCGGTGATAATTTGATATTATGGGCTGAGGGGATTATGCTAAGTGTTGAAGACAACGCTGACATGGCGTATAAGCAAATATTTGATGAACCTTCTGAAAATGAGACAAAACCATATGATGAGGAGTGGGGGTGTACTTATCAGGGAGAAACGCCAACAGAGGTTGCTGTAAACCATTATGGAGGGTCTCGGATAAGAAAAGTTTTGAAAAAAATAGAAAAGACTAATTTTACAGAAGAAGAAAGAAAACACCTGAGACCGACAACGATTTATACAGAGGATATGAAAAACAATACTGTGTATTCTACAACCGATATATTATATCTTCCTTATGGCATGTTTGGAGAGAAGTCTATTACAATAGGAGCAAATAGTCCGGAGGATTTAAATAGCGGTATTAGTTTCTTCCCTGATGGCTATAGTATGTGGCTTCGTGCGCCGCATCAAAGACATAATAATTGGGGGCTTTATTGGGGTGTAGCTGAAAGGGTGAAAGAGTCGGATGTGGCTAGTCTTAACGGCGCGGGACGCATACGCCCAGCTTGTGAATACGATATATCAGATCTTCTCTTTGCATGCAATACGCCACAACCGTTTAAAGATGAGGACCCTTATCTTGGGCATGACGGCTGTCTCATACCCAGATTTCGTGCAAAAGAGGATTTGGGTTCGGCACAAGTATCTTATGATAAAACGGAGATTACGGTAAAAAATGTCCCGAAAAACAGGCCTGTATATTTAATGGTGGGGTATGATAGCGGATATCTTTATACAGCTGCAAAAAGAATAAGCGAGGACACTGTTGTTTCGGTAGACGATATGATACCTAACTCGTGTCCTTTGGTAGACGGTAAAGTGTGGTTAGAAAGCATCCCCGAGGGGGGGTGGAATGCTTAGTTATGCAGAAATGGCAGAATGGGAGCAAGGGCATGATGTAAATATTGCGGCTGACGAAGGTAAAAGTTTAATTATTGTGGATGAAAACGGCAGCCAAAAAGTTGGACTGGGCAAGGCAATACAGGATATTACAGTAGAAGTGGCAGATGGCTTTTACCTACCTGAAGGATATATCAACAGTATTCAAGGTTTGAAAGATAGTGGTTTGACGGTCGTTTTAAATGAAACAAAAGGCGGGTTTACAATTTCAGGTACACCGACAAGAAATGTAAATGTGACTCTTCCGTCAGCGGCTCCTTTTCCAAAGGCGGAAACTCCGGCAGTGGAGTTGAAAAAGGTCACATCTACTTCCGTTGAGGTAAATGTTACGAATCATAAAGATGAGTATGGTAAAATCGAATACAAATGGGGAGACGGAAACTGGGAAGAAAATAAGAGCGCAGTATCCAATCTGACGCCGGATACAACGTATGATCTGGCTGTTCGTTTTACGGGAAACGGTTTTTATCTGATGTCTGAGGAAGCCGATCTTCAAGTTAAGACAATGAAAGAAGGAAGCGTTACTGTACCGAAGGAATTGAAAGTCACATATAAAGAAGGACTGAAATTGTCTGATGCGGATTTGTCTTCAACCGGTTGGACATGGGCAGATGGAGATGCCGCTTTGACAGTGGGAACGGGTGAATATCCGGCATATTTCGATACATCGGGTTTAGAAAATACACATGATTTCTCGGCTGTAGAAGGATACGATAAAGACAATCACAGAGTAGAACGCAAGATTTCGGTAATCGTAGAAAAAGGAACAAGTACCGTTACGATCATAACAAAAACTCTTGACAAACCATATGACGGAGGTGCGGTGAGCGCTCCTGAGTATACGACATCGGGAAGCAAAGGAAAGAAAACGATCACATGGCAGGAAAATAAAGGTACGGTTGACGCGCCTAAGTGGGAAAATATCGATAGCGCGCCGAGCGAAGTTGGAAATTATCGTGTGGTTGTGACTCTTGCGGAAGATAACAATTATAAATCTGCCGAAGCGGCGTTAAAGTTTGTGATTTCAAAGGCGGAAAATGTATGGACAGAGGAACTTTCGATTGAAGGCTGGACATACGGAAGTTATGATGAGACAAAAAATGTTCCAAGTGCAGAAGCGAAATTCGGAGACGTTGTATTTACATACAGCGATAAACAAGACGGAACATACAAAAACGAAGCGCCGGAAAATGCAGGAACATGGTATGTCAAGGCGGCTGTAGCAGGAACAGAAAATTATACGGGATTAGAAGCTGTTCAAGAGTTTGTTATTAAGAAGGCAATCCCGACACCGGATGAAGTGACAGGTCTTATCATCGTGCAGGGACATCCGTTAAGTGAACTTGAACTGCCGGAACAGTTTCGATGGGAAGATGAAACGCAGATAGCCGAAGAACTCGGAACACATCCGTTTAAGGCAATTTATACTCCGGAAGATATAGTGAATTACGAGACTGTAGAAACAAAGATTGACGTACAAGTTGTTCCCGCGCTGTCTGTCATCAATCATGTGCCGACAATCAGCGCAAGCGATAAAACGATCAAGTTTGGAGAAAAGTTTGATCCATTGAAAGATGTGACTGCAAAAGATAAAGAAGACGGCGATCTTACATCTGAAATTAATGTAGTAAAAAATACAGTCGATACGGGAAAAGCGGGAACGTACGAAGTAGTTTATCAGGTGGCAGACAGTCAGAATGCTTCTGTTAGAAAGACGATCAAAATCCATGTAAAAGCAGAAGAAAAACCGGAAGATCCGAATACGCCGGATAAAGACGATATACCGGATAAGGGGGATATGCCGGACAAGGGAAATACGCCTGATCAGAATGGGGCGGACAAAGAAAATGCAGATGCAAATAAAAGCGTACAAACCGGAGACAGAACAAACGTCCTTCTTTGGGTGATGCTGCTTGGCGTTTCAAGCGTTGGACTTTTGTGCGGTCTGTATCGTAAAAAACGATAAACGATCCGTCAATAAACAGAATATTGACCGGGTTTATGAGAAAACGTTCGGAATGAAATCAGACTTAAGGATTTTTAACAGCTAAAAAATTGGCATAGTCGTTAATAGCGGCTATGCCGTTTTTATTGTGGCGCGCCCGGTGGTGCGCTCATTTCATTTGGGAAGCCGATTGAAATTTTCAGAGATTCTGCTTGACCTGAATCCGAAACTGGATTACAATAAAACAATCCGATATCGGATTATATTAAATATATAACCCCGGATATTGAAAAGGAAAATAATAAAGAAAAAAGATGTGTAAGGATAAATGAAAGAAAATAGGAAGCGAGGTTTGGCATGAATTATACGCAGTCGAGAGAATTAAAAGAGAACAACAGGATCTATCGGGAGATGGAGAGTATCTACCATGAAATATGTGTAAAAGCGGGAATATCGGACACTGACTTTATTGTGCTGTATAGTATCGTAGAGTTTGAAGACGGTTGCTGCCAGAGGGAAATCGCAAAACAGTATTCTATCAGTCGGCAGACAGTGAATTCTTCGGTGAAAAAATTAGTGCAAAACGGCTGCGTTGTATTGGAAAGCGGCAAAGGGCATGACAAGCAGATTGTTTTGACCGAAAAAGGAAAAGCGATGGCAAAACAAAAGATCATTCCCGTGATGGAGGCAGAGGCAGGCGTTTTTATGCATATGACAGAAGAGGAGAGAAAGAAACTTTTACGTTTGAATGCAAAATATATGGAAATTTTCAGACAAAAGGTAGGAGAATTAAGATTATGAACATACAGCTTTCGGATCACTTTACATACCGCAGACTGATTCGCTTTACAATATCAACAGTTCTTATGCTTATCTGTACGTCGATGTACAGTATTGTAGACGGACTTTTTGTGTCAAACTATGTCGGGAAAATGCCATTTGCGGCGACAAATCTGATCTGGCCGGTATCTATGGGAATCGCAGCAATCGGATTTATGCTCGGAACAGGCGGAAGCGCCATCGTAGCAAAAACGCTTGGGGAAGGTAAGAAGGAAAAAGCGAATCAATATTTTTCGATGATTCTTTATTTCGGTATTATCGTCAGCGTTATTTTTTCGGTTATCTGTTTTATCTTTACGCCGCAAATTGCCCGGATGCTCAAAGCGGATGGCGAACTTTTGGAACATTGCATCGTATACGGAAGAATTCTTTTTGCGACGCAGACGGCGTTTATTTTGCAGAATATGTTTCAAAGCTTTCTCGTTGCCGCGGAAGAGCCGGTTTTGAGCCTGAAGATCAATATTGCGGCCGGACTGACGAACGTTGTGTTTGATTACTTGTTTATCGCAGTATTTGAGTGGGGAGTGGCAGGAGCTGCGATCGCTACAGGAATGGGACAGATCGTAGGAGGGATCGCGCCGTTTTTCTTTTTTGCGAAAGGAAGCCGCAATGGGCTGCGGATCACTTGGAGAACGAAACTGTATAAAGATATTCTTCTGAAAACATGCATGAACGGTTCGTCGGAAATGGTGACGAATTTGTCGACGTCTCTTGTGAATATTCTTTATAACTTTCAGTTGATGAAACTTGCAGGTGCAGACGGTGTGGCTGCGTTTGGAGTCATTATGTATGTGAATTTTATCTTCGTTGCGGTTTTTATGGGATATTCGGTCGGAAGCGCTCCGATTGTAAGTTATCATTACGGAGCGGGGAATGACGCAGAGCTTCATAATTTATACAGGAAAAGTAAAAATATTTTGATTGTAGCGGGAATTGTACTGACGATAGCGGCGGAGATACTTTCAATGCCTCTTGTCAGGATTTTTGTAAATTATGATAAAGAGCTTCTTTTGATGACCGTTCGCGGATTCCGCCTGTTTTCTTTTTCGTTCTTGATTATGGGAATCAACATATGGGCGTCTTCTTTCTTTACGGCATTGAATAACGGATTTGTGTCGGCGGCTATTTCGTTTTTGAGAACGTTTTTGTTTCAGGTGGCGGCAGTATGTTTCCTTCCTCTGATTATCGGTATCGACGGAGTGTGGACGTCCGTTTTGGCTGCAGAAACGATGGCTTTGGCGGTGACAATTATATTTTTAATAAAGGAGAAGAAAAAGTACCGCTACTGAAAGTATGATAATGATTTAACAAACACAATATATAGTAAATATAAGAGCGTATACAGGCAAAATTGTACTAAATCAAGAACAAAGGCGTTTTTGAGAAGGATTCTCGTTATAATGGTTGTTTTTTCCTTCGGGTGATGTTATACTAGCGCATGTGGCAATGAGATACAAATTACGATATCATTTGGACTGTTTAACCGCTCATTGCATGAACCGAAAGCGCAGATGATGTGCTTCGGTATGAAACGAATAAATTTATTAAGATTTCAGAGGAGGCTTTCAAATTATGGCACAATTTGATCAGTGGGCAGGATTTTCCGGAAAGAACTGGAAAAATTCTGTAGATGTACGCGATTTCATTCAGGAGAACTACACACCGTATGACGGAGACGAATCATTCCTGGAAGGACCTACAGAGGCAACAGATAAACTGTGGGGAAGACTTCAGGAGCTGCAGAAAGAGGAACGTGCAAAAGGCGGCGTTCTTGACATGGAGACAGAAGTTGTATCCGGTCTTACAGCATACGGCCCGGGATATATCGACGAGAGCATGAAAGACCTGGAGAAAGTTGTCGGACTTCAGACAGACAAACCGCTTAAGAGAGCGTTTATGCCATATGGTGGTATTAAGATGGCTGAGCAGGCATGTAC
>ENA-ORTT01003058-ORTT01003058.1-human-gut-metagenome-genome-assembly--contig:-NODE-3058-length-11485-cov-3.912686_pt1 | contig 11485 bp, 9 predicted proteins | sample MGYA00242074_ERZ509197 | MGnify/ENA primary metagenome ERZ509197 (study PRJEB26280, sample SAMEA2338789) | human gut metagenome | biome: human gut; feature: human-associated habitat; material: faeces...
TTACATCAGTGAGTGGCAAAATTTACTTTTGACACTCACTTCATATTATTATAGTATAACTAATCAACACCAGGAGGAATATTTAGTTATGGAAATAGAACGCAAATTTTTAATACAAAAGCTTGAAGAACTGCCATTTTCTCCTTTCGATTATCCACACAAAGAGCTGGAACAAGGCTACTTATGCACTGCTCCTGTCGTAAGGATACGCAGAGAGGATGACGATTATGTTCTCACCTACAAATCCAAGGGGCTTATGGCCCGTGAAGAATATAACCTTCCTCTTACCAAAGAAAGTTATAAGCATCTAAAAGAAAAAGTCGACGGACGCATCATTCATAAAACACGCTATGTCATTCCTATGAGTTGTGTCTGCCCGGAAAACGCAGACTTCTGTTCCACTCCGCTTTTTCTTGAATTAGATATCTTCCATGATGACCTTGCTCCACTGATTCTCGCCGAAATCGAATTCCCGGACGAAGAAACAGCTAACACCTATCCCGCACCTCAATGGCTGGGAGAGGACGTTACCTTTAGTTCTGCGTACCATAACAATACACTGAGCCGTATGTAACACAAGAGCCAGGACAGTTACCATATGTGGTACCTGCTCTGGCTCTTTCTACTATACTTTCAGAATCCAATGAAGCAAATACAAATTAATCTGCCATACGGATCATCTTCACAACTTCCGGCATCTCTTCTGCCTTCTGTGCATACTCCGCCTCGGTCATCTCGCCTGTGATAACAGCGAATTCTCCCTCGACATCATCTGCTTTGACAAATTCAACTTGTCCGAACACTTCGTCCACACGGGATTTGAGTACAGATTCTTCTCCATGAATTCTGACGAAGAATCTTCTCTTCGCATCCGCATTCGGAACAAGTTCGAGTGTGTTACTCTCCCATCTTGTTACAACAGTTCTGTGAAGGTGCTTTGCAGCATCTACAACATCTGCAACTACAGCACTTGCTGTCGGAAGCTTACCCGCTCCACTTCCGTAGAACATTGCATCACCAAGCATATTTCCACGAACAAAAATTGCATTAAATACATCATTCACATTACACAGCGGATGATTCTTGGAAAGAAGCATCGGTGCAACGATTGCAGAGAAAGATTCCCCTTCTCTTTTACTGGATGCAAGCAGCTTGATTGCCATATCCATCGTCTTGGCATACTTCATATCTTCTGTTGTGATCTTTGTGATTCCTTCTGTATGGATTGTCTCAAAATCCACATGTTGTCCTGCGATCAGAGATGTCAGAATCGCAATCTTTCTACACGCATCATGTCCCTCGACATCTGCTTCCGGATTACGCTCCGCGTATCCTTTCTCCTGCGCCTCTTTGAGCACCTCATCATAATCAGCACTCTCAAAGAACATCTTTGTCAACATATAGTTTGTTGTTCCATTCAGGATTCCCGTCACTTCGTCGATTCTATCTGCTGTCAGAGAGGAATTCAGTGCACGAATGATTGGGATACCCCCACCAACACTTGCTTCAAACATAAAATTGATACTTCTGTCACGAGCAATCTCAAGAAGTTCTGCTCCATGTTTTGCTACCAGAGCTTTGTTGGATGTAGCAACGTTCTTACCTGCTTCCAGACAACGTTTTACAAATGTATAAGCAGGCTCTATACCTCCCATTGTCTCAACAACAATGTCTACTTCTGCATCATTTACGATTGTCTCGAAATCATGTGTCAGAATCTCTTCTACCGGATCACCCGGAAAATCTCTGAGATCCAGAACGTATTTTACATTTATCACATCCTGAGCTCTTTCATTGATGAGTTCACCATTGGTTCTGAGGACCTCTACAACTCCTGATCCTACTGTACCGTATCCCATTACTGCTACATTTATCATTCTGCTTTCTTTCCTTTCTGTGCTTCTGCATCCATGCTCAAATATGCGTTAATAAAAGGATCAATATTTCCATCCATTACTGCACCTACATTGCTGATTTCTGCGTTTGTTCTGTGATCCTTGACAAGTGTATATGGCTGCATGACATAAGAACGGATCTGATTTCCGAAATTAATATCTCTAACCTCTCCGCGGATGTCTGACATCTTCTCTGCCTGTTCCTGCTGTTTGAGTACATACAGTTTGGATTTCAACATCTGCATCGCCTTATCTTTATTCATGTGCTGAGAACGTTCATTCTGACACTGAACCACAATTCCTGTCGGAAGATGTGTGATTCGGATTGCAGATGACGTCTTATTGATATGCTGTCCGCCGGCACCACTGGAACGATAAGTATCGACACGGATATCATCGTCGTTGATCTCGATATCGATATCTTCTTCAATATCCGGAATTACATCACAGGATGCAAATGATGTCTGTCGTTTTCCATTTGCATTAAATGGAGAAATACGTACCAGACGATGTACACCTTTCTCGGAACGGAGATAGCCATAAGCATTTTCTCCCTTAACCTCAAAAGTAACTCCCTTGATACCTGCTACATCTCCTTCCAGATAGTCCAGCACCTCGACTTCATATCCTCTCTTTTCAGCCCAGCGGCTGTACATACGATAGAGCATACTTGTCCAGTCCATTGCCTCTGTACCGCCCGCACCTGCGTGAAGTGTCACGATTGCATTATCTGCATCATACGGTCCGATCAGAAGTGTGCTGATTCGCAGTTTCTCAAAGACTTCCTCAAATGTTCCAAGTTCCTCTTCAATCTCTTCTGCGGCTTCCTGCATTGTTATATCATATATATAATTATTTTCTACATATTCCTTTAAGTATTTAACTGTTGTCTGCTCATCAGAATTTCTTAAATTATCTATCATTCTTTTGTGTCTGTTATCTCTGATATTATTATTGTCTGCATATATGTCTGTATCTTTAACATTCTCTTTCCCAGACCGTGCATTTTCTTTAAAAATATTGCCTTTACCATCTGTAGCAGTATTTTCCTTAACAGCATTTTCTTTATCAAGCTTTTGTATTGCCATATCCATAACTGCCAGCAGATCATTAATATCACAAGGCTTTAACAGATAATCTAAAGCCTTTACTTTAATTGCATTTCTTGCATATTCAAAGTCATCATACGCACTTAAAAATACAATTGAACATTTATCATCCATCTGTCTTATATATTTAGCTGCCATTACGCCATTCATTTCAGGCATAGATATGTCCATAATAATAATATCATTCTTCTGCTCACTGCACATAGCAACCGCTTCTCTTCCATTCACAGCCTGATATATATTCACTTTATCTCCGTAATACCTGTCTATTTTCTTAGCCAGTGCCATACGCTCAATCTGCTCATCATCAACTAATAATACTCTGTACATAAGTCTTTCACCTGCACCAACATTATTTACTATTATTGCCAAAATATATCTGTATAACCGTTCCGTGATTTTTTCTGCTATAAATCTTCATACCACTGTTATTGTACATACCTTTTACTCTGTATGCAATATTTCCAATGCCAACTCCTACAGTTTTTCTATTTATTTCACTGTCAGCATAATTACTATCATTCTCAGAAGATGCAGCTGTTTCAGTATCAGGCAGTGCAAATATATTATCAAGATATTTTCTTATGCTGTCGAGTTTATCTTTTTCAATTCCAACACCCGTATCTGCAATTGATAACCACATTTTATCATCTTTCTTAAAACCTCTTACATATATAAGACCACCTTCTGATAAAGATGATAATCCGTGTATAATTGCATTTTCAATAAGCGGCTGTAACACAAATGCTGGCACAAGCTCATCAAGACTGCTGTTATCAACATCACACATATACTTTATGCGCTGTCCAAATCTCATCTGCTGTAAATACATATAATCGTCCATTATCTTTACTTCCTGTTCCAATGGCATTATGGAAGTCTGCGTTTTAAGATTATATCTGAAAAGACGGCTTAATGTGTTTATCATCTTCTCTGTCGTTACGGCATCTTCAATCTCTGCTGTCCCTGCAATAAGATTTAATGTATTAAAAAGAAAATGTGGGTTAATCTGATTCTTAAGCATTTCAAACCGCATATGCTCAAGCTGTTGTTCAACCTTATGCTTTTCCTTAAGCGTAACAATATAATTCTTTGTTGAATGTTTCATCTGCGTAAATTCTTTAATAAGAAGCGAAATTTCATCATCACCTTCTATTATTATATCATCGCCGGAATAGTCATTCACACTTATTCTTCTTGCCTCATCTGAAAGCTTTAATATCGGTTTTACAATGCTTCTATTCATAAAAAGCCTTATCCATATAGATAATATTATTACTACAAATGCAATAATAATACATATAACTGGTATTATATAAAATAGCTTTTTCTGGCTGTTATACTGCTCATTTCCTAAAGATACTGTTATGCTTTCATACCTTTTGGCATAATCTTCCAGATAATTCTGGACCTTATAACAGTTGTCTATCGCACTTCTATAATCTTTGTCATTTAGATTGGAATTAACAATACTATTATATATATTGTCATAACTATCGTATATATTATGTATTGACTGGATAATAATATATTGTTCCTCATTCATATAACTATAGTCAGCTGGAATCTGTCCAAGAATATCTTTAGTATTATTTCTTACTTCATCAATCTGTTCCGGTAATTCTGCCTGCTCATCTTCAAAATATAATTTTAAAGCATTACGTTCCTTAGTTACAGCCTTATATAATTTTAAAGCTTTATCATTATTGTCCAATGTATCTGTCAGCATACTCATTCCTTTTATGGAAAGTAATATTCCAAGCACAAGTGCAAATGCAACAACTGCACTGCTTATCGTGTATACATACTGGATTTTTCTTTTTAAAGACATATTTACTCCTGATTTTTTTCAATTTTCTCAATTATATCCATATAATCTAAACAATATCTGTCATATATTGGCTGTAACTTTTCTCTTAAGTCTCGTCTTTCTTCCTCACTGACTTCAATTACTGTTATATCTTTATCTTCAATTGTCCTTACAGCCTCTTCTTCTGTGTCCTTCCATATATACCTTTCATATATGGCTGACTCTTTGGCACATTCCGATATTACTGCCCTGTCTTCTTCTGTTAATTTATTCCATGTATACTCTGATACAAGCTGTACTTCTGGAATTCTTGTATGCTCATCAAGTATGCAGTATTTCGCCTGTTCATAGTGCTTTGAATATATATATGATACAAGACTATTTTCTGCTCCGTCTATTTTTCTTGTCTTAAGCCCCTTATAGACTTCTGAATATATCATCTTCACAGGATTGGCTCCAAGTAATTCTACCGTTTCAGACATAAGCTCTGACTCCTGTACTCTTAAATTTAAACCATACAAATCTTGTATTGTCGTAACAGGTTTAACCGAATAAAAGCTTCTTGCACCTGCATCATACCAGGATAAAGTCCTTACCCCAAGATTGCTTTTCCCAACTGCATCTATAAACTGCTTTCCATCATCGCCATTTAATACATCCCACATCTCCTGTGCATCTGAATATAAAAACGGCATCTGGATAACTTTTAATTCTGGAATATCATCAGATATTGAAGATATAGAAACTCTTGAAAAATCTATTCCACCGAATTTAAGCTGTTCGATAATAGACTTTTCATCACCCAGTTCACCATTACATTTAACAACTATCTTAATTCTTCCATTAGTCTTCTCACTTACAAGACGTGCAAATTCGTAAGCACCTTTTGTAGTAGGATAATCTTCAACCTGATTTTCCGCATACACAAGTATAATCTGTGGTATCACAGGCGAATTCTGTGGCTCATTACATTTTATTAATACTATAACTAATGAATTTAATATAGCCAAGATTGTTATTGCTGACACAACTATCTTTTTTCTCATTATAACTCCATTCCCAATTGTAATACAGATACATAATATTATGACCCTTATTTTATATTATTGTTTGAAATAATCAAATACTGCTTTGTTCATCTTCTCCATAAACATGTCAACACTAATGATTGCAAGTATCGTACCAATACCAAATCCTAAATGGAAGTTGCCTGTTGAAATTTCCATCATAAATGTCATTATACTACTTTTCTGCTTAAATTTCACATATCTATTATACACGCAAAAATCCCATAGGTTTGTACTCTTTTAAGCATATAACCTATGGGAATTATAATAGATATTATTATATTAATTATTTGTCTTTAAAAAGTGCATATAACATAAGCACTGCTATGCTTATTATAACAAGCTTCATATAAAGGCTTATATCACTATACATATTCATCATAATATTATTAACTGCACCATTACTATATCTGTCTGTAATGTCACCCGCTAATAATATCATCAATAATAATGTACTAATTATCAAACTTTTATTACGATATATTTCTTTGTCTTTCTCATCTAATTCTTTATTAACATTCTCTATTGGTGAAAATCTTAATATTATAAGGCAGGATAATAAATACATTATCCATACAACCGAATTATTGACTTTTAAAGCTTCAAGCATAACTGTAACTAAATATGTCCCAAGAAATACTATATTACATACTAATGGAGTTCTTGCATGATACCCTCCTGTATATATTCTTAATGTAGCATAGATTGTAATAAATATTATGCTTTCAACCAGTCTTGATATTAATATGCCAACAATAAGGACTGTCAACATTCCTGCTATATTGCAGATAAGCACCTGCATACCATATTGGTATACAGGGAGCTCATCTTCATTAATTATGTTCTTCTTCAAAAAAAGAACTGCAATACTATCTGCTATTCTTCCTAGCATTATCCCTATCCCCTTACCTCTCAGTAATACATTGGTATTATCTGTTTTTCTTTAACTTATCTGCTGTCTGTGGTTCTTTTGGCTGATAGCAGCTCCATATTGAAGCACTGTTTACAGCCTTCTTAGCAGAATGCTGTGCCGCCTTAGCAACACAATTTAATAATACATTGCTCTTCTTCATATCTTCCAACTCCTTTCCTACCTGACGTCTGACGTTACAAGTATTAATATATCTGATGCTGATAAATCAGCTCTCATTCTATCCTCAACTCTCATCCCTTATTCGAGTTAGCACAAAAGCTGATTTAATATTAACATTTATTTCCATCATTTCAATAAGCGTGTCGTGAATTATATCTTATATGTCGTGAATTTATTTTTCCCTGTAAAGAATTACACTACAGCAAAGAACACAAGTACCTATTATTGAATAATTAATTCTGCCATTATATTTCTTTACAACATCATTTACATTTTTAAGACCATATCCATGCATTAATTTATCCTTTTTGTGTGTCTTAAATAAAGTATCTTCTTTGAAGGCTTTTACCATATCATCTGATATGCTGTTATATATTTTTAAGGAACATACATCCTCATTCTCATCTATAAATACCTCAACTCTCTTATTATCAACAAATGTCTGAGCCTCAATTGCATTATCAAGCAGATTAGAAAGCACACAGAATATATCTACATTTTTAATGAGCTTTAACTCTCCGTTGACAACAGCCACAAAATCTATGTTTTTCTGTCTGCAATCTTTAGATTTCTTTGTAAGGAACTCGTTGATAATTATATTATTAGTATACATTTTCTCAACAATTATTTTATCCAGATCTCCATCAAACTGGCTTAAGAATTCTCTTGCCTCCTCAGTACGTCCATCCTTAAGCATAAGATTAGCAGCAATCAGTGTCTTATTAAGTTCGTGTTTTATTCTTGATATACGCTCGACATTCGTTTCTATATCCTCGACATTTTCTAATCTGCTTTTATATGCCTGTTCCATTATTGTCTGCTCCATAAGAGCGTATGTACTGCGTTGTATAATCTCATACAATGCCACACACAGGATAAACATTATTGTTACACATATCATTATTATAATTGAGCGCACTATCATTTTCTCAGCATCACTATCTGTTGACATCATCTGCACTTCATTGGTGATAATAACTGACATTATCATAGCCGCCATAATTATTACCGTGTCCTTAATATTCACTCCATAGCTGTATCTTCTTAATATTCTTACAAGTATTACCGCAACAATCCATATTGTTATCTGTATAAGAATAACCAGCAGGCACTTTTCCATAGAAGCTGTTCCTGTGAATTCTATAAAATGCACATTATACAATGCTCCCATTATACTGCCCAAAAGTACCGTAACAAATATTATAGTTGCTATAATAAACATTGAAGCATACATTTTCTGAAATATATTGCCATCCATAAAAAGGCACGCATATATGACAAGCATTGCCCACAATATGCCAACACCAAGTCCCTCAAACGGAACAACCATATACTGGATTTCCAGATATGCAAATATTATCGAAACACCTGATATTACTGCAATCTTGGAATTAATCTTTTTATTAACGTTCAATGTACCGCATAAAAAATATATAAGCAAAATGCTCTGATTAATATTTGCAAGTGTTTCAACTATAAACGAAACTTTATCCATATTTTCTCCAATCTTTTTTATCATTTACTATGTATATTCTATCCAGCATTCGCTAAACTGTATGTACCCGTAACGCTTACTATATCTGCATATTCTTTCAGCTTTTTCTATCACTTACTCTTACTGCTCACTATATCCCATAATATACGCCTGCCAGTCACGTATAATCATTTCCTGCTTATTGCCAGTTATATACAGCTTTGTACCATTATCAATTATTACCTCATCATCTTTAATATTTACAATATGCTCCATATTAACAAGACTTGACCTGTTAATCTTAACGAAGCCTTTAGCCGCCAATTCCTTCTCTACTCTTGAAATCTTATCCCTTACAACCCGGCAGTCATCTGTCATATATATGTTCATATCATGATTGGACATTTCTATGTATAATACTGTCGAAAGATTTAACACAAGCGTATTCCTGTTATTCTTAAAGGTATACAACACATTTTTATCATTCATATATGATATTATCTTATCCATTGTAACTTTTATATCCTCTGTATCGTGCTTTTTTCTTATAAATCCTAATGGTCTGCACACAAATGCCTTGATTGCATATTCTTCATAATTCGTAATGTACACAATACCGGCATTCCTGTTCATTCTTGTTATAATCTTTGCCACGTCCATACCATACACTTCGCCAAATTCTATGTCTAAAAAATATATATCGGCTTTATCACATTCCTTATTTCTAAGGCTCTCCATAAAGTTCTCATAATGGTCATAATAAACGCAATTGAACAGCTCATCGTATTGGCTTTCCAACACTTTAAGCTGTTCAATAAACTGGGATGCGTACAATCTATCATCATCACATATAACAAACTCCATAATTATCCGCCTGCTTTCGTACATTAATAATATAATGATGTGAGTAGCAAAATTACTTTCTGCATGCATATCATAATAGATAATATTATACATAATCTTAGGTTGGTTCGCAATAATGTGGGGTGGAGAATATTGTAATAATTGCAATGATAGTCTGATAATGACTTACCGGGGCATATATGGTAGTTTTTTCTCTCTGGACGAGAGGATATTGTTAGTATATATGTTTGTATTTAATATTTGTGCCCATGAAGGCGTGCTAACGCACTGTTCATAGGCTGGTGGGTGGGAGAAGATGCTTACACCGTGCAAGTTCCAGAAGCCTCTGGCTTCTGGAACTGTCGGGCTTCGCCCTATCTGACTTAGCTTCAAAGTGCTGCTTTGTGCAAGCACAAGCATCACTTTGCTGTTAAGTCAGGCACGGCTCATTATATTACATATTCCCATACTTCATCCTTGAAGATGATTTTTCTGTAAGTATCGAATTTTGTCCACTTGTTGAAGAATTCATCATTGAGTGGTTTGTTAGCCGTTTCGATGGCATTTAAGTCATTTATGAGGTTGTTGTAGTCTTCCTCACCATTGAGCCTGATTTCAAAGCCCCGGCTGTTGATTACTGGTGTTCCTGTGTATGTATATTCTTCTAGCTTTGTGATTGCTTCTATCTTCTTATCCCTTACTGTAACTGCTACTTTATCACGAAGAACGATTACATCAAAGTTATCTGGATAGCTGTATGTCTCACCGCTTACGTTAATTACATCTCCGACCTTGTATGTCTTGCCTGATGGGCTTACCTTTGTAACTGTGGCACTTTCAAGGTTATAATAATATTCTTCAAATATATCTGCATTTCCTTTAAGGCTTCCATTTACAAATGCACATTTTACTTCTTTGTTATCATATGCACTCGAATCTGTGACAACACCGCAGGCAGATGTCATATTGCTTATTCTATCTATAAGAATAAGTTCGCCAAGCGTCTTATGTTTTGCAAATTCATCAATAACAACTGCTTCCTGAAGTCCAATATCGCACACTGCTATCTCATTCTTGCTAAGTCCATTAGCTGGAAGGAAATTTCCTGTATTGACGTCTATCTTGTACTGAATGTTCTTTAATACACCAAGAACCTGCTTAGTGCCAATCTTAACAATGTAATCCTTACCAACTGTAAGTTCTGCATCGTCCATCCAGAGTATTGTTGCTGTAAGTGACTTGCTTACTGGAAGTGTTGTTCCGCTTGAAAGTACACATCCTCTTGATACGTCAACTTCTTTATCAAGCTGGATTGTAACTGGCTGTCCTTCCTGTGCTGACTGACTATCCTTATCACCAACAAGAATACTCTTAACCTTAGCTGACTCACCACTAGGAAGTGTGATTATATCATCACCAACTGATACAACGCCTGATTCAATCTGCCCCTGAAATCCTCTGAAAGTATGGTCTGGACGGCATACTCTCTGAACTGGCATATAAAAACCTTCTTCCTTCTTCTTTTCGCTTACATCCACATTTTCAAGGTAAGTAAGAAGTGCTTCGCCTGGATACCAAGGTGTATTATCAGATTTAACTGTAATATTGTCACCCTCTGTTGCTGATACAGGGATAATCTTTACACTTGCAAGTCCAAGTTCTTTAGATAATTCATCAATCTGCTTAGTTATCTCGTTAAATCTTTCTTCTGAGTAACCAACTAAATCCATCTTATTTACTGCAAATACGAAATATTTAATTCCCATAAGGGCACATATTCTTGCGTGTCTTTTAGTCTGCACAAGAACACCCTGCTTAGCATCAATAAGAATTATTGCAAGGTCAGCAAATGAAGCACCAACCGCCATATTTCTTGTATATTCTTCGTGACCTGGTGTATCAGCTACGATAAAGCTTCTCTTATCTGTTGTAAAATATCTGTAAGCAACATCGATTGTGATACCCTGTTCACGTTCTGCCATAAGTCCGTCAAGAAGAAGCGAGTAATCAATAGCACCACCTCGGCTTCCTACTTTACTGTCAAGCTCTAAAGCCTTTTCCTGATCGGCATATAAAAGCTTTGAATCATATAATATATGTCCTATTAATGTAGACTTTCCATCATCCACGCTTCCGCATGTAATAAATTTTAATAATCCTATCATCTTAGAAATACCCCTCTCTCTTTCTTCTT
>ENA-ORTT01003059-ORTT01003059.1-human-gut-metagenome-genome-assembly--contig:-NODE-3059-length-11479-cov-12.346464_pt1 | contig 11479 bp, 18 predicted proteins | sample MGYA00242074_ERZ509197 | MGnify/ENA primary metagenome ERZ509197 (study PRJEB26280, sample SAMEA2338789) | human gut metagenome | biome: human gut; feature: human-associated habitat; material: faeces...
TTTCAATGTGGTAGATTTACCAGCGCCATTCGGTCCAAGCAGTCCATAAATCTGTTTCTTTTCTATATTAAGTGAAACATTATTTACCGCTTTCTGCTTTTTAAAATATTTACATAGATTTTGTGTCTGCAACATCATTTCCATCTCTTTTATCCTTCCTTCTATATTGCATTTCTCACTGAAATATAATCTATCAGGGAAAAATAAAGATTTGATGAAGTTTGCTACATTTTAGAAAATCTGTCCCGGAAGTTTTTTCTTCTCCATATACGGGAACTCTCTATCAAATGTCTCTGCTTCCTTTTCATTTACCAGATAACCTGCCGGAGGTGCATACTCTCCTGTAATTCCATTAAGATATCCCGGCATCAGTTCTTCGCACAGAAAGAAAGATGCATCCTCGCCTTCCGGCAATCCATGATAGCGGATGCCAAACTCACTCGCCTGTCTGAATCCGCTTTTTCCATAAAAATCAATATTTCCTTCAAAACATAGTGCTCCGCATCCAAGCTCTTTTGCTTTTTCTAAAGAATAATCCAGTAAAATCTTTCCATAACCCTTCCTTTTAAGCTTCGGTGCAATACAGATCGGTCCCATAGTCATAATGGGAATACTTCTGCCATCATCGGCTGCAATCACAGCCTTCATAAACATGTTCTGTCCAATTAACTGTCCATCTAATGTCATGACAAAATCCAGTTCCGGAACAAATGCGGGATCATTGCGAAGTTTGTGGAGTACATAATGCTCCAGACAGCCTGGTCGATACACATTCCAGAAACTCTCCCTTACCAGATTTTCTACCTCATGGTATTCATTTTCTCTTTCCAATCGAATGATAATATTTTCCTTCATTTTCTTTTTCTCCACTTCTTTATATAATGCTGCTAATACTTTTTTCAAACCGCTCTTTTATTCTTGTTTTATCCTTTGCTCCATCATACAGACTATAGTAGAAAAACATGATGGAATAAAACATGGTTGCTTTTTTATCTGCATCCACTATCTTCATGCTCTTGAATAAATCCTTCACATATTCTGCCGGACCGGACACAAGATACTGCTGATACAAAGCCTGCATCTCCTCATTCCGAAACTGCTCTAACGTAAGCATCTTTCGAAATGACGATGCAAAATCATTTTCTGTCCAATACGAAAACATAGATTTACTGTATTCCACGAAATTGTCCGTAGAAATCTCTTCATACTGTTCAGGTTCATTTTCCTTTTTATCAACAGGCATATCATATTCTCCTGCCTGTTCGCCATCCCCCTGCTCCATCTTTTTTACAATATGTTCAAAAATATCTCTCTTACTCTCATAATGCCTATACAATGCACCTTTTGTCATGCCAAGCTCCCCCGCAATCTGACTGACAGAAACTGCTTCATATCCATCTCTCGCAAATAAATGTAATGCAACAATCAATATATCTTCCTTTGTAGTTTTTGACATACCCAAACCTCCTGTTCATAAAATAAACGACCGTTTACATTTTGTTTGTAGTAAACGGCCGTTTATTTGTCAAGTCAGATATCTCTACACATTTTTACATAACTTTTTTATGATAATTTTGTCTTTAATGGGAAACAGATGTCAATCTCCATATAACCATCTTCCTCTATCTTCCGATAAATATCAATAATCGGTCGCTCATCCAGCTCATTCTTTCCCTTAGGAGGACTCATAAACAAGGGGAAAACGATATAACACGATACAAGATGTAATGGAAAGGATACCAGTGAAAGGTTTAGTATTTTCAAGGGGGCGACGAGATTTTTATAACAAGATATAACAGTTATTAAATCCTTTAAAAATCGTCATCTGAAAACTGAAATAAACTCCTTTGGTTTCTTGTATTTCCGTAACCTTCAACTTTCACAGCATATGGAAATGATGACTTCGTATTCAAAACAGAGTAAGTACCTGTATAAAATGTATTTGCCGCTTGTATTCTCATAATATAACCTCCAATCCAAACAGAAACAGCGTCTATTTTCACATTCAATCCCTTGAAAACAGACGCCATCCTTAGCTCATAATATTTATCGACATTTATTCATTTTTCTTTACAGAATGGAACGAAACCTGGAAGTTTCCATTTATTTCTTTTTGCGGTATTTGGGTTCAATACCTACTACATACGCTACCATAGCCGCAATACTAATAAGCATTGCACCCAATATAGGTATAATAATCAAACCCGAATTCTGCCCATCTAATAAAGGCAATCCAATTAACGTAAACAAAATACCATACACGCACCACAATATGCCCAAAGCACGATTATAGCCTTTCAAATCTTCTATGGGCGCTACCTCGGCATTTGCCCAAAAACCGAAAGGTTTTGCTTTCTTGGAATTAAAATCATAAATGCCCATTACAATAAATAATACGCCGATTATTACCCAAATAACAAATGCTATTAATCTTCCTTCCATAATATGTATCCTTTCTTTGTAGTTCTGTAAATTCAAAGCTTCGCGAGCTTTGTACTTTCTTTAATTTTCTCAGTATTACTGAAAGTTTCAAGTGGAAATTATCAAATCAATTTTTTCGCATTATCTGCATTCAATTCAACATATCCACATTTTGGACATACATAACATGAAACAGTACTATTCTTTTCATTCTCAAAGATACCGTTTTTCTTATTAGTTAAATAAACAACCGTACCTACTGCATCTCCTTTTAATTTTGCTTTAATCATTTCCTCTTTACATCTTAAACAATCCATCTTTATTCCTCCATAAACTTCAAATAAACGCGTGCTTTTATAGCTCGCCTCTCAAACGTGCTTCTATATCAGATGCCGTGTATAACACATCCGTTACAATTACCCTTTCGTCACGGATTGTGTAAAACACTGAATAATTATCGACGAGCATTCTACGCAACTCCATTCTCTTTTCCGGCTCAGAATCCATAATCCTAAATCGTTCCGGGAAAGTGTCTAATGTAAGTATTTCATCAGCAATGCGATTATATTGCCCCATTGCATTATCTGGAGCAAGCAAATCTATAGCAATATAATTGTATATATCTTCCATATCCTGCAAAGCTTCTTTTGTAATCTCTACCTTATATTGCTTCATTAATGCCTCTCTCTAAATGCCACAAACGCACTAGCTGCATCCTCAACATTTCCTTTCTCTATATCGGCATATCCTTTTTCTAACTTTTGATGAATCTGTGTAACAGACATCATATCTGCATTCACTGAATTAGCTGCTTTTGGTAATACAATAGAAAAGGGAATTCCTCCTACTAATGATATTTGTTTTAAATACATATCTATAGCAGTAGCCATTGGTATCCCTAATTGTGCCAATACACTTTCTGCATTTTCTTTTACATCTGGATTTACCCTTATATTTAATGTTGCTGTTTTTCCCATAGAATACACCTCCATCTTTCTTTTATTGTAACGTCTTTTGCGTTACAAGTCAATCTATGAAATATATTTTCGATGCGATAGCTTCACATTGTTTTGATTAACCATTGCATATCTGAGCGTTGTATCTATTTGCTCATGTCCCAGAATTTTCTGTACCTGTTCAATCGGCATACCTTTCTCAATTGCTCTGGTGGCCATAGTCCTTCTGAACTTATGTGGGTGTACCTTTTCTACACCTAACTTCTTCCCCATTTCTCGTAATCGTAACTCCACACCGCTTTCAGTAAGTCTACTGTGTTGTTTGTTTAACGACACAAATAACGCTATATTATTATCTGTCCTTGATTCAATATAATTCAACAAATGAATTTTGGTCTTAGCATCAAAATATGCTTTCCTCTCTTTGTCTCCTTTGCCATAAACCACGCATTCCCGCTCAGAGAAATCTATATCATCAATGTTCAGCCTTACCAATTCGCCTACTCTAATTCCTGTTGAAAGCAGAAAATCAATCATTGCCCTATCACGCAGATTATTACAATTATCTCTAAGAATTTCTATTTTCTCATCCGGAATGGTATCTTTTACAATAACGGCAGTCTTTACCTTATGAATTCTTTTCATTGGGCTTTTTATAATATAATCCTCTTCCTCTAGCCACGAAAAAAATGTGGAAAGACTTCTACGAATATTATCAATAGTTACCTTTCCACAATTATTTATCGTTTGATACTCTACAAGATATTTTCGTAGCATCTCGGTCGTTATCATTATGACCGGAATATTTATTGTATCCAACATCTTTTCAATATTACACCTATAATAGCGTATTGTTTTGTCAGAACACCCTTCTAAATGCTTTGCAGTTAAAAACATATCTAGAAAGTCCATATTCGTTGTCTGCAAATAATCAGATACAGTATTTTCAGATAACCGTTTTACTAACACCTCTTGTAGTTTCTGCATCTGCGATGCATTTAATACTTCTGCCATGTCATTGATGATGTCATAAATTTCTCTACCCATAAGAGCACACTCCTTTTTGAAGGAGTATATCGTAGAAAAATCAGCACATCAACAGAGCATATTACTGAAAGTTTCACCTTATCTGGTTAAAACATGTTTGCAATATTTTGTACATCCACATTTTGGACAAGTTAACTTTCTTTTGGTAATTGCATGAGGTCCCATAACATAGGATTTCATATCAGGAACAAATCGCTCCTTGCATTCAGGACATTCAAAGGCTCCTGCTTGGATTGATTGTTCTGTCTGCCATGGCAGGTGAAGATTTGCAGGATAAAACGCCATGATTAAAATTTCCACATCTGAAATACGGAATTTGATAATTTCCATGATTCTACAGATATTATCCATTAAATGTAACATCCACTGATCTCCAAATCGTTCTTTTGTAATATCATTAGTACCGATATTGATAAATATCTTTGATGGCTCAAGATCTAAAAGCAATGTATCGATATTTTCCAGAAACTCATCTGTATTCAATCCACTAACGCCGCGATTATATATCACTTGTTCGATACCCTGGCTTCGTGCAATTTCACAGACAGGAAACATTTCCATCAAGGATGATCCTGTAAAAAGAATTTGTCCTGTTGACTCCCGATTTTCTTAATTATATAAACTGGAATTCATCTATCTGCATCGCAGCCATCTGCAAATATCGACCACCTGCACACCCTGATAATCATAAATTTCATGATGTGTCCTTGCAATTACCATCTTAGGATATGCATCTCGTATTGCAAGCAATGGCGAATATTCCCTCTCAAATGTTGTTTCATCTGAAATATTGTCACTTACCTGAATGTATATCAGTGTGTCTCGTTTCTTTGCTACAAAGTCCACTTCTTTTTTATAAAGTTTACCAACATATACCTCATAACCTCTCCTTCGTAACTCCAGATAAACAATATTCTCATAAACCCTTCCAAAGTCCATATTTCGTGTACCATTGACTGCATATCGAAATGCTGGATCACAAAGATAAAACTTACTATTGTTTTCGAGATATTTTTTCCCCTTTAGGTCATACCGTTTTGCCTCATAAAATAGAAATGCGTTCTCTAAATAACCAATGTATTTTGATACTGTCTTTCTGGTAATCTCTCTTTGGTCATTATTTAATGTCTTGCAGATATTATTGGGAGAAAGCAGGTTGCCAATATTATCCATCATAAATTCAGATATACTGGCAAACTCTGATGTATTTCTTATTCTATATTTCTCAACCAAATCTCTTATAAGAATAGTCCCATACACATCTCTGATATAATCATACTGTCTATCCTCTGTCTTATATACATAAGCTCCCGGCATACCACCGGTTCGGACATACTGATCAAATGCATCATCATACCCATCCGTAATTCCATAATAAGTCAGATATTCCACAAAAGAAAAAGGATATACCTTTATTTCCATCGTTCTTCCAGTAAAAAGTGTTGCCAGATCTGAACTTAACAAAAATGCATTTGATCCGGTAACATAAATATCATAGATTCCTTTTGTATAAATACTATTGATTGCAAGTTCGAACTGAGGGCACATCTGAACCTCATCAATCAATAATACGTTATTCATTCCTTCTTTATATTGACCCAGGATATACTTATGCAATGCATGATATTCCAGCAAATGATCAAACTCTAATTCCTGAAGGTTTATCATTACAATATTGCTCTTTTCCTCTAACGACTGCAGATAAGTGATAAATTCCTGCAGCAAAACAGACTTGCCGCTCCGTCTGATGCCCGTGATTACTTTTATATCTGGCGTCCCATATAATTCAATCAATTCATCTAGATACTTTTGCCTTACCATAAACTGCATATCACTATCTCCTATTCCCATTTTTTGAATTTTCTTTATATTTTGGTAATACATTTCATGCATATTCTAGCACAGTCAGCTGCTTCTGTCATTATTCTATTCCCATTTTTCTTAAATAATTCATTTTCTGGTAATGGCATTTTCTTATAGAACAAAAAAGCAGCAGACATTTCGTAAGCGCATGGTTTGACGTTTCTTCCTAAAACAGACCACTCTGATTGCAGTATAAATAGATTATCTTCACACCATTCATTTTAAATCTCGCCTCTGCATTGCCCTGTGGATACGGCTTCTTCCTGCTGTAACTGCAATCCATGACACCATTCTATTTCAGCGTATGAATATCCTCAACCTACGGAGAGTAGATTTCGAATTTGCTCATTTATTTTTCCATCCCGTCCAGAAGCTTTATAAATCTTTTATCATTCATCTGCTCATTCGTAAGGTATTCTCCATTATAAAACAATGCATAGGTTGTAACCGGTGTCGGAGCATTCTGTGCTTCTTCTTTCGTTTCCAATCTGGTTGCCTGAAACGGAACCTCTCTTTCCCTGGCAACTTCAAGAACACGGTATGTGTGCAAATGATGAAAAATTTGTGCAAAAAAAGAGGTGCTGCATTGTGCAAACACCTCTTTAGATAGATTTTTAAACGATTCTAAATTTCTATTATCTGCTCCACTTTTTTCTGAATATTGTCTAAGTTATCATGAAATATCTTAGTATAGTCCAATTTATTTATCCTTTAACCCATTACATTGGTACAACATATCTCTCATTTTTTCATTGAAAATTATAGCCCAAAAAGGCATTTTTGTTCAACGAACTTAATCTGTTAAATTACATCTTAAATTTATATTTTCCTTTTCCGTGACCGGACACTGGTTCAATAATATCTGCCTGCACCAAATTGGAAAGAAGTTTTGAAGCACCTGAACCTTTTAGCTCAAGAAGCTCCATAACTGCACTTCTTCCAAACACCTCATCAAAGCCAAACTTTTCAAAAAGTCTATGAATATGAACTGTCGTTTTTACTGAAAAATCACTACCTTTTTCGGAAAGCACACTTTCAATATCCACTTTTGTTTCTTGAATGTCCACTTTTTCATTCTCAATATCCACTTTCGAATCTCCAATGTCCACTTTTTCTTCGTTCAAAAATCCACTTATATGAAGATTTCGATTATGAAGCTCATTTTTCTCGTTCAAGAGCAGATTTCTGAGAAACGCTTCCAGATACTCTGTTGTTTCGTGAATGCCTTTTTGCAGATTCGTATAATTTGCACGGACAAGTGCATTTCTAAAATACCACGCATTTTCCGCAAATATATCATTTGTTACAGAAAAGCCAAGTGTCCCGAGATACTTGATAAAGAATACTGCCGTTGTCCTTGTGTTACCCTCACCGAAAATGTGGATTTGCCACAATCGTGAAACAAACACTGCAAGATGATGGATAATCTCATCCATCGAAAGTCCTTTATAGCTGAAATCCCTTTCCTGTGAAAAATCATATTCAAGCGTCTCTCTCAATTCTGATACACTTCCATACATTACAGTTGCGCCATCAAGTACCCACTCTTTTTTCGTAATATTGTAATCTCTGATTTTCCCGGCATGCTTATATATTCCCCGAAAAAGTTTACGATGGATTGAGATATATTCATTCGGAGAAAAGGAAAATGCTGTTTCAGAAAGTATCCCTGCAATACGGGAAGATACCTTATCCGCTTCTTCTATACGTTCCTCATCCGAAAAATGCACAGGTTTTTCCCCATAATAGCTGTCGATAAGGCTCTGTGCTTCTTTCATTGTGATTTTGCCTTCAATATTCTGAATGGCAGTATCAATCAAATATTTAGATGGTTTGAGTCCGTCCACTGCCTGAAGTCCGATTGCCGTACTCCAGGCATAGCTTTTGCCTGCTTTGTCTAGTTCTGCCTCTTTCAGATATTCTTTAAATGGATCTTTTTCCATACCTGCTACCTCAATTCATATGCATTACCTTTATGGCAAAATCCCCCACCAGTAAACTGATGGGGAATATCTATTTTTATTCTTAATATAATTTTGCACCAGCAGGAATATGGTTATCAACCATAAGAAGATGAAGTTCTTCATCTTCTGAATCCTTAAGGTTATTTACTGCTGAAAGTAACATACCACAGGATTCGATTCCCATCATCTTTCTTGGTGGAAGATTGGTGATAGCGATCAGTGTCTTTCCAACCAGTTCTTCCGGCTCATAGAAAGCATGAATTCCGCTAAGGATGGTACGGTCTGTGCCTGTTCCGTCATCAAGTGTGAACTGTAACAGTTTCTTTGACTTCGGTACTGCAACGCACTCTTTAACCTTTACTGCACGGAAGTCTGACTTGCTGAATGTATCGAAATCAACCTCTTCCTCGAATAAAGGCTCAACTTTTACATTTGAAAAATCAATCTTCTCATTTGCTGTAAAGAATCCGTTGTTATCGTTTGCAGCTTCTGCTGCATCTCCCTCGGAAGACTTGGAAGCCTTCTTGTCGGAGTCGAGTGACTTCATTGTCGGGACTTTCTCCGACGCAATTCCGAAGCCACTCATATTCCTGAGCAACTCCCTACTTTGCTTTTTTCAACCAGATAAAAAGCCTTGTTTACCTTTAAAATTGATTACTTTCCGCATAAGCAGTTGTATTATTTGATGTATTTGATGTAAATCCCGATTGAGAGAATGGGTTCTTCAATCGGATTGCTTACTAAATTATAATCTTTATTATTGAATAAGTCAATCAGACCAAAAAAAGCAGCGTACCAATTTTCATTTTAAAGTACGCCACTTTTTCCTACGCTATTGAATTATTAAAGTATTTATCCAGTCCATCAAACTCAGTTCTTTTTAGTTCCTTTGTTACATCAGTATAGATATTTAAGGTTGTTGTTATATCCTTATGTCCAAGTGTATCCTGAATAACTTTTATATTTACACCTGCTTCACACATTCTTGTTGTAAATGTATGTCTGAGCGAATGACAACTAAAATGTGGTAAAAGCACTTTTGGGTTTTCTGTTTTCAAAAACTGCTCATCGTTGCAATCACGGATTATGCGTCGGATTGCCTTATTCAAAGTCGATTGATGTTGTGGCTGTCCGAAGCGATTGAGAAATATAAAATCTGTATATCCATCTATGGTCGCTTCGCAGTGAACCCCTAGCAGTTCTTGTCTTTCTTTTTCCATAACAAATGCTTCTTTAACAAAATCGAGCATCGGAACTTGTCTATTTCCTGCTTCTGTCTTTGGAGTATTCACATTGAAATAGCAGCCCTTTTTTCCTTCAGAAGTTCTGTGGTCATAATAAACCAACGTGTGATTAACATCTATAATCCCATCTTCCAAATCAATATCGCACCATCTGAGTCCAGTAACTTCTCCAACTCTTAACCCCGTTCCAAGCATTACTGCAAACACCGGATACCAATACACTGCTGTATTAGAGTTCTTCAGATAATCCATAAACAATTCCTGCTCAGGTCTAGTAAGTCCCCTGCGTTTTTCTGTCTTGAAGCAATGAGCTTTTTTCAATTCCCTTAAAACATTATTTGTCGGATTGTTTCTGATATAGTTATCATCAACCGCCATATCAAATATCTGATGAAGAATGTTGTGGACACCATCAACCGTTGCAGGCTTCAAGCCTCGCTCATCAACCAGATAATTGTAAAATCTCTTAATATCTGATTTCAAAAATGTTGAAACTCTCTTAGAACCGATTTGCCGACGTACAAAGGTTTCATAAATATATTTGTAATTCTCAAAAGTGTTGTTTTTCAATCCTCTCTTCAGGTCTTTCCACAACTCATATAAATCATCGAGTGTAACATATCGTGCTTCCGCTTTTATGCCATCACTTTTGTCTTTCTCAATCGCTTCCTCTTTAATCCTGAGTGCTTCAAGCGTTTTTGAATAGACATATCTTCTTTTATGGTTTTCATCAGTCCAACTGTACTGATAACTTCCATCACTTCTTTGAAGTTCTCCCGTGCGAAGAACTGTCCTTGTTTTATCTTTTCGTTTTGGTCTTGCCACGGCTGTTCCTCCTATATTTCATTCCTGCTATTTAAAAATTCCACAAATTTGTCGATGATGACATACACCTGATAACCGTCTGTCGTCATAAAATTGCAATCTTTCCTTTTCATCAGCTCTCGTATTTTTCCCCTTCCGATACCTGTATAAGCGGCTGTTTCATTTACCGACAAACATTTCTTTTTCCAAAATGGCTGCTCTTTTTTCTTTTCTATAAGGCTTTCCCGATAAGCAATCATTTCTTCATCTGCAAAATCCACATTCATCGTTCCACCTCCTAAATCTCATACATTTTTTCAATGTACTCATCAAACAATTTTCTTTTTATCATTCGGCGTTTTCCCACCCATAACACAAATGGACAGTCAGCAAACCTTGTCATTTCACGAAGTTTTTCTCTGCCAATGCCGGTATAGGCAGTAGCTTCATCAATGGTCAGATACGGCTTATGCCATATCGGTACTTCTAATCTTTCTTTTTTTACTGGATTACTCACAATAATACCTCCTCATATCGAATACTGCTTTTTTATAAATTCAACAAATTCTTCTCTCTTGATAAGTCGCTTTGAGCCATTCCATAAAACGAACGGACATCTTTCATTATCGGTAAGCTGTCTGATTTTTCTGCTTCCAACACCTGTATAAGCTGCGGCTTCATCAATTGTAAGCATTACTTTCTCCCAAAGTGGGACATTATAGATTGTTTCATCTTTTTCGTTGTTCATATGCTGTAACCTCCTTTGCGTGGTTACAGCATACTTAAAAATCTACGCTGAGCCAACGATGCGAATTTGCTCATCGCAGATTTGACTTTTTCATTAAATAGAATACTGATTTGCAATATATTCCTCAAAAATTTTTCGCTTTATCATTCGGCGGCTTCCTATCCAAAGTACAAACGGGCAATCTTGCTTTTCCGTCATTTCATAAAGTTTTCCTGTTCCAATATTGGAATATATAGATGCTTCTTCAATCGACAAATTAGGCTTATGCCAAAGAGGTACATTATAACTCAGCTTCTTTACACTGCTATTAGACATTCTTGCACCTCTTTTCTTTCTTGGATGAATATCTGTCGGTAACAACATAATCCCAACCATCCCCATCACACTTATCACATCTGTCTTTTCGCTTTGCAAATGGGTCAAGTCGCCTTA
>ENA-ORTT01003065-ORTT01003065.1-human-gut-metagenome-genome-assembly--contig:-NODE-3065-length-11455-cov-5.615877_pt1 | contig 11455 bp, 13 predicted proteins | sample MGYA00242074_ERZ509197 | MGnify/ENA primary metagenome ERZ509197 (study PRJEB26280, sample SAMEA2338789) | human gut metagenome | biome: human gut; feature: human-associated habitat; material: faeces...
AAGAGAGAAAGACTAAATTCAGCATAGATGTGGAATTTAAAATTTCATTCAAGGAAAGTCCCATAAGCCAGTCAGCCTATAGGACTTTTAGTAAATTTCTGAAATAAAATTAATTGAAAATTTGCTGTTAATCGGGAACCAGCTGCAAATCGAAGATTAGCATACACCCTGTGCTAACATAGCCGCTTCTGAGGTGTCCGCAGATTTACCGGGGTTTTGAGGTCGGTTGTATATCACGTGTATCGAGTGATTGTCTGACAATTTCGATGAATGAATATTTATACTATATATCAACTCACATTCACGACATTTCTTCATTGCCTGTATAAATTATATGCTTCTCCAAAAATATCTCAGATTTGATTAAATAAGTTTTCCACAAGATTAATTACTTGTTGATATTCATTTAGACTTGCTCTCATTTGTCTAAATAAGTCTTCAGTAAAAATAAGTGGAGTTTTATCTATCTCACCAATAAAAACTTCTCTCTCTGCATGCTCATTACTACGCATTGCATGTCCCAATGCATTTCTATACTTAATAATTTCATTATAATATACTTCTGCAAATTTTTTATATTTTTCGTCTATTGCCAAGCCATACTCATCAACTAAAATTTTTATTACCCTTCCAACCAAGCGAGCCTTTTTATATGAATCCAAAAAATAGTCTGGCGCACTAACAATTGCCTTTAATGCTTCTGGATTACTTTCAATTTCATCTATTTTTCTTATATACTCGTTTTTTGCTGGCACTATGAGTTTATTTTTGGTATATTCATTCAAACTCTTAATTTGAGCCTGTGAAAACTTATTAGCTGCAAGAACTAGTATATTTTGCATTTGATTTTCAAAACCACTAACATTATCCAATACCACTCCTCGCAAATTGACAATATCCTGCATTCGTCTAACCACTTTATCTACTACTTTTTGTAGCTTAGGAAATAATTCTTCTCTTTTTCTATCCGAAAAATAAATCCCATCAACAGGTTCAATATTTATTCCTTTTTCATCAATATTATAAAGCGCCTTAACCATTTTATTATAATTGCCAGAATAGAATACTACATCTGTATAAATATCAAATTGACGCAATTTCTTTATTAATATATTACCCATGGTTCCCCTAAGTTCATAATCCATAAGAATTAAATCATACTCTTTTTTTAATTCTTCTTCAGCATCTCCCTCGTCACCTTTTTTCCAAGTAATAATGGGTACAAGATTATGACTTTCTATTATCTTTTTCATACTTCTTTCTGAAGAAGGTCTCCAACCCATTTCGTCTTCAAACCATAAAACTTTAAAGTTTACATTCATCTTTTGATCCTCACTATTAATTCAAAGCCTACTTGACATTGTTGATTTATCTCAACATGTCCATTCATGTCTTCAACCAGTAATTTAACATGATTTAGTCCAATTCCATTTCCTCCTTGCACCTTGGTAGTTGTCATTCCCAAATCAAAAATCGAATAAGGGTCTTCTATCAATGGATCCAAACCTCTACCATTATCAGAAAAATTAATACAGATGCCATTCTCTTCATTGGAAAACTTAATATGCAATATAGATGCAGCGGCCTTTTTTGCATTACTTACAATATTATCAACAATTATACCTACAGACGAAACATCAAATATGCACAAATATTTTTCGTTCATATCTGAATTAAATTGTATATCTATGCCCTTATATTTTGACATTCCTACATACTGAATGATAAAATCTCTAATATCATTTTCTTCTTCTGTTGACTTTAAATTAAAATTGCCCTTAATAGCATATTCTGAGACCTTATTAATTTTCTGTATATTAATCATAATCTCCGATATATACTGTTGCACTTCTTCATCATCTGCATGCTTTCTGCGGAGAGCATCCATTAAGTCAAGCATACTTCCCTTTGCCCCTTCAGAATATGTTAAACTTAGATGCATCCCACTCAATAAAAATTTCTCGTTCTTATTCACAGCCTGCTCTAAAAAATAATTTTGCTGTTTTCTCAAATTTATTTCTTTATGTGCGGCTTCCAACTTATCTTGTGTATTCTCTAATTCAACGTCCGTTTCTCTTTTTTGTTGTAATATTTTATATGTATCGCGCTTTACTTTATCTGCCAACTCTGACAACACTTCATTTTCTGTTTTGTTCGCAATGCTAATAAGCTTCTGTACAGAAGCTTCTATACCGTCAGACTTCTTTTCATTCATCTTCTCTATAAGAGATTTATTATACTCAAATGAAATCAATTCTTTTCTTTTAGCACTACTATAACCAGCAAATTGTTCTAGGATCTTATCTCCTACATCTCTGGGTAAGAGTCCCTGCTCTACCCCTTGTTCAAAATCTTGTTTTTCTGGGTCTCCCCAAGCTATTACATCAACAACATACTTTTCCAATGTTCTAAGAACTCTTCTTGTAAAAAAGTCATAAAATTTATTCACGGTATCATTTAGGACAAAACCGCCATCCCGACTTGTTGTTTCCATAAACTCATCATTTTCACCTAATATCAATATTCTTCCTATAATATCTCGTGTTCCTAGGTAACGATTTCGTCCCTGGCTTTTTCTCCTATCTATATAAAACAAATCTTCTCCCGGTTCACCATAAGGGTATATTCTAAAACCATTCTTATATACCATTACAGACCCATAGTTAACAGGAGTTATTCCCATAACAAGCGAAAAATTATATTTTGCACTTCTGTTTAGATAAAGTAATTTAAACTTGATATTTTTTAATTCAATATATTTATAATTTTTTTCCTCAAATTTGAAAATGAACTCTCCTCTATCCCATAGTTCAGTTTTTATAGTCTGGCCATCTTCCGAAATTTCCACTTCTATATTAGTTGTTTTTAATCCTAATTTTTCAATGATATCATTTCTTATTTTTCCATTTACCTTTTCATTATCTCTCTTCACTCCACGATCTGCGTTCAATTCGCTTGCGACACTTAAATAAATTTCAAATATATCATCAGCCAAATCATTTTCAGGATTAATTAATTTCATTAATGCCCGTTTTAATGCAAGAAAATCTGCTCTCTTCCACGGTTCTCTCAACTCGCAAATCTCAAGCACCGTTCCCTGCTCAAAACCATCTGATTGTTTCGTAAAATAAGGAACCTTTACTTCCTTTATTTCACGTTCATCATTAATTTCAAATTTACTCCAATCTATACATAAACAATTAATATTTTCATCGTCTTTTGTTTTTGATTTTAAATTTACTTTTGCTCCCAAACGGTCACACGAAAATCTTCCTACCCCTTTTGCTCCCGCTGTCTCCCTTTTAAAATGTTCTCTATAATCTTTTTTGTCTGTATTTTTATTTAAAACCTCTTTTCTATTTTCTTTCTTTTTTTCTGAATAGGCAATAAAAAGCCATTTATCCCTTATGTCAGGCAAATCCATTCCTTTACCATCATCTTTAATGATCAGCTTAGAATTTAATGTATTTACATTTTCAAATATAATATCTACTCGCTTAGCCCCTGCATCATATGCATTCTTTACCAGTTCAAATACTGCTATGTATTTATCATTTATTAAATCTTTACCAATAATGCTTTTTAATGCCGTACTAACTCTAAATTGTAGATTTTTCCGATTCTGTAATTCCATTTTTCATCATCTCCTTTAAAGCATTTCCTATTTGTTCTGCAAATAAAGGTGGAACGGCATTTCCAACTTGTGTACAACGAGGCACTTCTATTTTTCTTAACTGACCACCCGTAGTATATTTTCCTTTAAATTGAAAGCTATCTGGAAAACTTTGTATTCGCGCCGATTCTCGCACAGTCAATATTCTAGGTTCACAATAATGAACAAAATCATCCGGATGCGCTGTAACAGTTGGTGCCGCTTTACTTTCATCTAAAACCGTAACCCCCCGTTTTCTTAAGTTTTTAATCAAATTATCTTTTGGCGTTACCCGTTTTAACTTGGGACACTTTTGTAGCATTTCCTCATTCATTCGCTTAGTTTCTTCAGAATGTTTAGCAAATCTATGACTATCTGCTACGCATCCTTCCATATTATCCAAGCCTTTTCTCATCAGTTTTTGATAATTACTTTGTATCTCTCCATAAACGCCAGACTCATAATTCTTAAAATCCGGCGTCGGTAATGTTCCATTTACTTTTAACAAATCCCCAATGGCCTCTCCCACTGATACCTTTTCATTTAGCCCCTTCTTTTTCAAAAAATCTTTTTTTCTCTTATAAAGTATATCAAAAAACATTTCTGGTTTTCCTTGTAAAACGCCAACCATAATATAACGCTTTCTGGTCTGCGGTACTCCAAATTCCGAGATATCTATCATTTTACCCTCTACACTATATCCCAGTTTTTCCAATTTTTCCTTCAAAATCATTGAGTAAGGAACACCCTTTTTTTCATTTTCGTCTTTGAAACCAATTGTAAATCCCTGAACATTTTCAAAAACTAAAAATTCAGGTTTCACAATACTTATAAATTCTATATATGAATCGCTCAGTGTGTTTCGAATATCATTCTTCTTACGCTGTCCCGCCATAGAGAAGCCTTGGCATGGTGGTCCTCCAACAACCAAAGTAACAGTTCCAGCAAGTTTTTTCAACTCACTTCTGTATTTACTAATTACCTCGTTTATATCGTGTTCTGTTTGTGGTAGCCATTCATTCCAACCAAAATGTTGCGTTGTATCAATCAAATTATATTTCAATGTTTCAAAGGCATCTTTACTTTTTTCAATAGCAAATAGACCTTTCCATCCTGCATTATGCAATCCAAGAGAAAGACCTCCACAACCAGCAAATATATCAATATAACTAAATTGACTCATCCTCAGTACCCACCATCCTCATTTTAATATTCCAACATACTGTGCATACAAACACATATTTGAATAAACTACTATAGGAACCTCTGTTGATAATATCAGCACGCAATTCCATTTACCTAAATTAACCACTCGCATTTTATTCAAATAGGGAAATAACCATTTTTGGTTCCTTTTAAAATCACTTAAAAATAAATTCAATTCAATATTCGTCAAACGAATCTTATCAATTATCTCTATCTCCATCGTTTTTTTATCATGACAATTTTTTAGAAAAACCTGCAATTCATTATAATTACGGACATTCGACGTCATATATGCATACATCCCTTTAACTCCTTTTCATAATACATTATAGTATATCCATAATTATAGAATTCTTTCCAACTTATAATGCACTCCAAATAACTCATAGATAAAAAAATTCAATAGCTTAATATATCTCTAATACTGGCAATATTCCTTATATATACATCATTATACCTCTATTTCTATATAGCATTCAACAAGTATTTCAATCTGTTCCTTATACTAAACTTAGTTCAATCTCTCATCCCACTCTTTATTGTCCAATCAACACGCAGACATGATACAAAACAGTATCACAACCATTTCTATTATGTACAGTTTTCATTACTCGGATATCTGAGTATGGAAAATCCTCAACCCAAAAACTATCATCAGCTGAAAGTAACGGATAAAGATACTGATGTTCTTTTATGTGCTTGAAATATTTCTCACAAAATTTACTAAAATCGGATACGCTAACATATGATAATATTATATTAAACATATGCCCAACCGTATCATATCTGTAGATTTTATCTATATGCATATCCAAGTAATGTGTATTTAGACTATCTAAATTTAATGCTTCAATTATAGTTACAGGCAAACCATCTTCTTCAATTAAAATATCAACTTCACCAGCACATTTTCCAACAGACGATATTCCTCTTCTAGTTTGATCTATCACATCATACTTCGCCATTTTTAGTAAATCTCTTATAAAGTCATTTCTTTGATTTTCTGATATTGCAAAATACATAGAATTTGACTGCAATTTAACACATGCTGACAATAAATCATACAATATAGTTACTTTACTATTCTTTTTTCTTTTTCTCTCCTTTTCCTTCATTACATTTTCTAAATTATCCCATATTGAGTTAAATTCATTATCAATGTTCTGCTCTTTCTTTTTCAACTCAAAATAATACTTTTTATTAACATCATCCTTTTCAAAGGAACTAAAATATTGCTTTTTCCATTGTCCTATTCTCTTCAAATCTTTTTTTATTTTAGGGTCGAAAATGTCATCTTTAACTTTCTTATACGATTGTGCCTCTCCAAGTACCATCCGTATAGCTACACATTGCTTTGAATTTCCCTTTTCTGCCTCATTTTCTAGTTTCTCATATAAGCAATAATATTCCTCAATATTTATATATTTTTCTAATTGCTCCTCAATATATTTTCTCTCTTCTATATATTCCGCTATCTCCTCAACCATAGCCTTTATCATCACATAAATATCCGTACTTTTTCCTATAGGTATTACCTTATATCTATTTCCAATTAGGTCATACAAAAACAAACACGGAATTTCTTTCTCCGATATATTATAATGCATAGCAAATTCCGTAATTGTCTGCGAATATCTTTGTTTCCAATCAATTTTATTATAGCCACCATATAGAAATTCAAATGGGCCGTTATTATCCTCTACACCTCTGCCATTCAGCAACTCAGCAAATGGACACATTACTCCTTCATATGGTTCTTTCCCTGGTATATGAAAAAAAGATGCTTTTTCTCTAGCTTTAGGTGTCGAAAATACGAATAAAATTTTGTCACCTGTTAAATCATTCAAGGATGCCCAATCTTTTTCTAGTCTTTCATAAAGATTTTGTGCGTCGGAATACCTTGCAATTAAAGATATGATCAAGGCATATCCTTTCGTTTTGGCTTTGGGAATACATCTTCTAAAATATTCACTCAACCCTATATACGTAACTATCATAAACTATTCCCTGTTGTATTTTATCTCTTATCTAAAAATATCTTCGTAATATCCTGATACCGATTCACCACCCGGTAAATCTCCACATATTCTTCCCCGATCTTATACAGCACAACATAATTCCCACAAATCACATATTTATAATCCGTGCGAAAGCTGACCCTTTTAGCAAGATCAGCTCCCATATACGGAAGTTGCTGTATATTCTCAATTCGAGCATATATCTCCTGAATGGTCTTTACTGCCATTTCTTCATTGTCTTCCGCAATATACTCTTTAATGTTCTTCAAGTCCTCTGCCACAATAGGGTTAATCCGCAATTTCATCATATGCTATACCCCGACAGATTTCTTTAGTTCATCCAAACTCATCCAGGCACTTTCATCCCTAACAGCTTCTTCTGCTTCCTGCAGTTTCATGAGTAGCTTCTTTTCGGCTTTTTCACGCTCGTAGTCCTCAATATCCATAACCACAAACTTACCTCTACCGTTTTTGGTCAAAAACACGGGTTCTCCAATCTGGCAATTTTTCAACACTTCATTATAATTTCTTAAATCTGATACCGGTAATATATTTGGCATAAAATCAACTTCCTTTCCTACTACAATATAGCTTCTTTACTTATATATTATACGCAGGAAAGCTGTAAAATTCAACGTGAAATTTTACAGCCTTCTTATATTCTTTCTCTGGCAAAGTCCGTAAACCATTATTATCAGCCATATAAAAAACAGATATTACAAACACTCTGCAATACCTGCTCATTTCAGTTTGTTATTAAATTTATAGCCGACTCCTCAAACCGTCTGTATGTAAATTGGCTTGCTGGGATTATCCTCTATCTTTTCCCGTATGTTACGGATATGGCTCATGACAATGTTGTAATCCCCGAAATATGGTTCTTCCCAAACACTATCATATATCTGTTCTTTGCTGAATACTATTCCGGCATTTTGAGTCAACAACAATAATATTTCAAATTCTGTATATGTAAGTTCAATCTCATTTTCGTCACGAACCACAATCCGCTTATACTTGTCAATACAAAGTCCTTCAAAATGAAGTTTTTCTTTACAGAAGTCATCATGTTTCAGAACTTCTATTTCTTCATTAGCATATGACAAAAGACGATTGAAAATATGCTCTTCTCCATCCTCAAATGATAGAATTAAAATCTTCCCAAATGATCACCCCATTTCACATCCTGTACAAGTCAATTATTTTATGCAAATTGTTTTGTCTTATAAGATACCAATCCTTTTACCAAACACCCTATGGCAAAACAAACATTTATTCCCAGTACAATATACCAAATCTCATATATGTCATTTACAATTCCCGTCATGACAAGAAAAATCGGCATAGAATCTACTATAAGCCAAATGATCCCCCCGAAAAACATCCTTATCAATACAGGAAGTCCCCAACATACAGCCACAATAATTACTGCGCCAAAAGAGCTATCCTGATATGCAGAAACGCATAGTGTAATGGCGCATAACGATACAAGAGCCTGAAAAGCTAATCCTAATAAAATGCCAAGATATTTCAAAAATAATACAGGTTGAAGCATATGTTGAGAAAGCACCATCCAGGATATATTTTCAAATCCCTTCAAACCATATATCATCCAGCATAAGACAAAATTGACTAACACAAACCACATGAAAATGAAAATAGTGAATGTAAAAGAAGCTAAAATTTTAGCAGGAACATCTTTTCTTCTTCCTTCTTCCGTGCTAAAAATTAATGGCAGCATTTTCGTCTGGCTTTCCTCTGCGAAAATAGTAGACACCCCGCAAATAATCAATATGCTTCCTAAAATCAATCCAAACTGAAGCATTTCAACGAATACCTTCCATCCCGTTGTATATGCCAAATAAGGTGTTTTCCCAATTTCATCATAAGCTTTTCCCAATTCTGTTTCCCCCAGAAAATACCTTTCCGTTGGAAGTACACCATTTTCCCATGCACCATTGGTAAAATATCTTGTAACAAAATCATTTAAAAAGTTTCCATCTCTCCACCCTGGCATATTTTCCTCAAGTTTTGCAGGCAAACCATATTTTTCAATTATTTGATTCACTTTTTCATCCGTCAAATCACCTTCAAATTCTTCCGTAATCTTCCGATTCATCTGCACTGCTTCATAACCGGAATAAAACTTCCCATCTACTGTCGATATTTCTCCACCGACCTCTGCAAACCAAAAATATAGAAACAGCAATCCTGTCGTAGCCAACATTCCTATTTTAAATATTTTATTTTGAAAAAGTTTAAAAAGCTCCATCTTATAAAGCCGCATTTTTTTCTCCCCCTGTTATTTGTGTATGATAAAGATATGCATCTTCCAGTGTACTTTCCACATTTTCTGCACCTGCTACTGGCTGTCTTTCTGAAACAATTCTTAGTTCAACATTTTCTCCACTACTTCTCATATTGCTTACAATGAAGCTACTGGTTATCTGCCCTGCTTCTTTTTCAGAAACAATACACTTCCAAACACATCCTTCCACTTTGTCAGTAATCTCTTTCTCCGTTCCTTCTTGAATCAGTTCTCCATTCTTCATAATCAAAATACGGTCTGCAATATAATCTATATCAGATACAATATGTGTAGACAGTAAAACCATCCTATTTTTTCCAAGTGAACTAATCACATTGCGAAAGCGTACTCTCTCCTTTGGATCAAGCCCTGCTGTAGGTTCATCTAAAATCAAAATTTCAGGATTATTCAGAAGTGCCTGTGCAATTCCTATTCTTCGTATCATACCTCCTGAAAAAGTCTTCAGCTTTTTCTTTTTCACATTTTTCAACTCTACCATATCTAAAAGTTCGTCAATACGACTATCGGCATAGTCTTCCGGTAGTGCTTTCAATGCCGCCATATATCGCAGGAAACGTTCCGCAGTAAAATCACCATAATATCCAAAATCTTGTGGTAAATAGCCCAATAACCTACGATACTCTGCTCCCATACTGGCAATCTCAATATTATCGCAATAAATACTTCCCCCCGTTGGCTGCAAAACACCACAAATCAATCTCATTAATGTTGTTTTTCCCGCACCATTTTCTCCCAACAGTCCATACACACCATTTGTAAATGTATAATTGAATTTTCTGACTGCTTCTTTATCCTTGTATTTTTTTTGTACATCCATCAACTTTAATTCGTGCATAATACTTCTCCCTTTTCCATTTCACTAAGCAATTTTTTTATCTTCATTACAAATAAAAGTCCCGACACAAGAAAAGCTACTGCCCATATCCAAAGAGTTGTTACAAAAAGTGCTCTCGGAATCGAACCTATTACTCCATAACTTATTGATAAAAAGATGGCACTCATGCCAAATAAAGATGAATTTTTTCCTCTAGTTTCCATTGATAAAATCCCTAATGCAGTTATGCTTGATACTAGATATGGAGTTAAAATATACAGCCCCACCTGTAATAATCCAACTCTCCAATGATAGTTCAAATAGCCAGCTATCAAAAACAATATCATAACATTTATCATCCCCGACAATACCAGCCATGCAGCAACACACTGTTTTGTATTGAAATAGCAGCTTTCTCCTAACTCTGCCATTTTTCCAAAAAACAATTTATCAATCACACTAATAGACGTTATGCTAAGAATACCTGCTCCAACCATACATACAGTAATCATCCCATTTTGATTCAATCCGGTATATTGCAATGCTGTAATAAAAATAATTCCTAAACAAATAAGGACACCATAAACAGCAAAAAACAATTTATCCATGTACCAAAATTGATGAAACAAAATATTTTTTGTAGACATCATCGGCGTTCTCTGCTTTTCCATTTCCCCAATCATTGCATAATAAGTCTTTTGTTTTCTTATTTCATCAACATGAACCTGCTCATCTGCCTTTGCAAAAAGAGTCTTTATTTCGCTATCTCTCATAATCATTCTCCATTAACTTTTTTAACTGATTTACACCTAATCGAAATCTTGACTTTGTAGTAGAAACACTGCACCCCATAATCTTTGCAATATCTTTAAATTTCATTTCTTCATAAATACGCAGAATAATAACTTCCCTCGTATCCTGCGAAAGTTCCTTTAATAAATTTCTCAAATAAACGGCATCCTCCGCTTCGGTCAGCATATCTTTATTATTTGGAATTTGATCAATCTCCTCCCATTCGATGGCTGTTACTTTTTCTTTCTTATTCCGGAAATAATTAAAACATATATTTCTTGCAATAGTCAGGAGATAACCTTTGAGATTATGATGTTTATAGGAAGTTCCATATTTCATAAATTTCAAAAAAGTTTCCTGAGCAATGTCGTAGGCATCATCCTCTGTTTGAACCATATATAGACAAAAGCGATAAATATCTGCATAATATCGTTCAATAATAATACCGACTGCCTCTTTATTTCCGCTATGTACTTTTTGAATCAATTCACTGTCTTTCATAGCGTTTTCTCCAATCATAAAACGTCTTACATCTTATATAACCATTACAAAGCGAAAAAAGTTCACTATAAATTTGCTTTTTAATATTTTTAACTCAAACTTCGCACATAAATTTTAGCTATGCACCTTGAAAATTCAATATCTGG
>ENA-ORTT01003071-ORTT01003071.1-human-gut-metagenome-genome-assembly--contig:-NODE-3071-length-11425-cov-6.554090_pt1 | contig 11425 bp, 13 predicted proteins | sample MGYA00242074_ERZ509197 | MGnify/ENA primary metagenome ERZ509197 (study PRJEB26280, sample SAMEA2338789) | human gut metagenome | biome: human gut; feature: human-associated habitat; material: faeces...
AGCATACCACCTAACCATCTCTCATTTACATAGAACATTCCACAACGCTCTGCCTCAGTTTTGATTGCATCCTGAGCCTGCTTCTTTGTTCCTACGAAAAGGATTGTGCCACCTGCTGCTGCGATATCAGATACTGCTTTGTAAGCCTCATCTACTTTACCAACGGATTTCTGTAAGTCGATGATATAGATTCCGTTTCTCTCTGTGTAGATGTATGGAGCCATTTTAGGGTTCCATCTTCTTGTCTGATGTCCAAAGTGAACACCTGCCTCTAATAACTGTTTCATTGAAATAACGCTCATGTTTCTACCTCCTGGTTTTTGTTGTTATAAAAAGCTGTGCGTCCGGCTTTTTATAAGTTGCTTCCATGTGTTTCATTCTTTCAGGCGACCATCTGGCACCAGCCTGTCGGTCCACACATGTGTTTACTCGGAATATTCTTTTATTCCGTCATAACCTTGCAAATTATAACACACGCCCCAACCAGAATCAAGTACTTTTTTCTGATTAGGGCGTATTTTTCTCATTTACTCTGTTTTATTGCTGCTGTTGTTCCATTGGACCAGCTTTTAAAATATTTGTAATTTCTTCATAAGATGCATGATATGGAATCTGGTAGGTTCCTGCACTGATAAAGGAAGCATAACCAACCTCACTTAAATATTTTCGCAGTCCTTCCGAATCATCGATCACGCCATTGGCTGCAAGATTTTCGCACATTGTTCTGCACACATCCCCACGGTTTACAACCAATGTAAACGGTTCCTGCTGTGTCTGTTCCGCGTTTTCTGCATTTTCAGTATCCGATACCACAGACTCCTGCGGAGTTTCTGTTTCCGGTTCCTTCGGCACTTCCATCTGTGTTTCTGTCTCCTGCTGTAATTCCTCGGCAGCTATCTGCTGTTCGTTTTTTTGCTCTGTCTCTTCCGGTTCCGTGGTTTCTGTTTCTGCAATTACCGCACTATTCTGTTCCGGCATAATCATACCAAGCTGTGCAGCCTTTTCTATAATCTGTTCATCCGTCATTTTAGGCTTCTGCATCGAAAAACAGCTTACCAGAATGATCGTTGTGACAATAATACCTATGCCAAGTCCTCTTAAATAATATTTTAGTTTCACGAATCTGTATCCCCTTTATAAAGTCCAAGTACAAGATTTACCTCTCCGAGTCCTACCCCAAGTGCCTTTGCAATCTCAACACTCTGCATTCCCTTTTTACGCATTTCGAGGATCCTGCCTGTATGGTTTTCCTCCGTTTCAGGTTCTTCTTCCTTTTTTAAGACCGGGACTTCCTGCTCTTTTGTTTCCACTTTTTTTGCTGCCGGCTCCGGCTTTGGCACAGGTGCTGGCTCCGCTGCTTTTTTCTTTGCCATCCCTTCCTGTATGCTCTTGACATTTGCTGCAATCTTCTGTAAATCCGTAGCAAGGCCTGTCAGTTCTGTGTGTTTGTCATTCAGCATATTATAAAGAAACATAATCTCATTATGCGTCTTATTCATATTTTCCATAACCGTGTCAGAATATTCGCTGATGGCCATGATTTTTTCATTTGTTTCTTTTTCCAATGCCCTCTCCACCTGTTCTGAAGAAGCATCAATCTGTGCCTCAATTGACTCTTCTACCTTGCTCTTAGCATCTGCTAAAGCACCATCAATGATCCTGCCCAGTTCATCTTTACTTAATTCTGCAATCTTATTTAATTCGGAAGGAGATAAACGTTCCGTGATAAAAAAGCTTCCAACCATAAAAACAACCCCCGTCAGAAGCAAAAAAAATACTATTCCAGTCATATCAACCGTTATGCCTTTCATTATATTTTGACATCAAAGCTGGTCCTGCGTTCCTTAATATGAACACTTCCTTCATCCTCATCCGGCTGGCCATGCTTTTTTTTCTTTTTTCCATTACCGCTATAGCTGTTATTCCCTTTTTCCCGGGCATCGTATCGGAATTCCTGATTGTCCTTCTGTTCCGGGTCCTGTACTTTGTGTGATAAATCAGATTCCTGTTTTTCCTGCCTTACTTCAATGTTATACTGATCTGCAACCGGTCTGCTATCCTCCGCATGCTTAATATTGCCAATATCCTGCGTTCGTTGTATCATACCGCTCAAATCAACTGGTCTTATCGACATAACATATCACCTCCGGACTTACTGTCAGTCAATCAGTATTCCCATATAGTTTCCCATCCTTTTGCGCATTTTTAACAACGCTTTTGTATGAAGCTGTGAAACCCTTGATTCCGAAACTTCCAGTATGCTGCTGATTTCTTTTAACGTCAGATCCTCATAATAATATAACAAAATAACCTTTTTCTCTTTTTCTGTCAAAAGCTCCAGCGATTCCATTAAAACCTTTTTTAGTTCTTCTTCCTGAACAGACTCCTCAGGCTGAATAAAATGCGAATTGTTTTTTGCATCCATCACAGGTTCTCCACCCTGTTCTACAAATTCATTCAGTGAGATAACATTTGTAACATTCAACTGTGTCTGCCAGTCATTTAATTCTTCCTCACCGATTCCTAATTCTTGTGCTATTTCTTCGTCCGAGGCATTTCGCCCTGTTTTGGTTTCAATCTGCTTGATCGCTTCCTCAATTTTCTTGCGTTTTTGCCGCACTGTCCGTGGAATCCAGTCCATTTTTCTTATCTGGTCTAATATGGATCCACGTATTCTTAAGCTTGCATAAGTTTCGAACTTTACATCCTTTCCGCGATCAAATTTGTCTATCGCGTCTATCAGTCCAAATATACCATAGCTAACCAGATCTTCATACTCCACGTTATATCCGAGATACATGCTAAGCCGCCCTGCCACAACCCGTACAAGCGGAGCATACTCGATAATAATTTTCTCCCGCAGCTCTGCCGAAGGATTTTTCTGATACTCTTCCCAGAGCTTTTCTTTTTCTACCGTTTTCATATGAAGCCCCCACGTTTCAGTTATTTCTCATCCTGCTCATCGCTCTCCTGCTCTGGCTCTTCTTTCTCTTCTGCCTCTGCCGGAGTTTCTTCACCATCCGTGGTTTCTTCTTCCATATCCTTAAAATTCTTATCAATCAACAGTTTTACAATTCCGCCAATGATATAAAACACAATCAGGACAACCAGCAGCATTTTTACAAATCTGCCGGTTTCCATATGTCCCGCCATTCCTGCAATGCAGACCACAAGTCCTGCCACAAGCATAACGATCGCTGGTATCGGCTTTGTTTTCATAATGCATCCATGCCTTTCTATCAGATAATCTTTAACGGTTTGCCTACCGACTTGATATAAAATTCCCCGGTATCACAATGAAGTTCAACTGTGCGACCATAATTAAGTCCCGTATCTTCTGCAACAAGCCTGATTCCAAGCTGCTTTAATTTTGCTTTTGCTGCCTCTGCATTTCTCGCACCGATATTACCAACATCTGACAATCCACTTACCTCAAACATTCTTGCACCACCGGCAATCTTAGCGATCAATCTGCCTTTATTTGCTCCTGCTGCAATTACCCGACGTAATAATTCGTCAATCCCCGTATCTGCAAACTTTGCGATATTACTGTTATTTCTGACTTTTGTACTGTCCGGGAGCATATAATGAACCATTCCCCCAACTTTTGATACCGGATCATAAAATACCAGACCAATACACGAGCCCAATCCCAAAGTTGTAATAACATCAGGGGCTTTACATACATTCAAATCTGCCATGCCCACTTTTATTACTTCGCTCATATATCCTTCTCCTTACAATGAGATTCCAAGTGACGTTAATATCTTTTCATAGGATCCCTGCTCCGGCATCAATATAAAATATCCGTTGATCGCCACGTCTGCGCAGATCTCGGTCTGAATCAGCAGTGCATTATCACCAAACTGTCCAAACTCAATAGCCGGCACACTTAAGATAGAAGCTGCCATATCCACCGCAATATATGGAACAGACGGAGAAATCACAAGATTTGTCATAGAAGAAAGAGCTGACAAATAAGAACCTGCAATGATGTTTCCTATTTCTTTTAATGCGGATAGTTCCATTTCGTCAAACGGTTTGTCCGCTGGCACATCTTCCATCATCAGTTTGTTGACAAGATAACGTGCCGATGGAATATCTACCAGAAACATCATACTACCCTCGATGTCATTCATTACCTCTAAGAAAATGCCAACAATTGTTTCATCCTCTGCACCGACAGCAGTTCCCAATTTTGATACTTCCATCAGTTTTACATTTGGAACATTCATGTCTATTTTCATGCCCAGCATATTTGCAATTGCCGTAGTTGCATTTCCTGCACCGATATTGCCAATCTCTTTTAAGACATCGAGATACATATTATTTACGTCTTCCAACGTTAAATTTCCCATGAATTGCTGATTCTCCTCTCATTTTGCACACCAGGTAAAAATCCGGTGGGACTTTACATTCTATAAAATCCCACCTTTTTATTAATTATTTTCTTCTACCAGTGCATTGATCTCAAGCAGAGAAATCAACTGATCTCCATGCTTGCCGATTCCATTGATAAATCTTCCTTTATTGGAAACTTTATCAATTTCATCCTCACTTAAATTCACAACTTCTCTTACCTCATCCACGATGACACCCAGGGAAGCATTTTCTTCTAATTTTAAGATAATGATCCTGCTCGCATTTGTCAGAACATCATCTTCAAGTCCCATTTTCTTACGTACACTCATAACCGGAACAACCTCACCACGAAGGTTAATTACACCTTTAAAATATGTCTGTACTTTTGGAACTCTTGTAATTTTCTGCATGCGGACAATGTTATCAATATAGCTGATATCAATTCCATACTGCTCACTGCCCACCATAACAACGATATATTGTTTGGATTCTTTTTCCGTTGTTTCAAGATTATTATTTGCCATGCTAAGTACCCTCCATTACATTAACGTATTCACATCTAAGATCAATGCAACTTCGCCATCTCCAAGAATCGTTGCACCGCTGATCAGTTTGTTATTGTCAATGTATTTTCCAAGCGACTTGATTACGATTTCCTGCTGTCCGATCAGATTATCAACCACAAGACCTGCCATACTGTCACCTTTCGTTACAATAACAACGGTCAGGCTCTCCGGCTCTTCCCTTGGCTCAAGATCAAGCACATTGTCAAGTCTTACTAACGGAATAACCTTGCCACGCAGATGGATTACTTCCTGAGCTTCCACATATTTGATATCCTTAACCGGAATATCTTCAATGTTGGAGATGGAACCAAGTGCGATCGCGTATTTTTCATCTCTTACTTCTACCATCAGGGCCTGGATAATTGCAAGTGTCAGTGGCAGACGTACCGTAAAGGTAGTTCCTTCGCCCATTGCAGTCTTAACTTCAACATCTCCGCCTAATGCCTCAATGTTAGACTTAACTACATCAAGTCCAACACCTCGTCCGGAAATATCGGTAATCGTCTTTGACATAGAGAAACTTGGCAGGAACAAAATGTTGATGATGTCTTTCTGACTCATGCTCTCAGCCTGTTCTTCTGTGATAATTCCTCTCTCAATCGCTTTATCACGTACTGCAGCCACATCGATACCGGCACCATCATCTCCTACCTGGATGATTACATTATTACCTTCCTGGAATGCATTTAAGAAAATGCTTCCCACTTCCGGTTTACCGAGGGCAACACGTGTCTCGTTATCCTCAAGACCATGGTCTGCGGAGTTACGCAGTAAATGCTGCAGCGGATCTCCGATCTGGTCAACAACGGTACGGTCAAGCTCTGTATCTTCACCAGTCATGTAAAGTTCCATCTTCTTATTGAGCTTTCTTGAAAGATCACGGATCATACGAGGGAATTTATTTACAACGCTCTCGATTGGAACCATTCGAACTTTCATAACTGACTCATGCAGATTTGTTGTGATGCGCTCCAGATACTCGATCTGCTCATGGTAGGTCTGGTTCTGGAAATCACCGGACTCAGTGGATCCGATTGCCACAAGACTGTTCTTTGCAATGATAAGCTCAGATACCTGGTTCATCAAGGCATCCAGCTTTTCAATATCAACACGGACAGTACGGTTTGTCACCGGTTTTGCAACAGTCTGTTTCTTATTGTTCTGTGTTGCAGGTGCTTTTGCCGGTGCAGGTTTTGTCTCCTGAGCCGGTGCTGCTTCTGCCTGTGCAGAAGCCTCTGTCTTTGCGGCTTCCTCTGCTGCAGCTTTTTCTGCCTGTGCCTGTTTTTCTTCAAGCACCTCACATTTTACTTCTTCACCGACTACTTTTTCAATTTCAGATACAGACTGGGCTGCCTGTAAAATCTTGTCGTAAGGTTCTTCTGATGTGATGAAAAAACTGAAATCATTATCAAAATGCTCATCTTCGATTTCCTGTGAAGTTGGATTGTATACAATGATTTCTCCAAATTCCTCTACTGCCTTGAATACTAAGAATGCACGAGCAGCTTTTAACAGACATTCTTTCTGAATATATACGGTCATTCCATAAATATGTAAACCATTGTTTTCTGCCTCTTTTAACTTTGTGCGGTCTGAACTGTTCAGTTCAAACTCAAAATATTTCTTTTCACCGTTCTTAGCCGCATCATCTGTATTTTCTTCCTTATGAGCCGGAGCTGCTTCCTCTTTCTTCTCCGCATTCTCCTCACCGGCGATAAAATCATTCAGTTCTTTAATGATCAGCTCGTTGTCTTCCGTTCCCTCATCGGAACTTGCCTTTACATTGTTCAGATAACTCTCGATCGCATCCAGACATTTAAAGAGCAGGTCGATCATATTACTGTTAACTTTAACTTTATCACTTCTGACTTCCTGAAAAACATTTTCCATATCATGGGTCAGTCGCTGCATGCGCTTAAATCCCATGGTACCTGCCATACCCTTTAAGGAATGGGCTGCACGGAAAATTTCATTTATAGTATCCATATTTTCCGGTTCTTTTTCAAGTTCCATAATGCAGTCACTTAAAGTCTGCAGATGTTCTTCTGTTTCATCAATAAAAATTTCAAGGTATTGGCTTACATCCATATTACTGTACCCCCACATTCTTTGTTATTGTTTGAGCAACCTGTGTAAGAGGAACCACTTCATTTACCAGTCCGGTTTCAGCAATCGACTTAGGCATTCCGTATACCACACAAGTCTCGGCATTCTGCGATATCACATATACCGGCTTACTCTTTGCTAAGGATTTTATTCCCTTGGTACCATCTGCTCCCATACCGGTCAGTACAACACACACTATCTGATCATATCCACAGGTTCGCAACGAATCATAAGTAATGTCTGCACACGGTTTTAATCCGCCGATAGGAGGCAATTCATCATTGAGTCTGATTTTATGGCTTCCGTCAGGACTTTTCTTTATTTCCATATGCTTTCCGCCGGGAGCAATATATATCGTTCCCTTTTTGAGCACATCTCCATCTTCCGCCTCTTTGACATGTATGTCACTGACTTCGTTAAGTCTGTCTGCCATGGATTTTGTAAATCCTGCAGGCATATGCTGCACTAAAACCATTGGTGCATCCAGATTTTTAGGAAGATATGGAATCACACTCTGAAGAGCTTTCGGACCTCCCGTCGAACATGCCAATGCAACTAATTTATTTCTGCTTCGAACCGGCTCTGTGTTTCTGCGCAAGACTACTTTTTCCGGTGTTGCAGCCGATTTGCTGCCCAAAGCCATCTTCTGTGTTTTTAAAACTGCATTCAGCACTCCAAGAAGTTTACCCTTAAATGCTTCACCTTTTGCCTCGATCACATTCGTCGGCTTCGGCACAAAATCAACTGCCCCCCGTTCCATGGCAAGCATGGTAACTTCGGCATCCTTTGTAGTCGTAGTACTGACCATAATGACCGTTGCACGGATTCTTTCTTTTTGAAGCTGCTCTAATAAAGCTAGTCCATCCATCCGCGGCATATTAACATCCAACACCACGCCGTCATATCTTTTTGCCCTTAATTTTTCAAGTGCATCCAGACCGTCTCTGCAGGTATCGATTGCCTGAAATGTTTCATCTGAATTAATAATATCACAGATCACCCTTCTCATGAGTGCAGAGTCATCAACAACCAGAATATTTTTTTTCATTTTTTTATCCTCTCACTGCTATTCTGCTGACGCATTCTTCTCTCTTCTTCGAAGATGTAACGGATAATTTCTTCCCTTACCCGATCATTCTTGATACTGAATTTTGCACGCGACATAAACCTGTATTCTGCCGCTGATTCTATTTTACTTGTTTCAATCACATTTGCAACAATATAATACTGATTATCCATTGTCTGGCTTTTCAGTCTCAGCTCTGCCAGAATCCAGGAATCCGGTTTCTGTTCCTGTTCTGTTGTAAAACGGATTCCTCCGCCACTTAAATCCATGATTTTTCCTTTTCGTTCTTTTTCATAAAAATGTTCATCACGGATTTCCGAAAAAATAGCATCCACACTGTCAAGCATGGCCTGTTCTGCTGTCAGTTCATAATATTTAAAATCCAGAAGACATGGATATCTGAAATATTCTCTTCGCTGAAACTTTTCCGGCTGAGATTTCAATTCCATCTCAAGCATATATATATTATCTTTTTTATACCGCTCCTTAACCTGGCCAACTGCCCGATACAATGACTCGCGTGAGAAAAATACAAGTTCATAACGAACTCCAAGCTGTAACAGCACCAGTTTGCCAGCCTCCATCGGCATGGCTATTTCCATATTTCCATTCGAGCGGAAATCAAGCACCTTACTTTTATATGTTTTCACTGTGACGTCCGTTTTTTCTGCCTGTTCAACTTCCTGAAGAACACGGATATCTATCTTATCGCCGATACGTATAATGTCTGAAACCTTCATATCCATTCCTCCTTAGTATTTCTGTTGCCAAAAATTTGAAAACATTCTGGCAATCCCCAACCGTTTATCCGGTAATTTTTCTTCCTGTAAAATCAGATTTGAAGCCATAACTTCAAACGCTCTTGCCGACTTCGCCAACGGTGCATTCAACGAAACAGGTTTCTGCTGTCTTACCGAACGTTCGAGCATGTGATCCTGCGGGATCATTCCAAGATAATTTACAGAACCATCCAGAAACTGTTCTACCACAGAATTCAGTTTTTCATATACCTGCTGCCCTTCTTCACTGGATATCACCCGGTTTGACACAATCCGGATATCTGTCTGTTCGCGTGAAAATAAAGGATTATGATACAATGCTTTCAATAATGAATAGGAATCTGTCAAAGAACTCGGTTCCGGCGTCGTAACAACAAGTACTTCCGGACTTGCCATTACAAATTCCATAACCTGGTTTGAAATTCCTGCCCCTGTATCAATCAGGATCACATCTGCATACCGATCTAATTCAGCCAGACCGCGAACCAGATATCTGATCTGTTCATCCGCAAGCTGGTTCATACTCAAGATTCCTGCTCCGCCAGAGATAAACCCTATTCCCATAGGACCTTCTGTTATAATCTCCGTCATGCTTTTTCCCTGGAACAGAAAATCTCCCAGATTATAACGTGGAACTGCGCCAAACATAACTTCAACATTGGCAAGACCAAAATCAGCATCAAAAATCAGGACTTTTTTTCCCATTTTACTGATCTGCACAGCAAGATTTACTGCAACATTTGACTTTCCAACTCCGCCTTTTCCACTCGTCACGGTAATCACGCGTGCATCCAGTTTCCGGCTCTGATTTTTTACTTTAATTACATTTCTGAGATTTTGAGCCTGATCCATATCATTATCTGCCTCCCAGAAGTTGTTTTACTATTTTTTGTGTATTAAATTCCTCTATGTCATCCGGTACATTTTGTCCGTTTGTCATATAGGAAAGTGGTGCTCCCGAATACATCTTGATATTGTAAATATTACCATACGCTTCCGTTTCATCAAGCTTTGTAAATATCAGTTTATAATCGGCAATCTCCTTATAGCGGTCAGCAATTTCCAAAAGATCTTTATACTTGGTTGTTGCACTGACTACCAGATATACCTCTCTTTCATATGCTGCATCCAGACCTGCAAGCATTTTTTTCATATCATTGCACTGTTCATCATTCTTAGGGAAAAACCCTGCCGTATCAACAAAAATAAGATCATACTCACTGACTCTTTCGATTGCAGCATTCATTTCCTCTGCTGAGTATATGATACTCATTGGTGCATCTAAAATATTTGCATACACACGAAGCTGTTCCGTAGCCGCAATACGATAAGTATCCGCCGTCAGGAACGCAATCTTCATTCCCATTTCCAGTTTGTACTTGGATGCAATCTTAGCAATCGTAGTTGTCTTTCCGACGCCCGTCGGGCCCACAAAGAAAATAATTCTTGGTTTTTTCCCGGAAACACAAATTGTATCCGGCTGTCCCAGTTTTAAGATCATTTTCTGATATACATTTGACAATATCGCATCCACACTGCTTCCACTGTGCATGACTTTCTCTGCTTCGTCTAAGATCTGGTTGACATATTTTTCATTCACTTCATTTTCCAGCAGCGTTCTGTAAAGCATCTTGATAAACTGCAGTCCCTCCGGATTTACAACCTGACGTTCTTTCTCTTCTTCCTTTACTTCCTTCTGTCTGCTTTCTTCTACGGACAGTTGTTTTTCCAGAATATTCGAAAGATTTTCCAGTCTTTTCTCTAATCCGTCTTTTGCGTGCAGTTCCGGCACATTCGTAAGATGTCCTGACAGGATGTCGGATGTTCTGTCATTTGAAAATTCTTTTGGACTGATATTTTCATCCGCTGCCAGATTCAATGTTTTTACAGTTTTTGCTGTCAGATCAGCAACCTGTCTCGGATCTACAAAACTCTCTTTTTCTTCTCTTGCAGCTGTAACCTCAAACACAGAACTCTTCCAGGCTTTAAACATACCTGTCGGTTTGATTTCCTTTACATTCATCACAACCGCGCCTTCACCAAGCTCCTGTTTTGCTTTTTCGATTGCCTCTTCTTTTGTTTTTCCCTGATACTTATTTATGGTCATTTTACTTGTCACCGTCCCTGCTGATTATACCTACTGACTGTAATTCTACATTAGACTCAATTTCATTGTAGGAAACTACAATCAGGTCCTTAAAATAATCTTCCGTTAATTTTTTAAAGTACATTCGAACAATTGGAGATGTAATCACAATTGGTGTTTTTCCCATGTTTTCGAGCTTTGTTACTTCATTCTGTACAGAATTCATAATAGCCTTTGTTGTTTCCGGATCAAGTGTAAGATATGCCCCCTGTTCTGTCTGCTTCACAGAAGCCATAATTTCCTGTTCCACCTTCGGATCAAGTGTAATAACACTGGTTGTCTCATTCGCCGGGAAATACTTGCTGGAAATGGCTCTCTTTAAACTCTGGCGCACGTACTCCGTCAGTACATCTGTATCTCTTGTTGTCGCTGCATGATCTGCAAGCGTTTCAAAAATCGT
>ENA-ORTT01003081-ORTT01003081.1-human-gut-metagenome-genome-assembly--contig:-NODE-3081-length-11394-cov-3.072405_pt1 | contig 11394 bp, 10 predicted proteins | sample MGYA00242074_ERZ509197 | MGnify/ENA primary metagenome ERZ509197 (study PRJEB26280, sample SAMEA2338789) | human gut metagenome | biome: human gut; feature: human-associated habitat; material: faeces...
GAGAGTTTGAATAATGTTGTTTTTATCAATTTCATCATATGCCATATCTAATTGAGATACCCGCTCGTTATATATTTCACCGAGTTCTTTTAATGATTTTAAACTATTGATTTTTAATTTAGCATCTTCATTTTCTAACAGTGAATTTAAATAAGTTCTGATGTTTTTTTTATGAGCTATTTCATTCATGACATCTAGTTTTTCATTTTCTAGTTTATGCTTTTTTATAAATTGGAAGAAATGTGTTTCTTGATTTAGAAAATCTTTAAGTTTAGTTTTATTAACATTTATTTGTTCATCAAGTTCATTAAGTGTGTTGTTTATTTCATCATTACTTTTGTATGCTAAATCTTTTGGAGAGATATTATTTTCTGATAATTTCATTACATCCTTATTATGGTTTAATAAAAATTTATAATGTGCTATATCTGTATCAATATCCTCTAGATTTACAGGCTTTAAAATACAATAGCTTTTTAAATATTCTCTAAAATCTTCTCTATCAAAATTTAATAGTTTGTAATCAATTTTTTCATTTTGAACATGTGAATTTTGAAAATAGTCATTGTATTTAGATATGAATATTTCTTGGGATTTTGTTATCTTATACATGTCGTTGAAATAAGAAGCGATAAGTTCCTTGTTATTTTTTAGCATATCTGCATTATCTAATTCAACTGAATATTCAGCAAATAGTTCACGTAAATTTTTTTCTGCTTCAGGGTACAGTAAATAGGTATCCTTAATTTCATTTTTATATAGTCTTCCAACATTTTCAGGTAAATGTGTCAACCTAAATTGTTCACAGGTTTGTATTTCCCAATTTTCAACATCCATACCACCGTTTGATCCATACATATATTGGTCATAGGCTTCACCAGCATCATATTCGGCAATTTCTTTCATGGCATTTATTACTGCTGTTTTTACATCTTTATCTAGCAAAATTGTATCATCTGTTCTTTCAAGTAAATCGTTTGGTAATTTAGGAGGATATTTGTCTAAATATTCTTTTATATAATATAACACATACTTTTTGGTTGGTTTATTTTCTTTTAATAGATCTTCCATTTTTTCATTGATCATATTGAGTCCTTGTTCATCAACTTGTTTATATTCAAACAAAGGTATCTTTTCTATACGGTCATTATCTAGGTATTCAATCCATATATCAGTATCAGAATTCGCTAGGCTGTTTCCCAAGCGGTCACCTTCAGGATAACTAATAACAATTTTAGTTTCATTATTAGAAGAAAGACGAATCGTTTCTTTATCTTCAATATAAAAATCTGTAGAGTTTTCTATGAATTCATGTTTGAATTCTTCGCTGGGGAAAAGCTCTTTGATACGTGCAAGAGCAACATTTTCATTGATATTAGATCCTTTCAAGGTAGATACTAACTTATTTATTTTTTTATTTAACAATTCATTCATTTTATTTTTTCCTTTCCTGATAGATTTAAAAGAGCCAAGTTGGCTCTTTTAAAAACTCATTTCAATTTCATCTGTTTCTTCAACAATTTCATCTTCTTCTAAAGAAGTTTCTTGTTCTTGTTGTAGAGTATATTCTTCAATGTATTGATTCATTTCTTTAGCATGACTGTTAAATTTTGACATGACATTAGTTGAAAGTTTTTCAATATCCAATGATATATCTTCATGAGATTTACCAGCGTTTTCAAGTTGTTTGATATATGAGTTATAATTACCTTTTAGATGTGACTTTAATTGGTCATCTAACTCAAAGCCATACATTCCTAATGACATTGTAGCAAATATATCCGCTTCAATTTCTTTTCTCTCCGTTGTAAAGAGGATATTTGTATTTTGTCCATCTTCTTTCTCACTTTTTTGAGCTTCTAGATTATGATAAAATGCGTGTCCTAGTTCATGCAGCATAACATAGATTTTTCTAGTATCTTCACAAATGGTATTGATACAAATTGCATTTGATGAAGGTGAAAAGAATCCACCTAACGATATTGAATCCAATTCTACCTCTTCTATAGAATAGGGGGTTTTTTCATTAATGTAATTTGCTATTGCTTTGCACATAAAGTTTGCTTTTTCATCCGCTATGCCAACAGAGAAAATTTCTGGATATTTTTCTTTTGGATAGGTCGTTTGCGATATATCAAAGACAGTTCCTTTTCCAAATACAAGTTTTTCTTTTATATCATACTCACCAGCCTTAGCTTTTTCTTTAATTTCATCACATGCTTCGGATAGGGCAACAGCAACATATTTTGCGTTAGTACTCAAAATAGTGTCTCTATAATTACCAGTAAGCTTTTGATACTTTATAACAGTATCTTTATCAGCGATAATAAACTTTTTTGTCTGTGGAACAAGAATACTTGCTCCGTGTGTTCCTTTTTTCGGATAGGCACCCATTTTGATCCATGATGCACTTGATTGGACAAATGTAGCATGAGGGTTTTGTTGAAAAATCATTGCGGTATTTCTAGGTGAATAGTTATAGAATCGTGATGAAAATAGAAAGTATTCTATCATCTTGTCTTGGTCGGTTCTATAATTATCAAAAATATCTCTTATGGCTGTTTTTGACAGTTCTTTAGTTTCTTCAACCTGTTTCTTATACTTTTCAAGTTGTTCTGGAGTAGGTGTCCATTTTTTCTTACTATTCTTCGACATCACATAGACCTTCTTTCATTAATTTTACAGTCATATCTTCATCAAGTTCCTTTACAAGTTCTTCATCAACTGTATCAGAGATATTAATGATTTCCTCAACATAACCGATGGCCATTGTGTCAGTATTTCCGACATAGCTTACATTTCTTTTTAAATCTTGTTTAAAACATACGTACATAATTATTTCCTCTTTTCTTTTTTATTGATTAAAGTTAAAAGAGCCATGTTGGCTCTTTATTATAATTCTATTTCAATAGTATTTTCTTTATCTTCTTGAACTGTATCATTACTATTATTTAAAATGTTTTCTTTCATCTTATCATAGGTTTCTTCATCTTTTTCTATAACAATTACATTACGATTTGTATTGAGAGAAGCAATAGCAAAATTCCCTGAACCGCCAAATTGGTCTAAAAGCAATTCATAAGGCTTTGAAATGCAATGAATAATATCTTCTAAAAGTTCAACTGGTTTTTCGGCAGAGTGTATTTTTTCTTTTGCTTTTGCTGGTTGATAGTCAAATGCGGTAGGAAGCATTTTAGATGTTCCAGACATATAGTGAATTTCTAACCCATGTTTTTCTAATATATCTCTAACTTCATAAGAACTTTTACCTTTTACATCTAAATTGTTTTCTCTTGCAATTTGAAGATTTCTTTTTTGATTTAATCTCAACTCTCTAGGTTTGCCATTTGAGAAAATCATGACATCTTCACAGTTGCTTGATTTTCTACCAGTATTGCTTACAAAAGTTCCTTTTGACCATGAAACCTTAGAGTAATATCTAAATCCAGCATCTTTTGCCATTTTTTTGATACTGTAGAGATATTCCATGTTATCTTCATTTTCTTCTGGAAGAAATTCAACAAGGAAAGCTCCCTCTTTTAATACACGTTTTTTTTCAGTAAAATCATGTTGTTCATATCTAAAAAGCTCATATTTTGCAAAGTTTCTATTTCCTCCTTTCAATGATTTAACTAGTGAATAGGGGTGATCCGTAACAATGCATCAATGCTTTTATCAGGAATACTGCTTAAATCTCTACCATCACCATTTATTAAAAGACATCTTGTTGCTTTTCCTTTAATTTGGGAAGTTACTTGATATACACCTCTACTTATTTTAGAAAATATTCCTCGTTCAACACCTTCATAGATTCTAGCTCTGACAGATTCATCATTGACTTTCATATCTTTGACTGTATTAATAACTTCGGTTGCTTCTTTAATTGTAAATGATTCATCTTCATAAAAGTAGTCGAATAAATTCATTTGAATAGTGTTCATTATTCTTCAACTCCAAAAACTTTATATAGATGGTTTACAAATTCATTGCTCTCTTGTTTTTGGTAAATAAGATGCAAATGAGGTATTCTATCATGTTGGAAAAAGTGGGGTACTAATGCACCTTTTCTTTTATTCTCTTTAAGAAATTTACTGTATTCACTTAAAATGAGTTTATATATTTCATCAACTTCATCAATATTGTAATTATTATCTTCATCTTCAAAATCAATGAGAACTACTGAATAATGTTCAGGTGAAAAGTTATCTTCAAAATCTTCTTTATTAGAATCATTGAACTCTTTCAATGCTTTCTTTCTATTATCTAATTCAACCATTGAAAAGATTTTTTCTTCATCTTTAGTGCCATCAAATAAATGAATATTACCTTTCATTATGTAATGTTTATTGTAATGTCTTTCAGTAGTTGCAAACATATAGGCTTCAAAATAATTTAGATTTCCTTTTAGTGGGTAATCATTATTAAGTAGAATGTTTATCATATAGGTAGCTCCTTTCTTTGTCAAAAAAGAGCCAACATGGCTCTTTTTAGATTTCTATTTCTTCATTTTCATAGACTTCATCAGTTTCTTCTTGCATATCTATTAAAAACTGAGGTACTTCAATATCACTTAATTCCATAGCCTGTTTTAAATTACAATGTTCTGGTAAATGTATATCTCTTTCGATAGAACCTATCGTAAAAGGAATACCATTCAGTTTTGCTTTTATTTCAATGCTTTCTAGCTGTTTTAATGTAACATAGCCAAATTCGGCATCATGTGGATTACTTAATTGTACATATCCAAACATTAAATAATCTCCATCTTCCTGTTTGTCTCCTTCAGTAATAAGCCATGTACCATGTCCGTATGGATTATAAAACTTTGCAATTACTTCAGCATCAAGTCCTTTTCCATCTTGACTGTATAATGGATATTTTTCAAATTTTTTTTCAAGTTCTTTTGTTAACAGTTTCATTTTGTAGTCTCCTTTATAGATGAAAATGAAATGAGCCAACTTGGCTCTTTTATCCTAAATCTATATAAAATTCTAATTCATCTTCTAATTCCTGTTCTTGTTGATTATCAAATATTTCTTCAAACAGATTTATTTTTTCATTATTACCATTTACTGGTATGATTTTATATTCAGTAATCATTTCTAAAGTAACATCGTCAGGAACATATTTATACATACTTCCATAGCATTTAACTACAAGTTCTTGTTCTTCGTTAAAGAATAGATCAACACCTGAATGGATGTCGGCTGAATTATAAATATTATTAAAGACATCATGAAGCTTATCAGTATAACCATCAATCATCTTATTTTTATGTCCTAAGTCGGTGTATTCTGGTAGAACATAACATTTATAGTTTTTTAAATGTTCGTTGATATACATTTCAAAGTTTTCAATTTCTTTATTGTGTTGCTGTTCGGTTTTTTCATCAGTTGCATCATAGAGTTGAAAACTTGTTACATAGGCATTGCCATTGATCTCAGTTACTTTCATTTTTTGATTGTTTTTTTCTATAAAGCTTATAAAACTGATATTGTCATTTTCGTATTGGTTGTTTTCGACCTCATATAAAAATTGTTCTTCTGGCATTTTTAATACTTCGATTGCTAAATTCAGCCATGTTTTAAGTGATTCAATGGATTCTGGGTCATCAATACTCATGTAATTATTATTATTGTCTGCAAATTGCAAATATTCATCTACGATCTTTAATCTAAAATCATTGACTGGTAAATCTTCATTAGTTGAACTGTAATCATTCCAATACTCAATAATCATAGGAGATTCATAAGACTGTATTACAGTATGTTTATTGTAATGGGCATCTTCTTTAGCATCTTTCATTATAGCATTGACATAATTATCGACAGTAAGTAGACCATCATGATTTAACTTGTAGAACTTATTAATAAATTCTTCATTAGAGAGTTCTATAAGGTCTTTGGTTTTTTCTATTGTCATAGATAGCAAACACATATCATTATCGGCTGTAGACATATTAACCGCATTTATAAGTAGGTTATGCATGATTTCATATCTAAAATTATTGGCATTGTCACTTACGATTTCAATTCCTATATCTTCAATAGATGCAAAATTTGAATTACCATATAAGATTTTATCTACAAATTCATCATCTGACATATCATGTATTTTAATAACATCTCTAGTCCAGTTGATAAATTGTTCATAGCTTTCTTCTTCTTTCTTTCCAGCATTTGCTTCAGCGTGATAAAACCATTTTACTTCGATTTCTTTTTTTAATTCAGCAATGGTAGATTCCTTTTCAGCTGATTTATCAAAATTGTCAATATATTTAATTTTTCTTTCAAAGGCTTTTTCAATTGTCTTTTCATTGATAATTTCAAAATCATCTTCATCATATAGAAGTGCAAGAGAACTTCCATTTTCCCATTTAACATGAATTTGCCCAGCATCATCCACGTGATCAACAATACCCTGTGTTCCTCTTGGAACAGGATTGTAATTATCTTTCATATAATTTAACTTGATTTTTGTTCCTTCAGGGTACATCTTTTTTATTTGTTCAATTTTACTATTTTCACCCATTTTTTTATCTCCTTTTATTGAAATAACTAAAAAGAGCCAAGTTGGCTCTTTATAGTTCTAGTTCTTCATCTTCTTCAATTACATCTTCGATATTGTAATCATTATCGTAGAATTTATCTAATATATCATTGTCTGACATAGAGTAGACTGGGCATTCAAGGTAATCAATGCCATTAGATTGATATTCTTCATTTTCATACAGTCCAGCGATATATTCGCTTAAATCTTCTAATGTAGTCCTTTTACCAGCTTCATCATCAACGCTCCTATATATTACTTTTGCATGATCAACAATCTGTTGAATGTTGTCATACATAAGATAAGGATGATTTTCTTCCAAATAGTGTATCGTTTTATACTTTTCATAATCCATTTTCTCTGCGGTCTTATTTGCATAGACTTGTTTTGCCACTTCCAATCGTTGACTGTAAACAAGAGAATTTGACCATTCACCTGTTTCATCATTTATATCACAAGCAACATTGTAATAGTTAGACACTTCATTTTTTAAAAGCGCAACGTGATTTTCATTATCACGCATTATCACTTTAAAAGGAGTACCATTATTAAAAATAATATTTGGACTTTGCTTAGTATTTAAGCTAGATATTAATTCTTCTGTTTCAATGTCACAATATGAGGATAAGTCATCTAATACACTTTGATGTTCAACTAGCCAATTAGCAATTTTATTGTTTAAATTAAGTCGTCTGCTTGATTGTTGTTTATGAGGTTTAAAGATATATTGTTTATCATTTTGTAAACAATCAACGATTTTATCTAGTTCTTTATAAGCACTTAAGTATATATCTTTAATCGCTTTACCATCCTCTACAAAATCTTTTAGATCATTAGCAGTTAAATTAAAATCTGGTAAATTTGATAGAGCAAATTCATATGCATTAAACTTATCATAAGTTCGTTTCATTTGAGATTTTAATTTTTGAACAGATTCAATTTTTGTATAATCAAAAGTTATGTCCGTGAAATCATTTATGATGGTTTCGCCTAAAGGTGAAGTAAATTCAGTAAAAATATCCACACCATTTGCTGAATATGCCCATCCTAATCCGTCTAACGCTTGAAATACTTCATAAAACCTTGAATCATTGATATACGAATAAGCTTCGAATTCTGTTCTGAATTTTTCACTATATGTTTTATTATCGTCACCTTTTTTCATTGTTACTGTATATGGTTCATTTTCATATTCATCGTATGTTCTATTGATAGTATAATAAGTATCCATTTTTTATCCTTCTTTCTATTTATATAAAAACAAAAGAGCCAAAATGGCTCTTTTTAAAGTTCTATTTGATTGTCTTGTTCAATTTCCTCTGTAATTTCATGTTCAATGATATTATCTTGATAAAGAGCATCAAAATAATCCGCTTTAAATACTTCTTTTGCAAATTCAAGATGTTTTTCATTGTAGCAAGTAAAATCACGATCCGCTGCTAGGGTATCTTTTCCATTACAAGTTACTACTTTTGGAAAATTTTCATGAGATTCTTTGACTTCCATATCTTTGTTTTCATTAAATATATTTTGAAAATAATTATTTTTTAGATCATGATAATCACCAAACTGGCTATATTCATCAATATAGCCAATGTTATAAATTGTCCTTAAATTAAAATCAATTTGTTTTGTATCTTCATCATATTCGCAATAGGTAAGTATATCACTTGCTTCAAGAAGAGAAATTACATGATTGAATTCATTGTTATCAAGGTGATATTGTTCTTGAATATCTTTTTTATCACATATCCAATTACACGAAAAAGATTTTTCCATTGCACGATAAATAATCATGTCTTTTACATAGGAATAGTACAGTTCCATAGAATCTTGCAATGTAACGTTCAATGATTCTAAACTTTCTTTAAGATTTGTAGCATCATCCATAAAATATCCTAAAGGATGTACAGAATTTATTTTTTCATATCTTTCCTTTGCCCATTCGTTGATGTTTAAAGATTGGATTTCATCATGTATTCTATTTTGAAGATTTTTGATAATATGTGTCATTGAATCATGAGGTTCATCAATATCTATTGAAAGCCATAGCCTTTTGAGATTACTGAAACCAATACCTAAATTTACTGTTTTATTATCAATATAACATTTAACATTATCTTCTTTTAACTCATGTGAAAGTACTTTTATCTTTTCTTGAATACTATTTTTGTTTAGAAGCTCATAGTCTAATTTATCGTTTATTTTAGAAAATTCTTCTTTGCTTATCCTTTTTTGAATTAGATCTTTTAATGATTTAGTTGTTTTTCTATATCCACTATTAGTTTTAGTTCTAGTAGTAAGTTCATTGTTATCTAAATCAAAATTTTCAATAATATCACATTTTGTTTTTTTCTTTAATGAATTCATGAGACTATTTATTTTATCCTGATCTTCAATACATGAGAATAAATATATAGAAAATTCATCATTAGAGTAAGCTTTACTTACAGCGTCAACACCAAATTCTTTAGTTAGTTTTAAAAATTCTTCTTCATATTCATTTTTGAATAAAATACTGTTTTGTGTTTCTTTATATTCCATTTAAATGTTCCTTTCTAATTAATGTAATAAAAGAGCCAAGTTGGCTCTTTTACAAAGTTTGTGCATCATGTTCATTGATTTCTTCATTTTGTTCATTTTCTACTGGTTCAATTTTTGAATCATAACTATCGTGTACTTTTAAAACAGTATAACGTTCAGGGTGTTCTTTCATGATTTCTCTTTTTCTAGCATTTTCTTCATAATAATGTTTTACTTGCAAAAGCTGGTTAAGATCATTTATTTTTAACTGTTCATGTCCTTTAAGGTTGAATTTTACACTTTTAATATCAAATGCTTTTTCTTCAATACTTTCATTTTCTGATATTTTAAAAAGAGATTTATTTTTATAAGCTTCAATTATTTTATTGGAAGCTGTTTTTCCAGCATCATCTAAATCAAGCATTAGTCTTATTTTTTTAATATCTTTGAGTTCTTCATTATTTTTAAGATTGTATTTCAAAGTTGATAGGGCACAACCGCAACCTGATGATGCAAGGATATGAGCATTAGGATTATCTTTGGTTAAAGTAGCATAACTCAATCCATCAATAACTGCTTCAGTAACAACCAATGTATCTGTAGGAATAGGGCATTTGTAAAAGAATCCATTTTGCTTATTTGAACCATAGACATCTAATTGAAATTTAGTTTCTCCTGTTCCTCTTCGACAACCAAAAACAGGCTTTTCTTTATTTTCTAAATCGTATGATATAAATACAGCGTTATGAAAAGTATCTTCAAATAACAAATGCTTATTTATTAGATCCTCAACCAAATCTTTATCTAAACATCTTTTATGTGTTAAATAATCAATTACTGTTTGATTGTTTTCATTGGCAATAGGAAGAACAAATTCTTTTTGTCGATATGTTTCTTCAAGTTCTTCATCATATAAATAAATATCCTTATCAATTCCATCATATTTTGTGTAATAAAAATCTAAAAGTTTAGCAAGTCCTTCAGCTTTAGAGAATTGATTATACTCACAATAAAAGTCAACCACATTGAGAGGTTGACTTCCTGTTCTTGCATTCCAAAATACTCTGTTTGACTTTAAATCAAATACCATTGAACTATGTTCTTTTGCTTTCAAATATCTTTGATTGCTTCTAGCACGTTCCATATTAAGATTTAAAATATTTGTTGCTACATCTATACAACGAAGATTTGATAAAAGTTTTTCTACATTCTCTTTTCTAAAAGCTTTTTCATTAATAACATGCTCATTATCCTGAACTAATTGAATGGTCTCTTTCATAGTAAGTATCCTTTCTTTATTTCTAGATAAAATAAAAGAGCCAACTTGGCTCTTTTATTTATTTGGGAGAGGACTCAATAAATGAGATTGATTTGATTATAAACGAACTTGAAAATATCATTTAGGAGTCCACAAAGCTGAAAGGTCATTTACATAACTTTCAACTATAGATATTTTACTATATATAAATAACCGTTTTCTCTACTTTTTTTCCACGAAAAGTGAATATTTGCTGAATATCGCTGAATATTTTGAATATTTTCTATAATTTTCTTCTTTATACCAAAAAAGAGCTTGATGACAGCGCAATCTTGGATTTTAAAAAAGGAAGTTTTTATCAGTTAAGAATGATGATTACAAGACTTGATTTTTAATCTTAACTAATAAAAATGGAATATGAAAAAATCAGGTTGGACTATGGAGAGATCCAACCATCTGTATAATAGCACTAACTGAAAAATTATTTCTCAACTTTTTTTCCAAAATAAAAAAGAGCCAAGTTGGCTCTTTTGAGAAAAATTGGGAGGGTTTCTATGATTATAGAACCCTTGAAAAGATAAATGTTTAAATCAACTGCTAAATTGATTTAACATAGTTAAAAGATTGCTGTTCTTTTAACTATTATTAGTATAGCATACGGCAATAAATAAAATCTCAACTTTTTTTCCACGTATTTAGAAAAATATTTCAGATTTTATGAAATATATTATTATTGTTATAATTTGTCGAAATATAGTTTATATTATGATATAATTTTAAAGCACTTAAGTGCCTATGGAGGATCTAGCATGTTTAAACATCATACTAGGAGACTAGCATTGATGTAAAAATTAAGGAGATTGAATGGAATATTTAATTATTCTTTATTTGATCATTTTAGCAACTATTAAATTTTTAAAATAGTAGCTCTTAATTAATACACTTTGCTAGTATCCAAAATAGCGAAAAAGGAAGAATTGCAGTTCTTCCTTTTTCTTTATACACTTTGCTAGTCATCTGACTACGCTTATAGTATATCATATTTTTTTTAAAATAAAAGATGA
>ENA-ORTT01003084-ORTT01003084.1-human-gut-metagenome-genome-assembly--contig:-NODE-3084-length-11372-cov-2.359901_pt1 | contig 11372 bp, 8 predicted proteins | sample MGYA00242074_ERZ509197 | MGnify/ENA primary metagenome ERZ509197 (study PRJEB26280, sample SAMEA2338789) | human gut metagenome | biome: human gut; feature: human-associated habitat; material: faeces...
AGAAGATGCAGAAATTATGTTTCAAACTGTGTCATATGCAGGTTTTAATTTTCAAATACCAGCTATCTGTTTTGGCTCGATGCCAGAATAAAACAAGAAAAGATCCTCATCACCGGAATTAAACCAGTGGTGAGGAGCCTTTTTACTTCTATCAAGCTGCTTTTCTTCCGGTTTGTATTCTGTGACAGGTGCTGCCCAGATTGAAAGAGCCCGACCTATGAGATATTCGCTGCGTTCCTCCATTTCTGCCAGCGTCCACTTGTTCTTCTTGGCAATCCAGGTATTCATGCGGATACCACTATCATCAAAGCCATTCTGCATGGTTTTCTTTTCGGTGAATGAGCTGTTGCTGTACTTCGAGTTATAGGCCGTCAGTATTTTACGAATTTACATTCTGAACCTTTCATTCCATATCACCCCTCCTCGTATTACTGAAGATCGGGATCGCTCCCCAGAGGAGTAATTCCGTTTTCTTTAAGCATTTCATTTATTTCATAAATTGAATTCTCTGCACAGGCTCCCATTACGCATTGATAAATGTATCCTTCGCCCTTCAATGAATTTAATTTAAAGTCAGTTTTACCAAGAAACATTTCAGCCTCCGGCAGTGGCAGCTTTAATCCTACGCATAACGCCAGAACTGTCTGTACAGATGTTGGATACTCTTCATCATTTCTCAAACGCTGGATGGTCTTTTCTCCTACAAGCGAACGGTCTGTTTATTTGAGAGCTTTCTTTCTTTTTGTAAGGCTACCAGCGTTTCGGCAAAGGAACCGGGATATTTTCGCAGGGCTTCTGACCGACGCTTGGCGTTCTGAATCTGGTCGAGTAGCGTTCGGTTATGCGTGTTTAGTTCAAAGGAATACTCAACCTGATTTTCAACAGGAGCGGCGTTCCGCATGAACTGCGTATAATACTTTGCCCCTTGATATTTCGATTGATAGCTATACCCCTTCGAGAAAACAACGCAGCACTCATCCATGTGTGTGAGTGCATATTCTGACAGTGTCGCATTTCCGGCCTGATTCCTCGCTATATATTTCTCATTGTTGAGAACGAGGTGACGATCCGTAAAAACAAACTGACCGCTGTCAATTAGTTTCTTAAACTCGCGGCCGAAACAGTAAGCCTTAAACAAATCGGCATAGGGAATAGTGAACGTCTGATTCTTATCCAAGGCACCTGCTTCAAATGAATATCCGCGAGCATACTGACCATCCACAAATGGATATGCGCCCTCGGCTTTGGAATATCCCAGATCCATCAGGCGAACCTTTGCGGCCTGTCTCGACACATCGAACAGCTCCGCAAGTTCATCAATGACATTCTCGTAGGCTGCAATGCTCGCATCATCAGCCCCGCCATAAACTGCAAGGAGCTGATCTGCCTTCAAGCGCGTCGGTTTCGCAGGCATCAAGATTCTTGGAGCGACGCCTTTGGCTTGCCACTCCATCCAGTCTACAGCCTTCCATTTATCTGAATCCATGGAATTAGCGGCTATCTGACATTGAATTGCTTTTCCCAAATTGTCATCGGCACCTATCATTTTCATCAGCACGTGGTATGGCTGATGACGATGCCAATGAAAACACTCATGTGCCAGCGTAGTACGCTTTGTTCCTACAGATCTCTCATAGGAAACGCGCGGATCAAGGTATACGGTTCCTCGTTTGGCATTGCGAATTGTAATCTTCCGGTGCTTATCGAGAACATTCCCGTTGTCAAATATGATAGTCCCAAAGTAAGTAAGATCATCCGACAGAGGGACATCTTCGATAACCTGTAGTTTCATATCGCTGGCTATTGTCTCGATTGGAACCCTCATAGGTTTTTCCAACGCTTCAGGACAATACCTTGTTAGGAACTTCTCCGCCTCGTCTTCAAACTGTTCGCGGGAAATAATAGGTACTAGCTCTCCGGACAGGCGGTCATTATCAGATTCCTCTTGCGGCTCACAATTACCAACAGACATGATTCGGAACCCACTCATATCGATGCCAAGAGTAACCTGACAATGAATCTTCAGCCAGCGCTCGTTAAAATAACCCTTGCGAGATGCGGACGGCATTTCGACATCGCATGATGCAATTACATCGAAAGCAATCACGCCATCCTCAAGCTGCTCAATATGGATAACATTCTCAATTTCCATATCAATGACCGACAGCCTTTTCGCGTCACCAGAATGCTCCTCTTGAATATAAGCTATGGCCGCATCCCGGATGTCATCATAACGGGATTGGTCGATCAGTTTCTGCAGTGGACTTTCATCCTGCGCCTCATAGTAGTCCAGTCTGCTGTCGTTGAGTTCTTTACGAACCTCCCGCCAGTTTGGCATATACCTGTCCATGTGCGCGATGAATGTGGCGTCATGTTTTCTTGTAAGCAAATGCGTCAGTTCATGCAAAATAATATAATCGAGGCAAGCATACGGCTTCTGAGCAAGCTGCAGATTAAACCATAGTTTCTTTTTATCCGTGCTGCAGGCGCCCCATTTTGTGACCATATATTTTGTTTGCCAAGAATCGCATTTAAGGCCTGTCTGTGCTTCCCACTTGGGCAGGCGCTTTTCTATTTCTTCTTTTAGAATCTTTCGATATTCCTCTTTGACATAGGCATCCCGTTGCTTTACCGTGCTTTTTGCACTCATGGAAAGGACAATATTCTGGTTCTGAATCTCGAAGCTGTTCTTCTGATTGTCCGACTTAAAGACAAGGAAGTACTGCTTTCCCCAGATATACATCGTCTCACCGGAAACATACTGACGCCTCGATGCCCTTGGCTGTTCCTGAAACTGCGCAATAGCCCTCTTGATAAAGCCCAGCTGAGTTCTGGCATAAGCCTCTATAGCTTTATCGTCCACGGATAAAGGCGCAGAAATTACCACATGTCCATCCGGCGGCTTCACCTGAAGGTGCATATTCTTTATATTCTTTTTTTGCACATCAATCGGAATCCCGGAAATGACAATGCGCATTAATACTCCTCCTGCTTCTCAATGATCTTATAGATGCGTTCCACCTCGGAGTCATCACCCAGAATCTCAAAGAGAGCCTTTTTTATTCTCCTGACAACCACCTGATTATCCCTGAAACCAGACAGTGCCTGCTTTTTCACAGCCTTGTGAATGCGAAGAGCAAGTTTCTCGTCCTCGCCAGTGTTGTCATAAATGGCCATGAGCGCTTTGCTCTTACGGATGCTTTCCGGATATTTATCGTTATCCTCCGGGCAATCAACATCCTTGGCCAACTTTATATATTTCTCAAGCATCTCAGCGTAGTCAAGAACTCCCTGCTTACGCTCTTCGATGAGCTTATCAAGGATTTCTGACATCTTTGCGTAATAGCGCGGATTGACGGTAACCTTTTCGATAACCTTCTTACGGATGTTATTCTCGATGGCCTCTGCTGCACCTTCCTTGTGGCCGCTATCACCTTCACCGGTAAGCGTTTCGCCCTGTTTTGCTACGAAATCCAATAGGGTAAGATCATCAAAATCGCCAATCTTCTCAGCATCCGCTGCCGTGATATAGTTATCGATCATCTTTCTCATATCAGGCTCATAGGCCTTCAAATCTAGGAAATCACCACTGGCCGTACCGATGGTTTTCTTCAACTCGATGTAGAAAGTGACCTTCTTATCATATTCATTCAATTTGCCAGATGAGATGTCATCAATCAGATATGGTTTTGCTTCTGCGAAGGCTCTGACAAGACTGCTCACAAGACGATAAAGTTTTTCTCTCAGGCGTGCATAAATCTCGTCGCTCTCCTCAGACTGTCCAGAAACGCCACAGAAATAATGGATGTACTGGATCTCTCCATGAGGTTCCTCGACGCCTTCACAGAGTTCCTCGACAGCATCATACACTTCCTCAAAATAGGATACCGTAGCATCATGGCGATCTTTGACAAGTCCTTTTACATCCTCCGGATCATATCCTTCAAAAGCGCCGGAAGTATAGTCCTTCATTGCGGTCTGGAGCTGTCCAAACAACTGCTTGTAATCCACGATATAGCCAAAATCCTTAGTATCATCATCAAGACGATTGACTCGGCAGATTGCCTGAAAAAGGCCGTGGTCTTGCATTCTCTTGTCAATGTATAGATACGTGCAAGGAGGTGCGTCAAACCCGGTGAGAAGCTTGTCCACGACGATGAGGAGCTTCATATTCGCAGGCTCCTCTACGAATTTGCGCTTTGCTTCCTTTTCAAATTCCTCCACCTTGGCTTGAACCGATCCCGCATTTGGAAGATCAGATGGATCGAGTCCTAGCATCTTGAGATACGTCTCGTATTTAAGGAAGGTTTCGGTATCATCCTCGTCGCTGACGGTGTCCGTACGCAATTCACCCTTGTTCGGTGTATAGGAAGATATGATGGCACACTTCTTAAAGCCCATCTGTTGGAAAATTTCGTAATACTTACAGGCTGTAGGAATACCATCGGCTACAAGAATCGCATTGCCGTTTCCATCCATCAGACGCGGTTTCATATTAAAGTCCTGAATGATATCCCATGCCACCTTTTCAAGACGCGAGCGGGAGCTATACACCTTCTGCATCGTGCCCCACTTCTCCTTGAGCTTTGCCTTTGCGCGAGAGGAAAGGCCTCTAGTCTTTACGTCGAACCACTGGTCAATACGATCCTGTGAAGACAAATCCTGTGGAACATCGCGGTATTCATAACGAAGATCCAGAACGACACCGTCGGCCACGCCTTCGTTATACTTGTAAGCGTGGATATATGTACCGAAAACCTCAATACTGATCTTCTTATCCCTTTTCAGCAGTGGAGTGCCCGTAAATCCTATAAATACAGCATTCGGCATGATGGTCTTCATCGCCGTATGAAGCTTACCAGACTGTGTTCTGTGGCATTCGTCAACAAACACCACAAGATTTCCTTTTGCCTCGAAATTAGCAGGGAGGGACGCTTTCAGCTCTTCTATGTACTTGTCATAGTCATTCTCTGTCGCTTCACCACCACGACGTCCAAACTTATGTACCAGCGAGCAAATCAGCGAATCATCATATACATTCAGGCGATTCAGCAAATCTTTACCGCTCTTGGTACGAGCAATATTCTCATCCACACCAGTGAATGTTTTTTCTATTTGTTCATCAAGCTCATCTCGGTCTGTCACGATAAGGACACGGGCATTAAGCTCCGCCCAATGTGTCAGAATCCATTTTGCAAGCCATACCATTGTCAGCGTTTTGCCGGAACCCTGTGTATGCCAAAGAATACCACCCATCGGTTTATCTGGATCTCTGTTCGGATTGTGAAGCTCCGTTCTCAGATTAGTAAGCCTCTGCTGGGTACGCTTGATGCCAAAATACTGATTGTACCGGCATACTTTTTTGATGCCTTTATCAAAGACAACAAAATTCATGATAAGGTCGATAAAACGTTCCTTATCGAACATGGCATATATCTGCTTCAGGAGTTTGTTCTCTATGCCTTCGCAGGTTTTACTGATACGGACATCTACCGGATCACGCTCTTCCTCATGTTCTTTGAATCCGTCATCCTTCCACTCCATATAAAACTTCTCTCCGGTCAGAAGCGTGCCATAACGCAGGCCTTCTGATTCGTTTCCGGCCATGCAAAATTGCATCGTTGTAAAGAAGCTCTGTATGAATGAGTTCTTCTGATTTGTTAAATTCTGACGGATACCCTCTGAGACGGAGATGCTGCTTCGCTTCAGCTCAATAACCGCTACTGCAATGCCATTCAAGTAAACTACAAGATCCGGTCGCTTCTCTGACTGTTCAACGACCGTCACTTCCTCGGCAATAGCAAAGTCATTGTTCAGAGGTTTTTCCTCATCAACAAGCTGCACAGTCACCGGAGGCTTTTCAGGACTCTCGCTGACTGGAATGCCGTACTTCAACCGTGAGTACACAGTCTTATTAGCATCATAAACTCCACGCGAAAGATTCCCGGCTTCCTGCTGAAGCTGCATAATAGCAGCATCAATCAGCTTGTCTGCATAGCCCTTCAGTCGAAGGTACTGGCGCAGACGATCTTCCTTAATGTTCTTATTCTGATAATCTGACAGGTTACCAATATACTGGTAGCCCAAGATCTCCGGATCTTTAAAAAAACGGATCACTCTTTCCTGTGTTTTAATTTCGGCATCGCCAATACTCATCTGACAGGCACCTCCTTACACTAACCTGACCTTGCCGGTCAGCAATTCGTCCATCATACCTAGCTTTATTTTCTGATATTTCGATAGTTTTTCTTCGAGTTTGTAGATATCCAAATCCATATCGAAAAGGATACCAGCAATAGCTTCTTGTTCTTCTGTGGTAGGCGGAACATACAAATCGAACTTTACGAGATCCTTCTGATATAAGTGATTAATCGTTGATCCTGCCGACAACTGCTGAAGAAATTCTTTAAATACTGAAGATTCCAGCACATAAAACATAAAATGAGCTGTATACGCATCAGTTATTGGCTTCACAACAAATACACCACTATTTAATGTTGCTGGTCTATTTAAATCTGATATGTACGCGACTTTGCCTATGGTGCCATCTTTTGTAAGAAGAAGATCTCCATTTGATACTTGAATGTTTGGGTCTTGCACGTATCTGTCATAATTCACGTAGTGACAACCATTCCAATTGATACGACCATCTTTAAAATCTGTTCCTGTAATCAAATAGGAATACCCTTCATCCAAATATTCAGCTGTAGTTAATCCCTGCCAACCTATACGTGCTTTAAGCCTTGAGTTTTTTGCCAAATTAATTTTTATCCAATCACCTGAAAAACCCTCCAACCGTTTCTTACCGGTTACAAGCATTTGCATTGTTCCTTGGCGAATATCCTTTTTCTTACGTATGAGTTTTCGTAAATTAGTGATAAGAGTGTCTACATTACACAATACCTCAGCAATTTGCCTTTGTTCTTCTATTGGAGGAAGGATGATTGGAAAGTTTCTAATTCGTGTTAAAGCCAACTTGGGTTGCGCTCCCAATGTTTGCGTCTGATTAATCAATCCTTGAATCTTTGAGCTCATTAACCAATACATTAAAAACTTTATGTTGCATTTAATGTCTGTAATTCTATTTGCATTTTCTGTTAGATTAGCTCCATCAAGATAACCCGGTATCTGCCCCACAATACCAAGTGTTCCAGCAACAGAAATATAAATATCATCTCTATATATTCTATATTTTTGTATCCAAAAGTAGGCTTCATCCGGGACATACATCAGTCCTTCAACATCCACATATCCCGGTCTCATATCTGCAACTCTAATATATGGATGTTGTGTAGGTATAGGAGTTACGTAATATCCTTTTGGTAAGCGTTTCCCACTTCTAACGAATCCAACATTTGGCTCAAGTTTCTTAATATCCCAGTCATCCGGAATATCTGTTTTTAAAATTTCATTTACCATTTGAATCCCATCCTTTCAAGATGAGACTTTACCTTTGCCTCATATTCAGCAGTGACTTTGTCAAGATCTGGAAGCGTATCCTCGTATCGCTCAGCAAGTTCAATAATCCTACTCGTCAAGCGATGGGAAATCTCAGCATACAAATCACTGATACCAGAGAAAATGCTATCAAACCACTTCTTGTTCACAAGCAGATCTAAAATTTCATTATCTGTGAATTTTTCATATCTTGCCCGGCACTTTTCATCCAGAGCCTTGTTCAGCTCTTTGACAACCTTATTGTAATCTGATATCTTGCCACAAAGATTTAAAGCTTCCTTCAACTGGTTTACGTCATCCTGCAAGCTCTCAGGTACGCATTCTTCTGTACGAATAATACGTAGCCGATATTCAATAGAGCTCTTTGTGATTTTTCCATTTTCGTTGACTGCACTCTTGCAAAGCGGATGCCCCACAAGATACGCTTCCATCCGTTTCTTCGTATTGACAAGCTGGAGATCCGTGCGGATCACTTCGAGCTCTATGGTTTCTTCTGTTTCAATCGTGCTTGTCAACTCAACTATTTTGGCTTCGATATCCCTCGCTTTAACTTTCCCGTTCTCAACCACATCAGCAAGAGCAGATTCTTCATCCGCACTCTCAATCAGATCAGAAAGCTGAGACTCCGTCTCTGCGACAATACTCTTCTATGGCATTCCTCTCTTTACGGAAAAATGCATTTATCACGATGGACTTCGGAAGCAACCTGCCTTCCCATCCGGTGACCTTCATTTCACCCTTATTCTTTCCCTGCGTAATTTCTTCCTCGATATTGTCTGTCGCTCTGGCGTTGGTGTAGCCATCCGATTCGCTTATGATAAGTGACACATCATCGTTCATGACCTCATTCCAATAGGCTAGCAACACCTGATACGCATCGTATTTGTCAATCAGTGTCAGGTGTTCGAATTCGGCAATGATATCTTCAGCAAGACTTACAATCAGCTCTCTTGCAGACACGTCTTCATCAAGAGTTGAAAGAACCGGATATTCTTTTGCCTTCCATGCAGCAAATGCCTCGTCGAGTTTCTCACCATACTCCGAGAATTCAGTATTTTTATATATCGTTTGTCGAATACTTTCGTGCTCAACATTTAAGCTGTAGTATTTTTCGCTAATAGTTGACAGCAGCTCAGATTTCAACGAAGGAAATACTTCCCAGTACTTGGAGAGGCCATCGATGTCAACCGCAGGGATACCTCCATGGATGTGCGCATAGATATCCTGAATGTCCTCCGGATCTGTGGAGTCAATATATCGGGTGATGTTCAGGTTATACCCATTCTTCTTTTCAATTTCATCATTGGGTATGAAACGCGCATACTTAGGATCCGTAGTAATCTGCTCATTAAAGGTAGTAATGATTCTGTAGATATCGCGTTCTCTCAAACGATTCTTATTGCCATCCTTAACATATCCACGGCTGGCATCAATCATAAAGATGCCCTGTCGGTTTGCAGCACCTTCTTTGTCAATTACGAGTACACATGCAGCTATTCCAGTGCCATAAAACAAGTTTGCCGGAAGGCTAATAATGCCCTTGATCCAATGTTTCTTTATAATAGTTTCTCTGATGGTAGCCTCTGCGTTTCCACGGAAGAGGACTCCATGAGGCAAAATAACCGCAGCCTTACCATTTGACTTTAAAGTTTTAAGAATATGCATAAGCCAAGCATAGTCTCCGTTCTTTTCCGGAGGCATATCCCCATAGCCCTCAAACCGACCATATTCTTTACCGGCAATTCCATCGCGCCAGTTTTTCATGGAAAAAGGCGGATTTGCCACTATGTAATCAAAACGCTCAAGTACAGAGTTATCCGATTTATCCATATACTGCGGATTTGAGAATGTATTACCGCTCTTGATGATAATTTCAGCCTTACGGTGCAGAACAGCATTCATCTTAGCAAGACCAGCTGTTGTGCTTTCTTTTTCCTGACCATAACCCATAATTGGAAATGGCGCTGCATCGATAGCTCGAATCAACAAACTACCACTTCCACAAGCCGGATCGCATACCGTGGCGCTGGCATCCGTGCAGTGACTAATGCCTACTACATTAGCAAGAATTCTGGAAACCTCTGCAGGTGTATAGAATTGTCCTTTGCTCTTTCCGCTCTCCGTAGCAAATTTACGCATCAGGAACTCATAGGCATCCCCAATGATGTCATCACCTTCTGCCTTGTTTCGAGAGAAGTCAAGTTCCGGACGCTGGAAGATAGAGATAAGATCAGTCAATTTATCGACCATTTCCTTACCGCTTCCCAGCTTCTTCTCATCATTAAAATGAGCAATATCAATAACGCCCTTCAGGTCGGTGTTCTCGTCAGCAAGACGGGCAATGATTTTGTCCATGCCCTCGCCGATGTTCTTCTTTCCCTTAAGCGCGATAAAGTCATCAAAAGAGCAGCCCGTACGCTTTTCTGGATCGGGATCTTTGTCATGTGCCTTATCGAAGACCTTGATATCCTCGTAGGCTCCCTTATTCTTAAATTTATCGGTGACATACTTCATGAATAGAAGCGTCAGAATATAGTCCTTATATTCTGAGGAATCCATGCCTCCACGAAGTTTGTCACAGCTCGCCCATAGCGATGCATATAATTGCGTTTTCTTGACAGCCATCTTTGTCTGCTCCTTGTCTAATGATTTTCTTGGATTTTCTCCTTGAATCAGTCAGCGCTTTTACCGCTCTTAACCCATTCATCGAGTTCGGAAATTTTAAACTTCCACTGTTTTCCGATTTTTTGAGCAGGCAAACCTTCTTTACCATTTCTAATCCAGCTGCGAAGAGTAACGGTTTTGATTCCTAAATATTCCGCAGCTTCATCTATGCTTATCCATTTGTCATTCATGATTTCTTCCATGCTCTCACCTCGTGATTTGAATCTGAATACAGCTTAACTATTTTAGTATACACCATAAATGTGAATTTTCCAAGAGTTTGCTGTTATTTGTTGGTATTATTTTTTATTTGTGCGTTCTCATATTTTCCTGCCGGACACAACTATGTCCGGTTTTTTTTGCCCGTTTTTCAATGTAAAGCTCATCTTGGCCTTCTCGTTTCTGCCTATCAGCACTGCAAAAACGGACATGTCTGTGTCTGAGGTTCCGATCCCTAAAAATGTCATACTTGCTTTAGCACGTGGGAGCCATCTGCGCAGGGTGTTTCCGGTTCCACGTGACTACCGATGACAATCAAATACTGTACCGATCACCGGAAGTGAGGTGCAGCCGAAGGAGGGCTTTCATTATGCAAAACAATGACAATCAGAAGACTCACTTTATTTACGTTCGCAGCACCGGCGAAAAGGTACCGGTCACCAAGGAACAGCACGACTCCTTCTATATGGAAGCCGACCGCATTCGCCACAAGGAGCAGGACCACGGCAGGTGCATGTGCCCATATCGCTTCATATGGAGATGCGATGGCGACTGCCTTGACTGTGAATATCACGTTGCTGGAGACATCACCTCTCTAGATCAACCTCTCTCAGATGGCAATGGCACCCTCGGCGACTATATGCCCGACCGTAGCAAGTCTATGGAAGAAATCAATCAGATTCTTGCAGAAAGACGTAAAAACTGGAAACCACGTGAAATGAAATACAAAAAAGGTGTCCTGAGACTTTTCAGCCAGCATGCTGCAAGTCCAATGAAGGGAGCTTATCTGGAGTATTGATTATGAAGCATAAATTTATTACCATCATGCTTCGCCTAACTCCGCCGGATTATGAAAAAATCAGAACCGCAACATCTTTTGAGGCAAGATATGGGGGAAGTGAGGCCAATGTGGCCCTCTCCCTTGCAAATCTTGGAGTAGATGCCTCATTCTTTACAGTAGTTCCGGGAAACAGTCTTGGAAAAAGTGCTGTACGTATGCTGCGAAGCAATGACGTAAATTGCGACAGCGT